>Ga0209211_10012805_pt1 | contig 10495 bp, 11 predicted proteins | sample RifGroA2_FD_183992 | JGI IMG/M metagenome (GOLD analysis project Ga0209211, IMG submission 183992) | Groundwater microbial communities from Rifle, Colorado, USA - Groundwater A2 (SPAdes) (version 2) | ecosystem: Environmental > Aquatic > Deep subsurface > Groundwater | place: Rifle, Colorado...
GGCGGGATATTTACATTGGCGTGGCGGATTCCCTCCCCTGCACATCAAGTTGCGTAGCAACATGAGAAATGCCTCCAGACACGAAGTTGTCTGGGAGACCACCCCTTCCTTCCGCCATGCAGAGCAGGGGAGCATGAGGAGGTTGTTAATTTCCGAAAATTAGAGAGTCTCACAACAAAACAATAAAGTTGTTGTGGATAAATTTACTAGGTCAATATTACTAAATTCACTACTCGTCTGCAAACTTGGTCTCAACATTATTTGCTACGAGAGTGCCAATATTCTCACCCCTGACAGCTTTGGCAAGGTTGTCTCCATTTAATAAATCTAATATTAGTACTCGCATGTTATTATCGTTGCACATCGCCAATGCACCTTTGTCCATAACCCTTACAGCATCGTCATCAATGGCGTCCTTAAAATTCAAGGTACGATATCTCCTTGCATCTTTGAATTTAACTGGGTCCTTATCGTATACGCCATCTACCTTAGTTGCTTTAACAATAACGTCACAACCCAATTCGAGAGCATATTGGGCTGCACCTGTATCAGAAGTTACATATGATTTGCCTATCCCAGCCCCGATAATTAAAGTTCTGTTTTCGTCTAGATGTCTTGATGCCTTATCTCTTATATAATACTCAGCAAAATCATCAATACGTACTGCGGACATGGCCCTACTCGCCAGTCTCACAACTGGGTCAGACGATTTCAACTCTACCCCGTGATCTAATCGTTTCATGGCTTGATCTAACGCCAAGGCATTCATAAGAGTTGCTAACATGCCAATATGATCAGCGGATACTCTCTCAAATCCCTGCTCTGCGGCAGCAGCACCTCTGAACAAGTTGCCTCCCCCGATAACTACAACCACGCCAACTCCCATATCATGAACACTTTTAATCATTCTAGCTACTTTTTCTGAAGCATCGTTAGATATTCCCGATTCTCTGTCTCCTTGCAAAGATTCGCCACTGATTTTTAGAAGGACCCTGTCAAAAATTCTACTTTCTGGTTTAGACATATGAATATCCTTTCTGTTGCCTTGTTAATTCTCGTATAAGTTTATAGTATATTGTGAAAAAAGCAAAAGTAGTCGATTAGCGCCACGTAAAATGTCACCCAAATCGATTCGTTGCGTCAAATAAGAATGTCACCATAATAACTCCTAAAAAGGAGAATTATGGGATACTCAAAATTTGCCGATCTGTTACACCATTATCAACCAACCTACGTTCGTGCCGGAAAGAAAGGTAAACAGGATATACTAGCGATCCTGGTTGACCTCACCGGGTACAACCGCAAGTATTTGATTAGGACATTGGCGAGTCCAGTGTCCCTCAAAGAGAAAATAATTCATCGCCATAAACCCTCAAAATATGAGCGGGTGATGAAGCAGGCTAAAGAGTTGTGGGTATATGGCAAGTTCCCTTGCTCTAGAAGATTCAAGGTCATGATCCCTATCTACATTGATGCCTTAACCAGATTCAAAGAGATAAAAGTAGAGGATGTCGACAAACAACTCATTCTCCAAATGTCAGAGCGAACGATGGATCGCCAGTTGAAAAAGGTACGCCAAAACTTACACATCAAAGCACGTACTGGTACCAAACCAGGAACTCTCCTAAAAGCTCAAATTCCTATTAAAATGTGGACTGACTGGGATCATACCAAACCCGGATTCCTCGAGATCGACTCGGTACACCACAATGGAGGTAACCCATCTGGTCATTATTGTTACACGGTCTCCCAAGAAGATGTCGCAACAGGCTGGCACGAGAATACGGCTCACCTAGGCAAATCAGAAGTCTATACTTCCAAAGCCATCGAGGAGGGAGGAGATCGATTTCCCTTTCCCGTCCTCGGCCTAGACTTTGATACGGGTGGAGAGTTTGTGAACTGGCACCTTAAAAGATATTGTGACGCCAGGAAAATCACCTATACCAGAGCTAGACAGGGTGTGAAGAACGACCAGTGTTATGTCGAGGAAACCAACTGGAGCCAAGTACGAGAGTATGTGGGTTACGCCAGATACGATAAGGATTATCAATGTGCTCTCCTTAATAAGCTGTACAACGTGATGTCCGACTACCTTAATTATTTTCAAGCCAAAGAACGCACGATTTTCAAAGAGCGCAATGGTGCTAGGACTAAACGTAAATTCGAAACTAAAACTCCCTATCAGCGAGTGATGGAACATCCCGACATCCCCCAATCCACCAAAGATCGCTTAACAAAACACTTCCTCACCCTCAACCCCAAACAACTACTACGGGACATTGTGAGACTGCAAAAGTTACTAGATCAAACAATAACAAAATAATGGAGGTCAAAAATCGCTCAAAGTGACATTCTTATGTGGCGGCATACGGACTTTCCTTACTATTATGACGGTATAAAAGAAAACAATGATTTACCATTTGTACTTGAAAACGAGTGTTATCTAGTATGCTATGAGTACAATAGACCACCTTATTTTTACAACGTAATTCGACAATCAATATTCTGTGACATAGTTACGGATGAAAACTTTCAACCCACTAAGGCAGAAATAATCGAACCTAATTCCATGTGGTTTGGAGCAACTTTACCACCAGTTGCTATCTTCGTCTCTCCCACTTCAACCTATGAAGATGTCAAAGAGGAATTTAGGAAAGCCAAAGAATTGATGAAAACTGATAAGCGATTGTCGTACTACCAGCCACGAACTGACCTGACCCCCAACATTCGTAAATATCGTGAGTGGTATTGGGAAAGAATCAAAGGAAAAACCTACCAGCAGATAGCCGATGATTGGCTAGAGAAACACGAAGATGAGAATACCACCTATCTTGACGTGTTAAAGGCTGTTAAAGCCTACCAGAAGCTCCTAAATACCTAACCTACTACTAACAGGCCTGCAAATTGCATATTCCATCAACAAGCTCGTAAAACTCATATTCTGTTTAGAGGCCCATAAATTGGTATATTTTGTCGTGCCTTCTTCCGTAAGAATAGACTCATGAAATCAAATGGATATAGGGCAAGTCATCGCAACAAATGGTTTTTGTTAACTAAAGACATTCTCACCTTACGTGAATTTATGCTATTTGAGTATTACATCGACAACATAATTTTTGGAAAAAAGTATCCAAATAAATATGGGCAATTTGAATCGTTTACTCAGGAAATCGCCTTAAAGTTTCATGTCACAGAAAAATCGGTAAGAGATTGGCATACTGGGTTAATTGGCAAAGGATTTATCCAATTAGTTGATCCCTTACGACATCTTTATACACTTAAGAACCCGACTCGCCACATTGTAGGTCTCGCACAATGGGGAGGAGAAGCTAGCAAATATGCAGAGCTTGAAACAGACCAATCGGAAGATTTTATTCTTGAAAATATCAAATTTCTTCCTTCAATTGGAAAAAATATTCCCACTCTCAGTCACTCTCCCATCTTGAGTGATACAAATTCTTCTCAAAACTCTCTTAGTTCTTCTAAAGATCCTATGTTCTCTATGGGTAATAGGAATGCAGTAGTTATTAAGCAAGTAGTTCGTAGCAAAGAAGAATATCGGCAAATCTACAAAGAAGGTAGCTACATTGGCTTAACTCCTGACGATATGGAGTGGATAGATATTAATCAAACTTTTACTAATTAATAGTGAAATAAATCATTACTACTTTTTATGCAAAACACTACTTATCAAAAAACCATAAATAAGAGTGAATTTAACACTTCTTCTCTGGATCATAGAGACTCTTATTCATTACTTAATAACAACTGTCGTGATACTTCATCCGCCCATATGCATAAGCACGGATATCAAGAGAGAATTTTTCAACCAGTAAAGATCTCCACACAGGATATGCCTGACACTTTACCCAAAGATAATAGACCCCCTATTGCCTCAAAAGTCACGGTTGCTTTTGCAGTAGAAGAGTGGTTCCAAATTCTTCTGGTCCACATGAATAATCCACACGATATCAATCGTAAAGTCCTAGAACCCATGCGGGCTTTTTAATCTGGAATGGGTGAAAATATAGATAGAGAATAAAAGGAAAATATGAAAAAAGGATACGGCTACATAAGATGCAGTACCATAGGGCAAGCCGAAGAAGGCTTTACTTTAGAGAATCAGAAAAGAGCTATCCAAGAGTACTGCAAAATCCATGACATTCACCTAGTCCATATCTTTGAAGATCCTGGGCGGAGCGGTAGGACCATTAAACGTCCAGAGTTCCAAGAAATGCTAGCTAAAATGGAAGCCCAGCATATCGAAAGCATTATTATCTACAAAATTGATCGCTTTGCTCGTAATGTCTCTGACTTCTCCCGTATCTTGAGTGAACTTAAAGAAAAGAATATCGAGCTGTACTCCCTTCAGGAAGGTAATTTGACTAGTAGCTCTAGTCTAGTTCCCAATATCTTTGCCTCCGTAGCCCAATGGGAGAGTGAAGTTAATGGTGAGCGAACCAAGGATGCACTTCAACAGAAATTTAGGAATGGTTGGCAACCCACTCCTCCACCTTGTGGCTATGTCAGTATCGGTGGAGAAGGCGAACAAAAGACCTGCGAAATAGATTCTCATGCTGGACCAGTTATTAAACAGATGTTCCAACTCTACGGATCAGGACAGTACAGCATGATGTCACTACAGGAATGGCTCCAAGACAAAAATATTCTTTCCAAGAATGGGACCATTATCAGCTTTAGTAGGATCAATAACACCCTCAACAATCCCTTTTATTACGGTTTAATCAGGTGGCATGGTGAAGCCAAGATGGGTAAACACACTCCACTAATTTCTAAGGAATTGTTTGATCGTTGCCAGTATGTTCTAGGCAAACACCGCCACTTCTTATTACGTCAGCATAAGTACGACTTTCTCCTTCGTGGGTTCCTATATTGTCCATGTGGTATGCGGAATGTCGGAGACGTAAATACCATCAGGAGTAACAAACAAAAGGTTTATTATTATCACTGCCAGAAGCGATATTCACCAGATTGCAAAGAGAAGTATGCTCATGCCAAAGAGATAGAGAGACAAGTAGAAGAACATATCAAAAAACTTGAGTTTGATGACGATTTTCTCGAAGCAGTAAAGCAAAGGGCAAAAAACTTTATTACCACAGGCAAGCATGAAGAAAATGGTGTCCGTCAAACTCTCATTAATAAAAAGACAGCTTTAATCACCAGACGAAACAAACTTGAAGATCTTCTCATTGATGGGGCTTTAGATAGTGATACCTACAAAAGAAAACACTCCGAGCTTTCACTCCAAATCCTTAACCTAGAAACTCAAGAAGAAGTAACAGATCAAGAGACAAAATTGGATATGCCACTTCTAGAGCAAACCCTATTTATGACTAGAGATATTTATCAAACCTACAAGAGAGCATCAGATCCAGTCAAGCGGCATTATATCCGCTTCTTCTATGAGAAATTTATTGTAAGTGACAGGAATATCATCGAAGCTAAACCCACACCAGTATTTGAAGCACTTCTTAATGCCAACATGGTCAGATTTAGCGATACAGTGCTCCCCGGGGTGGATTCGAACCGCCGACCTTGTTCTTAACAGGAACTTGCTCTACCGCTGAGCTACCGAGGATCGCTATAGCACAATATGCTAAACTTGAATTATATCAGACAAGGAGGTATCTATGATGAACTTCAACTCTTGGGAAAACATGATGAGCTGGGGAGGACGTCCATGGATGGGCGCTGGTTTTGGCCTCCTGGCCATCTGGTCTCTCATCTGGTCGGGTATGGCGCTCTGGAAGTCAGCCAGAAACGGAGACCGTTACTGGTTCCTCGCTCTCCTCCTCATTCACACGGCCGGCATCCTCGATATCCTCTATTTATTTGTCTTTGCCAAAAACAAACTGGTTTTGGTCAGCGAACCAGGTTCGGCCAAAGGCCGATCCGCCTTGGGCGGGAAAAAATCCAGTAAAAAGTAGCCGTGAACGATCTTCTCGCCCGCTTTGTCTCTCGTGCCGACTTGCACCAATCCCCCATGCATGCCTCGGTCATGGCCGATATTGGCTGGCAAACCATTCGCTTGTCCCCAGGTTCAAGTCTCTACCTGCGTCGCCTTGGACCCGTTAGCCTCGCCAAACTCCAACGACCAAAAGCCATCAATCTCCCCCTGCTTAATCAGCTTCGTAAGCAATATCACATTCTGACTCTCTACCTAGAGCCAGGCTTGTCCGCCCAAGGCGGATCCGCCCTGGGCGGAGGTTGGTCAGTCGAGCCCTTTGCCCACTCATGTACCTCACTTATCGACCTAACTCTCACTCGCTCACAGTTGCTCGCCTCTTTTAATCAAAATACTCGTCGCAATCTCAAAAACCCCACCGTTACTATTCGCTCTATCCCCCTCCGAAACCTTTCTCATAAAGATATTGACACTTTCTTTGCTCTCCAAAATTCCTGGAGCCACCTCAAACACCTGGCCAGCTATCCAATCCCGTTTATGCGCGCTGTCCTCGCTCGCCACAGTAAAGACGGCTATCTTCATATTGCCTATCTAGGCACTGTCCCTGTGGCCCTCCTGCTAGTCTTGATTTATAACCGCGTAGCCACCTACTACGTTGCCTTTGGATCCGTGGAAGGTTATCACCACTCTGCCCCCACCCTCCTCACCTGGACGGCGATGCAAACTGCCAAAGCTAACGGCTGTGATATTTTCGACTTTGGCGGTATTTATGATTCACGCTACCCCAAAATGTACAAAAAATGGCAGGGGTTTACCAAATTTAAAGCCGGCTTCCGCCCCACCGTTGTTACCTATCCTCCCACCTACTTAAAACTATTCTGGTAATGAAAATCAGTCGAGATAGTCCTGCAACATCCTGCGTTTGCTTGGGTGCTTGAGTTTCCGCAAAGCCTTGGCCTCTATCTGCCGAATCCGCTCCCGTGTCACCCCAAACTCCCTCCCTACTTCCTCTAGTGTCATCGGTTTGGCCCCGCGCAGTCCAAACCGCATCTCCAGCACCTTGGATTCCCGGTCCGACAGTCCCGCCAGCACTTCTTCAATATTTTCTCGCAACAGTCTTTGGGTGGTGAGTTCATACGGGGACGCTTGTTTGGTATCTTCAATAAAGTCTCCGAGGTAGCTATCTTCATCATCCCCGATCGGAGTCTCCAGTGACGTAGTTTTCTGTGAAATTTTGAGGATCTCCCGCACCTTGTCAGGCGTAATCTCCATTACCTCCGCTACTTCCTCGGGGGTTGGTTCCCGTCCCAGGGTTTGCATGAGTTTGCGCGAAATTCTGATTAATTTATTAATCGTCTCCACCATATGTACGGGTATTCGGATAGTTCGAGCCTGGTCAGCGATTGCGCGAGTTATTGCTTGTCTAATCCACCAAGTAGCGTATGTTGAAAACTTAAAACCCTTTTTCCAGTTATATTTTTCGACCGCTCGAATTAAACCCTTATTCCCTTCTTGAATGAGATCGAGGAACGACATTCCCCGTCCAATATATTTCTTGGCAATCGACACCACCAGTCGCAGATTAGACGAGGTCAACTTTTCCTTGGCTTTGGCATCTCCCGCCTCAGTCTTTTGCGCCAAATCAATCTCTTGGTCTCGAGTCAAGAGGGGTATTCGTCCAATCTCCCGCAAGTACATTCGCACGGGGTCAGAAATCGCCCGCGAGTCAAGTGATGACAAGACTTCTAGCTCCTTCTCCAGGTCAGTTGTATCTCGCACTTCTTCTCCCGCTCCCGACTCCGCGCTACTCTCAAACAAATCAATTTCTTTAACTAGAAGCTCTTCGTATAAATCATCAATTTCACTCACGTATTCTTCTGCATCAGGAAACATTTCTAAAATCTCATCCTGCGTCACATACCCCCGCGACATCCCCTTGAGTACTAATTCTCGAATTTTCTTTTTTCTCCCTTCCCCCACTCCCGAACTCTGCGCTCCCCCATACACATCTCCCGGTTGACTAGGTTGAATTTTTGTTTCCTTCTTTTTTGCTTTCTTGACCATTTTATCCTTCTTTAACCTTATTCAAGGCGTAGTATACCAGATAAACTAGCAAATTTAGTTTGTAGCTCTTCAATTCTCTCGCCTTTTTTCTCTGCCACCGCAATCGCCAGTGTCAATTTTTTCAGTTCGTCCCTAACGTATAGCTCCTTGATTTCCCCCGTTATCTTTCCCCATTCTCTTTGCGGGTCCGCCACCCCGCTCAAATCTTTCAGATACGTCTCATCTACGCTCGGCTGTAATTCGGCAGGTAAACTCGCCGAAAAAACTTGAATCTTAAATTCTTGCCTAGAATCCCACGCTTGTAATTGTTTCACAATTTTTGCTACCCCCACTGTTTCCAACCATTCAACTTTTAACTTTTCCAAATCTGATCCAATTATATTATAAAACTGTAACGCTAAAGACAGGGCATATTTTGCCACTTCTTCCCTCCGACTCATCTTCCCTCCTTCGATTTCCCCAATCGCCCGTTTCAAACCATTTAAGGCTTTTTTCTTGATTGATCGCTCAATCTCATTATAGATACTTTCCTCTGGTACCCCTAATCTTTTAGCGAGATCTCTGACGTAGTATGCCCGCACTACCGAGTTAGTTATTTGTGCGAGGGCCGGGATCACTTCCGCCGCAATATTTTTAGCTCCTGTCCCCGATTTTGTATCATGGCGCTCACATGCACTCTCAATCAAAAAGTCCCAATATAATACGGACTCTTTTATCATTTCTCGCCATCTGCGTGGATTATTGGTAGCCACTTCACCCGGATCTTTCCCCTCGGTAATTCGCACAACTCTAATACTCAAATCTAGTTGTTCAGCCACAATCACCGCTCTTTTTATCGCTTCTTGTCCAGCGGGGTCTGCATCGAGTGACATCATTACGTTCGGACAATATCGAATCATCAACTGGGCTTGTTCCGTTGTAAACGCACTCCCCTTGATCGCCACTACGTGCTTCACTCCCGCCTGCCAGGACGGGATCACATCTAGCTCTCCCTCGACAAGCACCATGGTCTTTTCTTTGCGGATATACTCCCTGTTTTCCCATAGTCCATACAACATCCGACTCTTGCTATAAAGGAGAGTCTCTGGCGAATTAATATATTTAGCATCAGTCGCCTCTTTGGATAGTGTTCTACCCGAGAATCCCACTACCACTCCCTTGTGGTCTTTCAAGGGGAACATTATGCGTCCCCGAAACCGATCGTAATACCTCCCGCCCTCACTTTTGATGGTCAGCCCTACTGCCAACAACTCTTCTTCTGTGTAGTTTTTCTTCTTAACCAAATAATCCGACACACTCCGCCATTGATTCGGAGCAAACCCGAGGTAAAATTGAGAGATCGCTTCACTCCCAATCTTTCTTGCCTTGAGGTATTCTCTCGCCTTTTCCCCGCTCTTATGTTTAGTCAATAAATACTGGTAATATTCGGCAGCTAGAGACAAGATCTCCTGCAGCCTACGTCTATAAGTGTCCTGCGAGCTGGGTCGATATGACTCGAGCGTGATACCTACTCGCTTAGCCAGTAGTTCCAACGCTTCGAGGAAACTATACCCATCATAATCCTGCAAAAAGGTTATTACGTCTCCTCCGACCTGACACCCAAAGCATTTAAAGCTCTGTCGCTCGGGAGAAACAATAAAAGAGGGTGACTTCTCCGAGTGGAAAGGGCACAATCCCTTAAAATGCCGCCCCGCTTTCTTCAGCACCACTCGCTCCCCAATCACCTCCACAATATCAATCTTATTCTTAACTTCTTCAACCTGATCCTTTGCCATGTCCTGATTTTACCAGACTAGTAACGCTCTCCCATTTTCTTCGCATTAAACGGCCGGAACTCATCGAGTTTCTCCGTCTCCTTCGCAAACACAAACATGAGTTTGTTCATCCAATTGTGCAGATCTTCAGCATATTGGACATTCTCAATCTTAAAATTCTTGATATTTCCGGCCGATGATCGTGCTACAAATGTGCCCAAACCAAACACTGCCTGCAAATAACCCTTGGAATACGCCGCCGAGTCCACCACCTTATCTAGCCCCAAGGACATCTGATAACGCGTCCACGGGGTTGTATGAATAAACTTGGTGAGTCTACGAGTCGTGATAATAAACACCGTCTTGTTGTACACCTTAAATATCCACCACAATCCTCCAAACATCACGATAAATCCAATCAGCAAAATCATGGTAATCATCCCCCCATACGCAAACCCGAGCGTCTTCCCCATACTGGCGATTATCAGTGCTCCCACGAGTACCGCCACCGCCGTCACCAGGCTAAATCCCACCAATTTTACCATGAGCATCATGGGCGCCTCTCGCGTCACATATAGAATTTTCTCGTCCTCTGCCTTACCCGGAAAAATCAAGTCTGTGTAGGGAGACGCAAAATCCTGGGCTTCAAGAATATTTTGCATATGTTTATTCTATCCTTTTTGGCGGCCATGCCGCGAACATAGCTCAAAGAGCGAAGTGCGGAGAAGGCGGGACTCGAACCCGCATAGGC
>Ga0209211_10012807_pt1 | contig 10492 bp, 6 predicted proteins | sample RifGroA2_FD_183992 | JGI IMG/M metagenome (GOLD analysis project Ga0209211, IMG submission 183992) | Groundwater microbial communities from Rifle, Colorado, USA - Groundwater A2 (SPAdes) (version 2) | ecosystem: Environmental > Aquatic > Deep subsurface > Groundwater | place: Rifle, Colorado...
AAACCTGATAACCTGATAACGTGAAAACAAATCTCCAGCAACATCTATCTGAACACTGCCGGGTATGCTAGCATTTGCTTCCGCCATGGACAGTGTTTTCGAAATCAAAGCGCGCTTGCCTATAGAAGAGCTTGTCGGCCAGTATTGCCAGCTAAAAAAGAAAGGCAGAAATTATGTCGCTCTTTGCCCGTTTCATAATGACACGCATCCGAGCATGAATGTTTCGCCAGACAAAGGGATTGCTTACTGTTTCGCGTGCCAGAAGGGCGGGGATATATTCAGTTTTTACCAGGCAATCGAGGGGGTTGATTTCCGCGAAGCTTTAAATGATCTTGCGGAAAAGACCGGCGTCAAATTGGAGCGCGCGGAGGGAAACCCTGTGCGTAAAGATGAAAAAGAACGCTTTAGGGAATGCCTGGATGAGGCCAAGTCTTATTATGTCATTAAACTTAAGGAATCTTCTCCTGCTCGCGAATACCTGGCAAAAAGGAATGCAAATCCGGAAATGCTGGAAAAATTTTCCGTCGGATTCGCGCCGGATTCCTTCAGTGAAACTTATAATCATCTCCTCAAAAAAGGCTTCAGCAAGAATGAGATCCTCGCCTCCGGCCTTGCCGTCCAGAAAGACCTTGCGGAAGGAAAAATTTACGACAGGTTTCGAAACAGGATAATGTTTCCCATTTTCGACCATAGGGGAGACATCGCGGGATTCGGCGGAAGGGCGATAGGAGAGGGGGATGCGAAATACTTGAATTCTTCCGAAGGGCCTTTATACAATAAGTCGCAAATTCTTTTCGGTTTTGATAAGGCAAAGGAATCCATCAGGGAAACGAAGGAGGTTATCCTTGTTGAAGGATATTTCGACGTATTGGCGTGCCACTTGGCCGGCGTAACGAATTGCGCCGCCGTCAGCGGGACGGCATTGACCGAACACCATGTGAAAATTTTGAAAAGATATGCGGACAATGTGCTTTTGTGCCTCGACCAGGATAAGGCCGGGAGGGATGCGGAGGAAAGATCCTTTGTTCTTTGCGCGAAGAATGGGATGCAAGTGAAAGTCATTTCTCTCAACAGTAAGGACCCGGACGAAGCGGTGCGCTCAGATTTGGAATCTTTCAAAAAACTTTTTGCAGGCGGCGGAATTCCTTACATGGACATGGTTCTCAAAGAGATTGAAAGCATGGATTTGGCTTCCGCGGACGGAAAGAGGCAAGGACTCTCCAGGATCATGCCTCTGCTTGATGCGATACCCAGCGCGGTTGAAAAAGACCATGAGATTGCAAGATTCGCCCGTGCTTTTTCGACATCAGTTCCTGCTTTGAGCGATGATCTTTCAAAGTTCAGGGCTCAAAACAGATTTTCTTCGGGCTCATCTTTCGGCAATGTTCCAGCACAAGCGCAGGCAAAGCCTGACATTTTCACGAGGGTTGAGGTGGCTTTGGGGCTTTTTCTTATTTTCCCCGGCAAAAGAGAATACATTAAAGAGCTTATTCCGCCCGAATCGGGGTTTGGGAAATTATTATTCAATTATCTTTCTGACCCCAAAGACGGCAATGCGGAGCCAACTCTACCCGCCGAGTTTTCCGAGCGGCTGGCGATTCTCAAGCTATACTGCGAACACAACGGTTTTACCGAATGGTCGGATTCCGCCGCCGTTCGCGAAATAAGGTCGAATATTTCGAGAGCGAACAAGGAAACCATAAGAATCAAACAGCTCTCTATTACAAAGGAACTTCTGCAAGCGCAAAAAGGCGGCAGAGAAAGCGATGCCTTTCATCTTATGAACCAGTACCAGCAGGTGCTTAAACTGGCGAAGAAAGCAGGATGAAATTAAGAATTAAAAATGAAGAATGAAGAATGAATAATTGGCAAAGCAATTCTTTCGTTTCTCTTTAGTCATTATTCATTATTCATTCTTCATTCTTCATTATTCATTTTACATTTGCATTTTTTTTGCTTGTTTATGTGTCATTTTTGCTTATACTCTGGCGCATGGCTTCACATCCGCGTAAATTTATCGCGCAGCCGACTGACGAGGATCTTAAAAAGTATCCGGAGGCAGTCAAGCATCTCATAAAGAAAGGGCGCGAGCAAAGGTATGTCACCCATCAGGAAGTGATGGGGGCGGTTCCGAATGCCGAGGAAAACATAAATCTTTTGGATGATATTTATACTTTGCTGGTTGATTTGGGTATCCAGGTGATTGATGTTAAGGATGCGCTGATATGGGAAAAACAGGGCAAGCACGCTCTGGGCATACAGGAGCCGGCGCAGGATCTTACGGAAATCGCCAATTTCGGTGAGACGGAAGAAGATGAAACTGATGAAGATGATTCTGCCGGTGATGAAGCCGATGAAGCGGTCGTGAAAGTCGATAAGGACGACGGGGAGATGCTGGATGTCATCGCCACTGCCGGAATCGATATTGACGAGAAAGATCTTTCGGACGAGGAACGCGGAAAGCGGAGGCGCGAAAGGGAAGTTGATTTGCTGGAAATAAGCAATGATTCTGTCCGGATGTACCTTTCGGAAATCGGGCGCGTTCCTCTTATAGACGCAAGGAAGGAAGTTGAACTTGCAAGGAGGATACGCAAGGGCGACGCTTCCGCGAAGCAACAGCTTGCGGAAGCGAATCTAAGGCTTGTTGTTTCCATTGCAAAGAAGTACATCGGGCGCGGATTGAGTTTTCTGGATCTGATACAGGAAGGCAACATCGGGCTGTTCCGCGCGGTCGAAAAATTCGATCCGGAAAGGGGATTCAAGTTTTCCACTTACGCCACATGGTGGATACGCCAGGCGATAACCCGCGCGATTGCCGACCAGGCCAGGACAATCAGGATACCTGTCCATATGGTTGAAACCATAAATAAGCTCACTCATACCCAGCGCAGGCTTGTGCAGGAGCTTGGCCGCGAACCTACGGTTGAGGAGCTGTCCGTTGAAATGGAATTGGATATCAAAAAAGTCAGGCACATACAAAAAATCAGCCAGGACATTATTTCGCTCGAGTCTCCCGTCGGGTCGGAAGAAGACAGCAAGCTTGGTGATTTCATCGAGGACGAGGAAGCCATTAATCCATTCGATGCGACAAACAGGCAGTTAAGAAAGGAAAACGTGCACGCGATGCTTGAATTTTTGACTCCGCGGGAGAGAAAAATAATTGAAATGCGTTTCGGATTAAGGGATGGCATAGGGCATACGCTTGAGGAAGTCGGCAAGGAATTCGGAGTGACTCGCGAGCGTATCAGGCAGATCGAGGCAAAAGTGCTTCAGAAGATGCGCGATCATCCGCGATCGATGACAATCAGGGAGCATGGCGGCTCGCCGAAACGCGTCGGTTTTTCCGCGATACAGGCTTTCGGCCAAGGGAAGCTTTGCCCCGAGTGCAGAAGAGGATCGCTTATAGAACTCGCAAAGAAAAACAAAAAGTTCATGAAGTGCGACCACTGTGCCTACGAAGTAGGCGATTGATCCGAATGCGCCGATGACCGATAGTCCATTGCCGAACTATGCCTTGCAACAGTCTTTGCCACCGAAAATCACGACGACTGCCGCGAGCCCGATGATTACGTAAACCACGGATCCAACGGTTGGCACCGACCTAGTAAGCAGTTCAATAACGTTGAGGTCCCTGTTTAGAAATGCGCCTATGCCGTCCAGGCCCGCGTTAAGCGCGCCGATAAGGACCAGAACCTTGGAAATTTTGCACATATTCATGTGAAGATTGGGAAAGGGTAAGAATATTTGGCGTTGACTTTACCATATTTGTGAGAAAGTTCTCTTGCATATAAATCAGATTCATTGTTTTAATAACAAAGCAGTTGGTGTAATCTGACTGCAAATGCCGCCGCCGGTTCCGCGAACTAAGGCTATCAATAAAATTCCCGCAATTAATAAAATGCCGGCAAGTTATGAGAGATCGTATTCAAAACTCAATGAAAATCAAAAACTTGCCGTAGATGCCATTGAGGGCCCGGTCATGGTTATAGCGGGGCCGGGTACCGGCAAGACCCACGTGGTTGCAATGCGAGTGGCCAATATACTCAGGAAAACCCAGATGAAGCCCGGAAATATATTGTGCCTTACTTATTCCGTTAATGCCGCAACGGAAATGCGCGACAGGCTGAGGTCATTGATAGGCCAGGATGCGTACCGCGTTGCGATAAAAAACTTCCACGGCTTTTGCAATGATTTGATACAGGACAATCCTATAATTTTTGACGGTTTGAGCGCCCTTGAGCATATTAGCGAGGTCGAGAAAACAAAAGAAGTGAACAAAATTGTTGATCAGCTTTTACCCGATTTGGTGCTTGTAAACAAGAAAAATCCATATTCCAAGACCATGCAAATAATTAAAAGGATTTCTGAGTTTAAGCGCGAGGGGAGGGGGAATCCGCAAGAACTTGCCGAGATTGCGGACGAGTATGAGAATCAAATGTCAATGAAAAGCAGAGATGGGACCAAAGCACATGAAAAAAATATGATCAAAGCAAGAAAGTTTAAAGAACTTGTAAGAGTATTTTCTTCATACCAGGAAATGCTTGAAAAAACGGAGAGGTATGACTTTGAGGACATGATACTTTTCGTAATCAAAGCCCTCAAAGAGGAGGATTGGCTTCTTGCCTCACTGCAGGAAAGATACCAATACTTGCTTGTTGATGAGTTCCAGGACACTAATGGGTCGCAGATTAATCTGTTGGAACTTTTGTCGTCTTCCCCGGTACTCAAGCACGATCCGAATTTATTTGTTGTCGGGGATGACGACCAGGCGATTTACAGGTTCCAGGGAGCTAATGTTCAAAATATTCTTTCATTCAAAAACAGGTTCCCTGACGCGCCGGTAATCGTTTTGAACGAGAGTTACAGGTGTGTCCAGAATATTCTGGACTCAGCCTGCAATTTGATTTCGAATAATACCGAAAGGCTCGTTGGAAGGATAGAAGGCCTGAATAAGAATTTAGTGTCGCTTCGAAGCGGGACAGAAGTTTCTCCCAGGCTGGTTTACTCTTCAAGCGACTCGACGGAAGCCGGAACAGTCTGCGATATTGTTAAGGCCAAGCTGGACAGCGGAATTGATCCTGGCGATATTGCCGTCCTTGTGCGGACAAACAAGGATCTCAACCTGCTTTATGACGCGTTCACGGCGAGGGGAATTCCGGTAAGGATGAACGGGAAGGCCGACCTTTTAAATGAGCCTTTAGTTAAACAAGCGGTTGCGATTTTGCGAGCGGTGGAGAATGAAAAAAACAATTCCAATTTGGCCTCCGCGCTTTCCTGCGAATGTTTCGGCTGTCATCCTGCGGATCTCGCGCGTTTGTTCCAGCGCATTGAATCGGAAGGCAGAACCTTGCTTTCATTGATTTTGGATTTGGAGCAAGCGGATTACATTTCCCGAAAAGAACCTTTGATCAAGGCCAGAGATGTGATTTTGGATCTCCATAATAAGCTTGAAAGCAGGAATGTCGCCGATACGCTTGAACATCTCCTCAAGGAAACCGGACTGCTTCCGTTCGCGCGCGGAGGTTTAAAAAAATTCGACCCGCTTGCATTCGCCATGCTTCAGGAATTTTTTGAAAGAGTGAAAAACAGGGCATATGAAGATCCAAATTTTTCTTTCCATGAATTTCTGGAAGACCTCTCTTACTACGAAAATCCGGATTACCCCGATTTGCGTCTCAGGTTCGATCTCCCGCACCTTTCCGCCAAGGGGGTGAATCTCATGACGGCGCACCAAAGCAAAGGGCTTGAATTCAAGGTTGTCATAATCCCTAATTTCCGAGAAGGGCATTGGGACAAGCGGAAAAACCCTTCGCGGATTCCGGCGCCGGAAGATTTGCTTTTCGGCCGGAAAGAGGACAAGTCCTCTTTTGAAGAGAATCAGGATGAAAGGAGGCTTGCGTACGTGGCGATCACGCGCGCGAAAGACGAGGTGGTATTTGTGTGCCCGAAAGAACTTACAAACGGCGACAAAACCAGGGAGGTTTTACCTTCTTCGTTTTTTGCGGAGGCAGGGAAACTTGAAGAAAAAATGCACGACCCCGCTAATCTGTCATCAGAAAATGAGTTCTTGACGAAACCGGTTCGTGATTTTGACAGCGAGACAAAAGCGTTCCTTTTGGAAAGGCTGGAAAACTATTCGCTTTCGGTCACGGCGCTCAATCATTTCTTGGAAGATCCGCAAATGTTTCTGGAAATCGATCTTCTCAGAGTTCCGCAAGACAAGAAACCCGAGCTTGTTTATGGCAATGCCGTGCATTCAGCTTTGAAGAAATGGGGATTTGCGTTCAAGGCTGGCGAGCGCCTTTCGGAGGAAAAATTCCTTGAGGAATTCAAACATTATCTGAATACAAGGGAGATTCTTACCGCTTCCGAAAAAGCGAGGCTGGCTAAAGTCGGCGAAGAAGCTCTTCCGAGGTATTTCAGGGAAATATTGGATGTCTCTTCTCCGATAATTCATCAGATAGAATATTCAGTTTCAGCGCATTTAAACCAAGGCGCCGGTCCCAAGGCAGGCGTTGTACCGATAAAAGGGCAAATAGACCGCATAGACCTTCTGGCGCCGGACTCAAGCGCCGCGCGCGTGATTGATTTCAAAACTGGCATTCCAAAGACGGAAAAACAAATCAGAGATGACGGCGGTTACTTCCGCCAGCTTGTTTTTTACGCCTTGATTCTTAGGTGCGCCAACGCTTTTGTCGAACCGAAGGAATTTATTTTGGAGTTCATCGGGGAGGGGACTGAGCATCCGGTGAGGCGGTCTTTTTCCATTTCACAGCCGGAGATTGATGATCTGAAAAAAGTTGTGAGAGGCGTTTGGGAAAAGATTGGGAATCTGGATTTTACGCCGTTGGCGTGAGTATTAAATTGAGTACTTTATTAAGTGTTCTCTAAGTTTTAGGCTTGCCTTACCCCTATGACTCGTACTATTTTTTTGTTCAAGAGTTAGCGCTGAAAAAACTTTATCAAACCCTTCGGGACGGAAGCAGGCGGAGATCGGGAGGCCGGGCAGATAAGGGGCTTCCAGAGTTTCCGTGATAATCCCGCGGCATTCGCCTTCGCATAAATGAAGTTCTCCTGACTCATCAATATGCGCAAGCGAACAGATAAACGAGGCGCGCTTGTTTGGTTCGCGTTTCATCCGTTCAAGAAAATAATTAATCCATTCTTCATCGCCGGCCAAAGGTCCGGCCCCCCATCTTCTTGTATGTATTCCAAGTTCATTCTTCAAGGCTTCAACGATTATTCCGGAATCATCTGCGACGGTCGGCAGTCCGGACAATGAGTGGAAGTGATGCGCCTTTGAAACGGCATTTTCTTTGAATGTTTCTCCCGATTCTTGCGGATTTGAATGAATTCCCAAATCGCGCGGGGTTTTTATATCAAGCTCGAGGCCTGTAAGCGCCTCGGAAATTTCAATAACCTTGCCAGCGTTGTTGGTTCCAATTAGTAATTGCACTGAAGAAAAATGTTAAATACTTATAATATTCGTATTTTCCACTTTTCACTTTCCACTTTCCACTTTCCACTTTCCACTTTTAACTATTCACTCCCATATAAACCTTCCTCGCCTTCGCCCCGTCCGCTGGCCCGATCAGGCCTTTTTCCTCCATGATATCTAAAAGTCTCGCCGCGCGCGCATAGCCGACCTTGAGCTGTCGCTGGAGGAGGCTGGCTGATGCCCTTCCCGTTTCACGGACGACTCGTACAGCCTCGAAGAACATGTCATCTCCTCCGTTGTCATCGGCTTCCAGATCGATTGTTTCGTATGCTCCCGCAGTAGGCGGATCCGCAGGCGCGAAGCTGTCTTCCCCTTCATCCTCTTCTATACCTATTTGTTCGGTCATCCTCCCGCCCCCCGCGATTTTAACTGCGTTAATAACGCGCTCCACTTCTTTTGTAGTTACGAAAATTCCTTGTATGCGCACGGGCTTCGGGGTGGTCGCGGTAAGGTAAAGCATGTCTCCTTTTCCGAGCAGGTCCTCGGCGCCCATTGAATCTATTATCGTGCGGGAGTCTATCGCGCTCACTGTTCTGAAGGCGATTCTGGTGGGAATATTTGCTTTGATCAGGCCGGTGATGACATCGACGCTTGGCCGCTGGGTTGCGATTATCAAATGCATTCCCGTCGCGCGCGCCATTTGCGCGATGCGCGCGATCATGGTTTCCGTGTCGCGCCTAAATTGCCTCATCATGAGGTCGGCAAGCTCATCAATGACAAGAATGATTCTGGGAAGGACGTTCTCCTCTTCCATTTGCTTCTCGTTGTATTCGGCGATGTTCCTGACTCCATTCTCGGAAAAAATATGAAGCCTTCTTCCCATTTCCGCGACAAGCCAGCGAAGGGCCTGGAGAGCTTTTTCCGACTCCGTTATGACCGGAGTCAGAAGGTGGGGGATTCCATCGTACGGGGCAAGCTCCACTCTTTTCGGGTCTATCATTATGAACTTGAGTTCATGCGGCGCGTTTTGGTAGAGGAGCGCAAGAAGGAAAGTGTTCATGCAGACGGATTTTCCCGACCCGGTTGCTCCTGCGACAAGCAAATGAGGCATGTCTTCAAGGCACGCGACCACTGCGTCTCCGGAAACATCGCGCCCGAGAGGCAGAGTTAGAGTCGCGGTGCTTTGCGTGAACTCGGGGCTTTCCAAGATTTCCCTCAGGTGCACCAGAGTGCGTTTTTTATTCGGCATTTCTATGCCGACCAGGGCTTTTCCCGGGATGGGCGCCTCAATCCTCAAACTCGGCGCAGAAAGTGCTAGAGCAAGATCATCTTTCAGGTTTCCAATCCGGCTAAGTTTTACTCCTTCTGAGGGTTCAAGCGTGAATTGCGTGACAGTAGGACCCGGGCGCGCGTCGCGCACGGTTACCTCCACTTCGAATTCGTTAAGTTTTTCCTCGATAAGCTTAGCCTGTTTTTTCAGGTCCTCGTCGTCGACGGTAAGCTCGCTTTGTTCGCTGTCAAGCAAGTCGAATGCAGGGAACGTCCACTCTTCGAATCGGGTGTCCTTCATTTCTATTTTCTGCCTCACTTCTTTTATCTTCTCTTTTATGTTTTTCTTTGATTTGTCTTTGGCGATCTGTTTCGCGAATGTCGGCCTTATGATATTAAGCTCTGTTTCTTCGTCGTCCTCTCCGTCCGCTTCTTCCTCGCTTTCTTCAGGTTTTTCCTCGTTCTCCGCGATCTCGTCCCAATCTTCGTCGTCGGAGTATTTGGATACGGCGCGCTGGGCGCGCGCTTTCTTTCCGAAGGCAAGACCAGAAGCGATCCATGCTGACATTGCGGAGAAATCCGGTTCGAAAGCTATGAATATGCCGATGAGGAAGATCGCCCCCAAGACCGTATAGCCGACTGCTTTAGTCGTGAAAAGAACGAACGGAAGGCTTACCATGAAGCCGATGGCTCCCGCAAGCTCGTCCTTTTTCGCAGCGAGGTCTTCGAGAGGCGCCTGCATGTGCATAAAACCCAGAAATGCGAGCAGGCAAAAGAGAAGCCCCACTGATCTTTTCGCTTCGAAGTAGCTCTGGGCCGAGAACCAATGAAGCACGCCGGATCCCATCAGGAAAATCGGAAATATGATTCCGTATTTTCCGAAGAAAAAGGTGAGGATCGTATTCAGCGAGTCGCCGATTTTCCCAGCCTGGTCTTTTAAGGCGAGCAGTACCAATATTCCAAGCCCGATTTGAACGATTCCGCTTATGTGCCTCATTGTCGATTCGCCTAAGTTAAGAGCGGGCTTTTTTGCTTTTGCACGGGTTTGCCTGCGCGCTGTGCGTTTAATTGCCATTTGGTGTATTTATAGCATGGGAACGGGCGGGAGGCTAGGGGACTTGGCGCAGTTACTACGTTACTAAGTTACTACGTTGGCTTCTCGTAATTTAGTGCTAATTTAACGTAGTAACCTAGTAACCTAGTAACGTAGTAACAATCCTCGTTCAGGTGATACAATAAAATCAGTTATGAGAGCACTAATCTTCGGTCCCCGCGGCTGGCTCGGCGCGTATTTCAAATCGGCATATCCGGATGCTGCCGTTGCGAATGCTGACATTTCCAATCAAGTTGAAGTCTCTGCGGCACTAGATGAGTTCAAGCCTGACGTGGTTATAAACGCCGCCGGGAAAACCGGAAGGCCGAATGTCGATTGGTGCGAGGATCACAAACTTGAAACTCTGGCGAGCAATGTATCAGGCCCGCTAGTTCTCCTTAATGAATGCAAAAAACGCGGGATTTACTGGGTGCATCTGGGATCGGGATGCATTTACTCCGGTGATAACGGCGGAAAGGGATTCTCCGAAGAAGACACTCCGAATTTCTACGGCAGTTTCTATTCCCGCTCGAAGCTCTTGTCTGACCAGATGCTTAAGGAGTTTCCGGATGACGTGCTGGTTTTGCGCCTTAGGATGCCGTTTGACGGGACAAATGAGCCTAGAAATTTGATTACGAAAATAAAAGGATACGAAAGGGTGCTTGATGTCCAAAATTCAATTACATATATTC
>Ga0209211_10012809_pt1 | contig 10490 bp, 10 predicted proteins | sample RifGroA2_FD_183992 | JGI IMG/M metagenome (GOLD analysis project Ga0209211, IMG submission 183992) | Groundwater microbial communities from Rifle, Colorado, USA - Groundwater A2 (SPAdes) (version 2) | ecosystem: Environmental > Aquatic > Deep subsurface > Groundwater | place: Rifle, Colorado...
CTATGAAATTGATAGCTGGTCACGATAAACAGTCCAATTAAGACTCCGACTATGACCAAGACGATACTGGAAAAAATTCTCATAGTTTTTATATTAATTAATTATTATTCATTTTAATTGTTACAGCCAGATGCAGCTGTAAAGACACAATTACAAGTTCCCCCCGTGCCAGAACAAATATCTATAAACAAACCATCTTTAAAACAAAGCCAAGCATGAGCGGGATTGCCTGAGATATTAAGAAAAGCAAGACATGATTTTGTTGTAGCACCCTGGCTATCATCACCGGAATGATAATCATCTGACCTAGTAGCGCCATGGACCATAAAAGTTCTATTGTCATCTATATCACCAGCAATACCCACTTGGTCATGTCTAGCTATCAAAGTTGAGCTATTTAAGTCACCGGAGTCATTAACCGTCCTAATGGCTACAGCGGCATTTCTATACTGATCCGGATAGCTACCATCACCCAAAGGCATATAGGATGAAAAAATACTACCCGAGGGGTAAATTTGATAAATACCATTAGCGGGATTAACACGACCGACTCTAAATTCAATGGCGGCTGAACCTCTGGTACCGGATGTAGAACCCAAAGCCACATCATCATAACTACTTAAATTTAATGTACTCATACCATTAATACCATCATGGATTTCCAAAGTACCCTGAGGGTTAGAAGTATTAATACCGACTCTGCCTCCCCAAGGCGAGGCAGTGCCAATAGCTAAGCTCAAAACATTATCTAAATCAGTACGCTGAGTGCCTGTACCTCCGCTGTAATAATTATCACCTCGGTCATTCCAGAAACGCAATTCTTTAGAAACACGGTCTTGGTACATGCCCCAATGTTCTTGGAAGGAATTACCTGCGACTTTAGCATTAGCCTGAATCTTAATCTCCGGATTAGGACTAGTGGAAACCGTTTGATATAAATGTAGTAGACTATCGGGAGTATAATCTTCCAGCATTTTGGAAATGCCCACATTGCCATTAACTCTGAGCAGTGGTGTCTCATGCAACCCTGGACTATAGAACTCACCATAGAGTAAACTAAGACGTTTGTCGGGAATATTAGGTGCACCGGTATCTGTAAAATTATTGATATATAAAGTTGCCGTACCAGTTTCATCAAAACCAGCTTGATTACCTAAGAATATATTGCCACTGCCACTAGACACGGCTCTACCCGCCTGATTACCAATAGCTACGTTATTTAAACCACTGGCCACGTTATAACCTGCTTGGTTACCTATGAAAGTATTATATTCTCCAGAAATATTATAGCGTCCAGCTTCGGGGCCAATAGACACATTAGCTCTGCCGCCATTATTATAGCCAGCTTCTTTACCAATGGCTACATTATTATAACCGCTCTCACTATTACTCCGGCCATAACCAGCGCGCCAGCCTAATAAAGTATTATAGGTACCGGCATTGCCATCTGTATTACCTGCCGTAGTGGTATAGAACCCCGCCTCTTGGCCTAAAGCTAAGTTATAAAAACCAGTGCTATTATTCATTAAAGTTTGATAACCAATAGCCACATTACCATAGCCACTTCCATTATTTTGCAGGGCATTTCTACCAATAGCGGTATTTTTATCACCGGTGTTATACTCTAAGGCTCGTACGCCAATAGCCACATTAAAATCACTGCCAGTATTATTGAGTAAAGCTCGATAGCCCACGGCGGTGTTTTCGTAACCAATAGTATTTTTTTGTAAAGACATGGTACCGACCGCTGTATTGCTGTAACCTGTAGAATTATTTAGCAAACTCAAAGCGCCAAAACCGGAATTATTTTTACCCGTACTATTATTAGCCAGAGATCGATAACCCATAGCTGAATTATAATAGGCCACTGAACTGTTATAAATATCAACAGGTACAGCACCGGCGCTTAAACCAATATAGGTATTGGTATTTCTATTAATACCGTCTGGGCCCGCAACACCATCTTCATCTGTCACAGTAGTCGAGCCTGCATTGTGGATAAATGTTTCATCACCAAAATAGATAGCTGTTGGAGCATTAAAAGCATTCTCAAAACGCAAATCACTGTTTTGCAATAAAACTGTTCTAATAATGGTATAATTAGGGCTTTCTGCTGCCCAAGGACTTTCTGAATAGAAGTTATAATCAACGGACACACTATTGTTAGTATTAACTGCTGTAATTGGTGCTTTATGTAAAACATTAACAAATTCACCATCATCATAATCTTCTTTAAGCACAATATTATCACCTATGACCGCCTGTGTGGTGAAGGAAGTGCTGGAACCGCTAATAGTATTGGCATTCAGACCGGATACATTACCTAACAGATTCAAAGAGCTGGCTACGTGCAAAGGACCGAGGGGGCCATCAGTACCTATACCCAAACTGTTGGTACTATTATCCCAAAATAGATTGCCATTATTCTCGTCTAATTGACCAGCGCCTTGAAAGATAACAGAACCCTGAAGAAAATTAGTATTTAAAGTAGTCACGGTAAGATTGGTGGTATTAATATTCTCAGCATAGACATTGGACCAGCGATTATCAATCGCTCCAAGATTATAGGTACCACTAACACCTGGTAAAATATTGCCGTCAATAATAATATTGCCAGCAAAATGACTGTCACCACTGACATTTAAAGCATAGACACTGTCAAAGGTGGCGCCATTAATTAAAACATTGGCTAGATAAGAAGTGCCGTCCACTTCCAATTCATCTTGGACATAGAGATCACCTTCAGATCCTCCATCAGTCAACTGATCTAAATTAGTATCATAGGCGCCAATTCGGGTAAGCCATCTGGAGAAAATAGCTGTCCAAGTAGGACTAGCACCAACATAATCCCAATCTTCATCTTGGGTGTTGGCATCACGCAAATTACTCCAATATAAGCTACCCAGGCTGTCGGTGGTTAAGAAGTATGGCATGATATCAGCATCGCTAGGCAAAGAATCGGGTAAAGTTAAAGTATAATCTACACTAAGAGGACTGGGGGCAAGAATAGAAATGCCATTGACATTACCGGCATCTTTAAAAAGCAGATTAGTATCATGTAACATTAATGTGTCTCTTAATATCAAGCTCCCCAGCTTATCCTGAATATCAGGCCCAACATTAATGGGCGTAGAAATATTACAAGATCCAGGATCGGATTCAGGATTACAGGTAGGAGCATTCCAGGCGGCAATAATTGACTGCATAGCCAAAAATACTCCACAGGCAATGAATATTAGTAAGAGATTAAATGGCCAAGATGTATATTTTTTAACAAACATAATAGTTTATTTTAATAAATCAATTTCTTCTTGGGTTATTTCCCCTTGAGTCGCCAGGCTATTAATAGTATTCTGTCGGGGATTAAATAAAAAGTCTAATTCATCCTGGGTATAATTCCTGTCAGTTGCCTCTTCTTTAATCTTAGTTGCCTTAATAGTAATTTGTTGATCAATAGTCTTTTCCAAAACTTCTTTAGGCCGTGCTTCACCACTTTTAACGGCCTTAGGTTGATCTTTAGTGTCTGTGGCGGTCCCATTAGTATTAATATTTTCTGATGCCGTTGATTTACCATTCTGACGCTGATTGAAGATATAAAAACCAAGGGCTAAGATCGCCAAGGCCAGTATTAATAAAAAGACAGCAATTTTTTTGTACATACCTAATGGTTAATAATAAAAAGATAAAGTCCGCCAGCCATAATTAATAAAGCAATGAGCAATATTATTAAGGCAATTTTTTGATACATATTAAAAATTTAAACCTCAGGCTTGTGTTGCCCAGCTTTGATTATATTATAACATAATTCCTCCACCCTACCAAGCAGTTTATATATCCTTAATACAATGATCAAAATAGCAGTTGTAGCCACTGGGACAGGTTGCTAACATTGCCGAACAATAGCCACCACAACCATCTGTACCCTGCCCATCGCTATCACTATCACAGGACAGTACACAATTAGGCAGACAGGAGACTATCTCACCTGGTTTAGCTGTGTTATTACCCGGACCGACCTCTCCTACCCGACTGCTAATACAAAAAGTGATGGTGTATGATTTTTGGTCAGAGCTGGCCAGATAACTATATTCTTCATCAGGGCAAGCACCATCATCTCTGGGTTGAGGATTAGTAGGTATCTTTTTCATAATTACCTGATCATTGTAGGCCAAACTATTGCCCGGAGTAATAACATCAGGATATTGATGAGCTAAGCGATTATACATTTCTAAACCAGTCTGGGTTTCCACAATGTCAGCCACGCGTCGCGCATTACGATTAGCTACTTTAAGGTGGTGAACAGCCGCTGAAGTCAAAGAAGAGATAATAGTTAAAATAGTGGTAGTAATTACAAACTCCAAAAAAGAAAAGCCTAAAATGTTACGTTGTTGATTCATAGCCATAAATTAATAGAAACCAACTGGGGTCATAATATTCTCACCCGCTGGCAAATCGCCTGAACCCAGGCCTAAACAAAAATTAAAATGGTAAGAAGTACCGCCACTATCCTGGTTATAGGAAAAATCATTGTCTGCGCAATCTCCATCTGTCCAAGGTTTAGGGTTGCGAGGTACTTCTTTTAAATAAATGATATCATTGGAAGCTAAAACTTGGCCCGGACTAACACTGGGAGTTGGCGGATAGCTACCAGTATCGCGATAGTAAGTAACTAGAGCGCTTTGCAATTGGGTAACTATGGCGACGCGCCTAGTATCACGGGTTTTCATTCTGGCATTATGGGCTGTAGCCAAAATTACCGTGGTTAACAAAGCCATTAAAGTAGCGACGACTACCAGTTCTAAAAGAGTAAAACCAAATGATTGTTTTTTCTCCATATTATTAATTAAAGACATTCAGGATTCTGAGGATCGCAACAAATTGTGTAATCCGGTGAACTACAAACAGGAGTTGGAGGCAAACAAGTATTAGTACAGGTGCCACCGCAACTGTCTGGGCCACCGCACTTGCCTTCGCAGTCTGGTTCACAATAGACTAAGGCGACATTATTACTAAACCGAGCATTACCGCAGAAACCAGAAGCTTCAAAATTAACACTGACAGGATCATGGCTAAAATACTTTAACTGGCAATAGCAGGCATCACCCACAGTTAACTTAGCGTCAGCTATACCACAGGCCTGACAGCCCAGACCAGTACTAAAATTCAAACACTGGCCATAGCTACAACCGCTGATCTGGTTAGTCTGGTTGGTAGCATTATTAAACAAACCCAAACAACTTTCATAGGCCGAGAAACTGGCCTGAGCATTAAGTGCTTCTTTATTAATTTTCAGATAATAGGAGGAAATGAGCAGAGTTGAGGCAATGGTCATTAGAGCGGCGGCGCCAACGCCGACAATTAAGAGGGACAGGGCCGAGCCCTGATTGTTTTTTAAAGTCATATGTTTTAGATTATTAATTTTCTTATTAATCTTCATAGTTAGTAGCTGTAATAGAAGTTTGCAACAACAACTGATGCTGATAAGTCTGGTCAGTTTTTTGCGCCTTGGCCATGACTGTAAAACGATCAGCATTATTATTAACCACAAAATTCAAAGCAGTGATATTAATTTTTTCCGAAGTCAAAGTTTCTACAGCTCCGCCACCGCGTTGAACCATAATTTTATCACTATTATTATCTAAATAATAGGCTACACACAAACCAGAGGTGTTAAAAAAATACAAAGCTGTACCACCAGCATTAATGCCATAAAATTTGTCAGTCAAATCACCATTGCCACAACTGCAATCATCAGGGGCTACACATTTACTAATATCTTTTTCCGCTTCATACAACAAAACACCCAAACCATATTTCAAGTCAGCTTGTAGATCGTGTTCATTGACTGTCCTCATCTGGATATCAGTGGTTTTGACAAAAACTCTGGTCGTAGCCAAAATCAAGCCGGAAAACATACCGACTGCAATCACCACTTCGACAAAAGTCAGACCTAATTGTGATTGCCAAGCTTTCATCATATCAATATTTTAATTTTCATTAAATAATTTAGTATTTAACTCGTAAATATAGCCTTGACCTTTGTATTCCCAATAGACTTCTGATTTTACGTCTAAATAAGGGCCACTAATACCACCAGCGTGATAAACCGTGGTTATTAAACGGTGAAAGGGGGCGATAGAGCCACTACTATATTGGTAATAATTATTATCATCCAACTGCAAAGTGTAGGTAGCATCGCTCACCCTGGGTATGGAATCAAGTGGAGGAGATGGATTATAACAATCGCGGGAAAGGACTAATTGATTTCTAGGTTGCAAATAATCGAGACGAAAACTGCAAGTCCAATCTTCTTCAGGTGCATCCGTACATAGAGGCGGGTTATCACAAGTCAGATCTTTGAAAAAAGGATCAAGCCTAATAATATTATCATTCCTAATTTCTTCAGCTAAATCCAAGCCTTCTTTCACCAAACTAATAGCGGCATAATCATTTTTGCTTAAATTTTCTAACTGAATATTTTTAATCACCAAGCTCATAATAGCCACAAAAACCAAGGCCACTAAACTAATCATAATCAGAATTTCAATAATATCGAAGCCTTCATTATTATGCAGATTATATTTTGACTGTGGCATATTAATTCATTTTAATTAAGCCGGAAGCTTCTATCTGAATACCTCGTGCTGCTATGGTCTCTGTGGCATCACCTATAGTAACCAAAGTATTATTATTAACCACCCCATCCACATAGGCATGAAAATCTTGGCGAGAAAAATATATGGACAATTGATTAACCGGCGTAGCATTTTTTAAAATCTGTCTCATGACAATATCTGGCGGTAAGGTCACAATTTTAAAACCTTCGTCATCAGCCACATGTTTTTGATTAGGTAAAGCAGCGGAGAAATCACCATCCCAATAAGCTAAACCATTGGCCAAATGAAATTCATCAATATCACCATGCCAGCCAAAAAGCAAACCATCGGAATAGGCAGCGATCTTGATATCGCTGGCTGTACTTTTAACTGCTTGAGGCATCTGGATGATATCTTCTTGCACCCCGTCTAAATACATAGCCAAAACATTACCCTGACGCACCAAAGCTAAATGGTACCATGTGCTAGCCCCAATACCTGTAGTAGAAGTTAAAATATAAGGGGTATTATCAACACCAATCACCGTACAAACAATTTCATGAGTAGTGCTTTGCTTGTAGCAATTCCAAGCTTGGGCAGCGGCATTATCTCCCCATTTGTAAAACAGGGCGGCTTTATCAAGGTTGTTATTATCAGATACAAACCACAAATCAATGGTAAAATCATTACTCTGAAAATTATAATCATCATCAGAGGCTACTGACAAATAATCTGTTTCGCCATCAAAAGACCAAAAACCATCGCTGTCATCTGGCTGACCTCGGTTGTCTAATTGTGTCGCATCGCCGTCCACTGTAATGATTCGACCATCGTGAGAACTATCAGTAAAACTGCTGCCAGCGTCCCACTCAGTACCATGAATTAATATCTTGGTAGGATAGGAATAGACTTTGTTGTTGTCCTTGTCAGCAAAAACCACATAATTATTACGCTGACGATCAACATGAACGCCCCAACCCGGAACAGAACCATGATCCGATTGATGATTCAAACTATAGTTTTGGGCGCGACGTAATTCATTCTTCAGCGTTTCACTGGCTCTGAGAACATCGCCCTTTTTGTTAATATCGTGATAATTAGCATACAAAATAGTGGACATCACCACAATAATACTAAGAATGACTGCCACTTCAATCATAGTTTCGCCCTGTATATTTCTTCTGTAGAACATAATTACTTGGTTAATATTTCTAGAGCCTTGTCTAATTGGGGATCTTTGCCAGCCTGCCAATCGTCAGCGGTATACTCTACTATGACATCGGGAACAATACCGGCCTCTGACATATCATAACCATTAGGTGTCAACCATTTGGCATTAGTAATTTTAACAGCACTACCATCAGATAATTCATGCAAAGATTGGACCGTACCCTTGCCAAAGGTCTGCTGACCGACAATGGTAGCTTTTTCATGGTCATGTAAAGCTCCGGCTACTATTTCTGAAGCTGAAGCGCTACCTTCGTTAACTAGAACTACTGTGGGATAGGCGCTGAGACGATTACGGCCATTAGATTGATATTCTTTTTGTAAATCACTATTAAACTTTTCACTGACTACTACACCTTGACCAATCCACTCACTGGCCATATTAATGGCTGACTGGAAAAAGCCACCGGGGTTATTGCGCAAATCTACAATAATGCCTTGAGGATTTTTTAACAGAGCTTCATTGACTGCCTGGTTAAAGAGCCAGTCAGTATCTTCAGCGAAATTACTAATCTGAATAATGAAAATATCATCCTGCCAACTAGTTTTAACGCTTTCCACTATAATTACGCTACGAGTAATAGGAATAACTAGGGGTTGGTCTTGGCCAACTCGAGCCACAGTTAAAGTCACTATGGTATTTTGCGGACCGCGAATTTTCTTGACCGCTTCCATAACCGTCAAGCCAAAAGTTACTTGCTCATCAATTTTTATAATCTGATCACCGGCTCGCAAACCAGCTAGATCAGCTGGTCGGTCAGCTAGAGGGGCCACTACTGTCACAATTTCATCCTTCATGCCAATTTCTGCGCCAATACCTTCAAAGGTGCCGGTTAAATCAATTTTAAATTCACTGAATAATTCAGGATCTAAAAAAACAGAATAGGGGTCACCTGTAGCGGCCACCAAACCTTGCAGAGCGCCATAAAATAATTGCTGATCAGTTAATTCATTGCGACCGATATATTCGGTTTTAACCAAGTTCCACACTTGAGAAAACAGATTGAAATCTAAACCAGTAGTCTCTTGACCCTGTTGAACAAATTCCTCCAATTGAACAGCGGCACTCAGACTGTTGAAAGACAAACCTTCTTTACTTTGTCCAAGATAAAAACCAAGGCGATAGGCAAAAATAATGCCCGCCACCAATAAAATGACTAAAATACCGAATAGCCACTTCCATTTAGTATCTAAATATATCATATTGTCTAATTATTACTATTCAAAGTATAGCATAAAACCAACTAGAGTAAAATCTTTAGCCACCTTGATTTAGCTAATAAATACTGATAAACTGAAGGGAGTATAAAATAACCCTATGGATATCTTTATTATCATTTTATTAGTCATTTTAATTGCTACTGCCCTCTATGTAGCAATCAGTTTAAAGCAACGCCCCGCCCCTGACAGCAACCTACAGGTGTTGGCTGAACGCATGCATATTTTAGCCCAACAAAATAACGAATTAAGACAGACCTTGGATAGTAAACTAGCTCAAACCCACCAAGCCAATCAACAACAATTTGGTCAAACCACCAAAATCATGCAACAAATAGGCCAGCAGTCGGCTCGCTACATTGCTGAGGTCACGGCTCGTTTGACAAAACTGGACGAAACCAATCGACAAATTGTTAATTTTTCCGGCCAGCTACAAAACCTCCAAGACATTCTGCGCAACCCTAAACAACGTGGCATTCTAGGTGAATACTTTTTAGAAGAAACTTTAAAGAATGTCCTACCGCCTAACAGCTATCAGATGCAGTATGCTTTTAAAGATGGGTCCATTGTTGATGCTATTGTGATTGTTAAAGACAAAATTATTCCTGTTGACTCTAAATTTTCTCTAGAAAACTACGAGAAACTGCTAAATACCAATGACCCGGAAACTCGTCTTAAACTGGAAAAGCAATTCCGCCAAGATTTAAAAAATCGTATTGATGAATGTGCTAAATATATTAAGCCGACTGAAAAAACCATGGACTTTGTTTTCATGTTTATTCCTTCAGAAGCTATTTACTATGATTTGCTGGTCAACCGCATTGGCTCGGTCAAAACCAACACTCGTGATTTAATTGAATATGCTTTCGCTGACAAAAAAGTAATCATTGTCTCCCCCACCAGCTTCTTAGCTTATCTACAAACCGTCTTGCAAGGACTGCGCGCTATGCAAATTGAAGAAAATGCCAAACATATTAAAATTCACATTGCCAAGCTAGGCAAACATTTGCTCAATTATGAAATTTTCATGCAAAAACTTGGTGGTAGCATGACCACAGCTGTCAGCCACTACAATACTGCCTACAAAGAATTTAAAAAAATAGATAAAGATGTGGTTAAAATTACTGATGGCGAAGCCCAGGTCGAACCTCTGATTCTCGACCGGCCTAATGTAGACGATTAGTATGTTTTTACCAGCCCACAAACTGGAATCAGACATCAGCCAAGTGCTGACTTACTTTGATATCTTTGACTATCCCCTAACCAGCTTAGAAATCTGGCAACTCTTGCCGATCCGTTGTAGCTACGACCAAGTTTTAACAGCTTTGCCATTATCTCCAGCAACCATGAATAATGGTTTTTATTGTCTACCAGGTCGCGAAGAAATTATTATCACCCGCCAGCAACGCTACAATATAGCTGACCGCAAATTTAAAAAAGCTCTGCGCC
>Ga0209211_10012811_pt1 | contig 10489 bp, 3 predicted proteins | sample RifGroA2_FD_183992 | JGI IMG/M metagenome (GOLD analysis project Ga0209211, IMG submission 183992) | Groundwater microbial communities from Rifle, Colorado, USA - Groundwater A2 (SPAdes) (version 2) | ecosystem: Environmental > Aquatic > Deep subsurface > Groundwater | place: Rifle, Colorado...
CGCCGCGGAGTACCTTGAGTTTTCCTGTCGACGAAATGGTCGCCTTCGAGGAATCGGAGACGGCCCACGTGTACGGTTCTGTGCCGCCTGATGCGTTGAACTGGAGAGAATCCCCTTTGACCAATTGTTGCGTGCCCCCGGGGGAAACATTAATGGTGGCAAGCTGGAGCACTGTCGCGTAGCCGTTGACCGTGTTGGCCGGGAGGTTCTCGTTGAAGACCAGGTCTTGAAAGCCGATCGTCGATCCGCCATACGTCGCCCCCGTTGCCTTCAGGCGAATGATGATCAGTGTCCCGGAGCCGCTGATCGCTGAAATTCCGGCAAAAGAGACCGAGACATGACCCGGGGCTGAAGCGAATTCCGGCGAGGCAGACGCCAAAATTGTCCCTGTGACAATCACATCGGTCGCAGTCCAGAGGTTCTGGTTAAACGTCACCATGAGCTGCCCCGAAGTGATTCCGAGGCCCGTGACGTCCGTGGTCAGAATCGGAAGGTTGAGAAACTGGCCCTGGTAGACGCTCGTGTCGCGCACGGACAGTTTCATCCCGCGGATTTCAACCAGGCCCGTCGTGTCGGTGATCCCAAGACTATCCGTGCACACCACGCGCACGAAACCGGGATTCGTTGCCGCAAGGAGACCCGTGCCGCTTATAGTCGCCTTCCCCGGGTCGGTTGTTGACCATGTGACGGGGCCTGTCGCACCCGATACGGAGAACTGCTGCGTATCTCCCCGAGTCAGGAGGGCCGTGTTGGGCGATGCGGTAATGAACGGCGGGACATTGACGGTGATGGTCGCGTTGATGAGGGAGAGTGCTATCTCCCCCTCGTTGAGAAACGTGGTTCCGGTGTAGAACGATATCCCCGCGCCAACGTTCGAGACGGGTATCTTGGCCTTGAACCGGAGAAACACCAGGCGGCCCGTGTCACTCAAAGCTGTCGCCCCGCTTCCCGCAACAAGAAGTCTCCCTGCTGAAGGGACGTTGCCTTCCGTGTAGGCCCATGTTTGAGTCATCGATCCCGTGGTAATCACGGAGTCAAACTCGAGATATGTCGAATTGAATTGGATATCCAGCTGATAGGAGATCACATTCAATCCGGTCAACGAGCTGTCGACGTAGACGGGAACCAGAAAGGTTGTCCCGCCGACAACCGTCATGTTCTTGAAGGCAAGGCGTATCGGCCCGGCCTCCGCAGCCGAATGCAATCCCAGGATCAGGATGCACCCGACAATGAGTTGTTTCAACCTCGGATTCATGGATTTGTCCTTTCAGTGTCCGTTGATGAGCATCGGTGCATTATTTCACCATGATCATCTTTTTGACACTGACGAACGATCCGGCTTTGATCCTGTAGAAATACATTCCTGAACTGACGCGGCTCCCGCTGTCAGACCGGCCGTCCCACGTGATCCTGTATTCTCCGGCCGCCTCTTCCTTGTCTAGCAGGACGCGCACGAGCTGGCCGTTCAGGCTGTAGATCTCCAACCGTACGTGTTCGCCGTCGTTCGGAACCTCGTAAGAAATAACCGTCGATGGGTTGAAAGGGTTCGGATAGTTCTGATGCAGCTGATACGTCACCGGTTTTCCCTTCACGCTGATGCTTCCCGATGTTGCCTGAGCCGAGGCGTTGACTTCGTTCAAGGTCACTTTGTTGAACGTGATTGCTTCGTCAAACGAACCGCGTATCTCCTTGCCGGCTTCAAACGTGATTGTCAGCAGACTGCCGTCGCCCGACAGCGGCTGGGCAGAGGCGAAGAAGATATTCACCCGGCCTTCCCGTATGCCGTATTCGAACATGGTTCCCTGCATGAGTCCCGTCGCCTGTACGGAGATGGGGCGCAGTACTTCGGGATTGAATCCAAGCTCCATGTCGGCGGCATACAGATCCGCCAGTCCTTGTGCATCGAGCGTGAGTGTCACCTGCTCGCCTCTCTCGACGTTCCCGCTGCTCAGGGCAATCGAACCCGGAACGGTCTTGGCTTCCGCAGACTGCCCGCCCTTGATGCTTCGATTGAACTCGATGGGGAAGATGCTGATCTTGCCGACCACATATTGGAGGACGTATGAGGCGTCCATGGAAGTAATGACTCCTGATGCGCTCACATCGGCTACCAGTTGCTGCAATGAGTTCAGAGGCGTGGCAACGCTATCTGCAAGCCATTTGAGGATGAGAGACGCGTCATAGGCCTGAATGTTGCCGCTGAGGCTCACATCGCCGGCGAGAGGCTGGTCGGTACCGGAGGCCAGGTAAGAGCTGTAGTCGACGGAGGTCGTGATCGTTGAGGCTGAGCCAACCGGCGCACCGGAAACATCGGACACATTCGGTCCCGTGTTGCTACCCCACCAGTTCCACCTCGCATCGATGTTGAAGGTCTTGTTGTAGTTTTCAAGGCCGTAACTGTAGTTCTTGTAGATGTCGCTGTAGTTCACCACGGGATTCGAGGACCCTGAAGCATAAATACCTTTGTAGTTATCACGAATCGAAAGGAACTTCAGTGTCGGACTGGCATTCGTCATTCTCAATGCGCCATTCGCGCTGTATCCGCCGTAACGTACCACTGCGTGTTCGATACGGCAATCTGGATCATACGAAAGATCTTCAAACGTGATTCCGCTCCAGTAACCGTAGTTTGGAGTTGACGCAGTTGAATCGGCGTTCGTATCTCCCCCGTAGAAGTCGTCCTCTTCGGACGTGAAAACAATGGTACTGTCCGGATGACTTCCTCCGATGGCCAAAAGTCCGCGTTGTATGTTCATGCCGTAATATTGGCGGAACTTCACGATGACACCGGGTTGGATGGTCAGAGTGGAGCTTGTGCCGACCGTCAGGCCGCCGACGAGATAGGGGATGTTGTTGACGCCTGCGAAGTTCCGTTTTGTCATTGTTGCGTCGCCGGCCAAGGTCTCATTGACGATTCCGAGAGCGCGGTACGTCGTTCCGCTGATGGTATTGATGCCGGTCGGGGTGAAGTTCGCCGCGAGGGACATCTGAATCGGCGCATCGTCGAGGTTGTCAAACGCGCAGTCGGCGATTGTGGGGCCCGAAACGCCGTTCAGCCTGATGCCCCAGTCGTTGTTCGAGAACGTGCAATTGGAAATGGTCGGTGCGGCCTGCTGCAGATCGACACCGTAGGTTGCGTACCGAATGACCGCGTATTGGACGACATCGGCAGTATCGATGCTCCCGTCACTGTAGTAGATCCGATAGCTGTTGTCGATGTAGGGGGAATTTGCCGAACCGTTTCCGTTCGTATCTCCCGGATTTCCGTAACTGTCGTCGCGGCTGTTCGTGAACACGACAGGATTGCCTGAGGTCCCTAGAACCTTCAGGCTTCCGTTGACGATCCAGCCGTAGTCTTTAAAGATGGTGCCTGCGGGAATCGTGATGACCGTTCCGGAGTTGACGGTGACATTGCCCCAGAGCTGGTAGGTGATCCCTGTGTAGCCTCCAAAGTCCCGCAGAGGAACTGTGGCGGTTTGCGAATAGGTTTCAGGCTTGATGCCGATGGCAGTGACACCAAGATTGAGAATAGTATTGTTGCTAAACGTCGGATTGGCGAACATGCTCATCGTTACCGGCGTATAGTTGACTGCGGTGATTTCGGAATTCGTGATGGATGGGTCTGCGCTGCCGAAAATACCTATTCCCGAACTGGCTGACAGAGTGAACACACTGCTGTCGATCACGACGTGGGAGCTGTAGATGCGCGTCATCCCGTAGTCATAACTGTAGTTGTAGCCGCCACCATAGCGGACAATGCAGTTACGCATCGAGTTCACGGTGTCGATGCTTGAGTTCTGGAAGTCGATGCCGTTCCATGAGCCTTTGTTCGGCGAAGAAGAGCTTCCGTCATTGTTGGTATCGCCGCCGTTGGAATCGTCTTCCAGCGCGGTGAACACGATCTTTTGTGCCGCCGTCCCGTCCGCCTTCAATCCGCCCTGGACATCAATTCCGTAATAATAGGATGAGAACTTGATGACCACGCCGGGAGCGATGGTCAACGTCGCACTTGGTGCGATCGTAAGATTGTCAACGATGTAGGCGATATTGGTAATACCGGCGACATCCCGCTTGTTCAGCGTCGCGTTGGACGATAGTGTCCCTTCAATGATGCGGATGCCGCTGGTACCATTGGCGTTGAATGTAATATTGGTGAACGTTGGGTTTGAAAGAAGCGACATCGCAATGGGATCGTACTGGCTGTTTTCCAGCGACACGTTGCTGACCTGGGGCGTGGAGTTGCCCTCGCACCTGATCCCGTAATAGTAGGAGAGCGAAAGATTGGAATTGCTCACTGTCGCGTTGGAGTTCGTGAATGTTACGAGGCCGTAACTGATACTTCCTCCCCCGTACCGAATCACTGTGCTGTCGAGAACACAGGCTGAATCGACGCTTGTATCCTGGAATTTGATGGTATACCAATTACCCCATGTCGGGAGGGTGGCGGCGCCGTCTCCATTCGTATCGATGGGATTCCCGATGTTGTCATCCTTGATCGATGTGAAATAGATCTGGCCGTTGGCAAGATTCCCCTTTGCCGAAAGGCTGCCGTTCACATAGATTCCCGTGCTCGGATTCATTTTGATAACCACTCCGGGCTCAACGTTGACAAACGTGCCTGAATTGATCGTCACGTCGTTCAGTATGACATAGGTGATGTTCGTGTATCCCGCAAAATCACGCCGGTAAACGGTGCCGTTGGCTCCCACCGCATGTCCAATGATCCCGAGTGCGCGAAGACCCGGGTTTTGCATGACATTGGATCCCGTGAATGTGGGATTCGCGGAGATCGACATGGCAATGGGAGTGTATTGCGAATTCACGAAGACGCAATTGCCGATCGTTGGCTTCGAGACAAGGTATGCATAGACTCCGTACACGTTGTCCGTAAGGGTGTCGTTCTCAATCGTCGCACTCGTGTTGATGAGCGTAAGGAGCCCCTCTGTATAGACGCCGTTATAATAGGCGCCAGGGGTGTTTCCGTAGCGAAGAACGCAATACTTGAAAATTGACGTCGTGTCGTTGGTCGACTCCAGCGTGATGCCGCCCCAATCGCCGCGGGCCGGGTTCGTGATATTCCCGTTCTTGTTGGTGTCGAAAGGATTTCCATACTGATCGTCGTGAACCGATGTGAAGACAATCGTGCTATCCGCTGTTCCCTGGGCAACGACCTTCCCCTGGATAATCAGACGATTGTAGTAGTTGTAGGATTTGATGACGACGCCGGGCTGAATGGTCAGCGTGTACGCAGGCGGTATTGTGACTGTCCCGAGCATCAGATAGGTAACGTTGGGAACGGAAGTGAAGGAGCGAATCGGGAGATAAGAATTGGCTACCACAGTTTCTGAAAGAATGCCGATGGCGTTGTATTGATTGTCGGCGGTCGAGAATGAGTTGTTCGAAAATACCGGGCTGGCAGAGAACGAGAGAGCTATCGGGACTACCGTGCTTGTCCCGATGTCGTTGTTTGAGAAGTTCGGGCTCGATGTTCCCTGCATCAGGACGCCATAGTAACTGTTGGTCATGGAGCAGCTGTCAATGGTGGGGCTGGCGTTGTAAAGAGAGACGGCTCCTTTTTGATAGTAGCCGGCCCAGCTGATGACGCATCGACGCATGACACTCGCCGAATCGGTGCTCGCGTCGTTGAATGTGATTCCATCCCAGATACTTGCGCTCGGTGAGGACAATGCCCCATCCGCGTTCGTATCTCTGAGCGTGCCCCCGGCATTGTCATCCTTGTAGGAGGAAAAATAGATTGCACTGCCCGCCGCCGCATTTGCCGCAAGGGCTCCGTTGACGGTCAAGCCGCTGTAATCTGTGAACTTGACGATGCTGCCCGTGGGGATGGTAAGTGTGCTTCCGGAACTGACCGTGAAGTTGCTATAGAAGACATACGGGACGCTTACTGTATCGAGCGTAAAAGCGCCGGAAGATGACGAAAGGTAAATGTAGATCCCGTCATGAGTGTTTCCGGCAAAATTGTTGGCACCAGTGAAGAAGATCTCACCCTGCCCGATGTAGGATACAGGCCAGTCGGACAGAGAAATACTGGAATTCTCGATGAAGGCAGTACCGTAGTCGTGCACCGCGACGCCGTGATACTTCGACTGGGAAATGCCACTCCCGCGTATCGTGGCAGTACCGCTATAGACATACACGGAACCGTTGCCCGAAGAATTTCCGCCCCACCGAACTTCGCATGTGTCGAGGGTCAGGGCCGCAGGATAGGTTGTGTTGTTTCCAACCTGTATATAGTACCAGTCGCCCTTGGCCGGCGTCCCGCCGACTGTGTCCTTTGATGAAGTGAACAGGACGTGACGGGCAACCATACTGGCTGTACCACTGACTGAGGCGTTGAGGTAGAGAGAGGTGTTCGTCTGGAAACGGACAACGACGCCCGAATCAACCGTCAACGTGAATCCGCCGCTGACGGTCACATTGCTGGTGACGATATAAGGACTCCCTGCAAGGGTCCACGTCGAATCCTTGGAAATTGGTCCCCCGACGTTTGTCTGGCCGAATGACGCATAGGCCGTGACGATAAAAAGCACGAACAAAGCGCGAGCAATCTTCATGACTGCCTCTCCTGAAAATGAATGGTTGACAAAAGCTGTACATATTGATTTTGCGGATTCAGAATTGCGGGCAAGGATATATAGTCGGCGTTTGGAATTGAATTCAAGCCAAGACAAAAAGGAGAGAACGCTGTCGAATGCGACAGGCTCCCCTGAGCGTGATCGCGAATCTACACTTTAAGAATTGGTACAGCGAGGTGGATGGATGGGGTAGCCTCCCAGTTCGAACTCAATGTAATCCTTCGGGCTTCGAATGTCAAGCTTTTGTATTGCATCAAGAGCTCTTCAAGTTTCGGAAAACCGTCAAATCGAAGCATTGATGTACTACTCAACAGGATGACCGGGGAGTGTGACGGTAATCAAGAGAAGAGCGAAGGAGTTACCGCTAACGTGGGAAGTGTGGTCCGGAATCTCTTTGGCAAGTCTGATGAATGTCGCTGCTGAACAGAATCCTCCTCGCGAGAGCAAGCATGAAGATTGCCTTTATGCGAAAATGAGGGGGAAATTGTGAGAAATTCAAAAGTTTTGTAATATCGTTAAGCGGCTGTTACCTTTTGTTGAAGCCAAAGGAACGAGGTATGAATATGAAGACTCTCAAACACTTTGTCGCCCTGCTTCTCATCCCCCTGATATTCTCCTGCAAATCGACGCAGGAACTTGTCACTTCCGTTTCGGCGCCGGCCGGATCATCCTACACGAAGATCGACAGGAACGGGACGACGGTTATTCCCAATGGCAGGCTGCTCACGCCAATGGGGAGATCCATTGAGGTGGCTCCCCATCCGTTCGGACTGGCTCTGAGCAGGGACGGAAGAATCGCCGTCACAGCGAATTCCGGCGTTTCTCCGATTTCCATCTCGATCGTCCGCGATATCCTGGAAAGCAATCCAACGGTTCGCCAGGTACCGCCGGGACCTTCGACCGACAAGGGAGTTCTGGCGTCGGTCTTCATGGGGCTGGCCGTTTCGCCGGACGGCGGGATAGTCTACGTGGCAGGCGGACAGGCGAACAGAATCTACCTCTTCGACACGGGCACGGGAGCAAGGCTTGATTCCATCGACTGTTCATTTTCGGCGGAAGGAAAATCATTCCCCGATGGGTATATCGGCGATCTCGTGCTTACGTCGGACGGGAAATATCTGTACGCCGTTGACCAGACGAACTTCCGCCTCCTGATTGTGAATGTCGATCAGAAGAACGTTATCAGAAGTGTGCCAATGGGACGATATCCGTTCGGCATTGCCTTGTCCCCTCTGGAAGACAAGGTCTATGTGGCTAATGTGGGGATGTTCGAATACAGAAAGATCGATACGATAGAGGAGACCGGGGATTTCAACAAGGCGCTGAAGTTTCCCGCGTTCCCGTTCGGGTCAGAGGAAATGAAGAAAGGGACCCGCATCGACTCTCTCGATATCCCCGGGCTTGGAGATCCGAACGTGCCGGAATCGTTTTCCGTTTGGGTGGTTTCGGTCAAAGATCCGTTCAATCCCGCGGTGACCGCGAAGATCAAAACCGGCGTCCTCGTCGGGGAAAAAGTGGAAGGGATCCCCGCAGTCGGTGGATCGAGTCCAAACTCCATCGCTGCAACGTCGACCCACGTGTTTGTGAGCAACGGGAATAACGACAACATCTCGGTTATCGATATTCGGAGCGATAAGATCGTTCGGGAAATTGCATTGAAGCCGCACGATGCGGTGAAGCATTTTCGCGGCGTCATTCCGTTCGGTCTTGCCGTTTCTCCCGACGAGAAAAGGCTTTACGTCGCGGAGGCCGGGATTAACGCTCTCGGGGTCATCGATCTTGAGACATTCCGTGTCATGGGACATCTCCCCGTGGGGTGGTTTCCTTCAAAGCTCAAAGTGACGGGCGATGGGAAGAAACTGATTGTGGCAAATGCCAAGGGCTACGGAAGCGGGCCAAACGGCGGGAAAGCGTACGCTCCCGGCCCGGAGGGGACATATATCGGGAATCTGATGAAGGGGACGGTTTCCGTACTCGAGATTCCGTCCGATCAGGAACTCGAGGTGTTGACCGGCCGCGTTGTCGCGAACAATTTCAAGATTGAATCTGTCGTTGACGGCCGGAAACGGAGGGGAAAGAATCCCGTCCCAATGTACGGTGGTGAAACCGAAACGCCGATCAAACATCTTGTATTCATTTCAAAGGAGAACAGGACCTATGATGAAGTTTTCGGGCAGGTGGGCGAAGGGGATGCCTCGGTCGCCCGTTACGGGAGAAATGTCACGTTCTCGAACAGAAAGAAGACGGTGACGGTGGAGGATGCCACCATCATGGCGAATCACCTCAACCTTGCGAAACGGTTCTCGATCGCAGATAATTTCTATGTTGATGCCGACGTCTCCGCAGACGGACATCGCTGGCTGGTGAACACGTATCCCAACGAATGGGTTGAGTCGACGGCGCCCGCAAGCTACGGGGGAAACAGGTCATACCGCGCGAGTCTGAAAGCGCCGGGAAGCCTTGCCATGACCGGGTCTGCAGGAGCCATTTATCCCGAGGACTACAACGAGGCGGGATCTCTTTGGGAACACATGGACAGGAACGGCGTCGATTTCTTCAACTTCGGTTTCGGTATGATGTTCGAGCCGGCCTTCTACAATGAAACCTTCAAGCAGGGGGGAGTACGTCATTATGTGAACTACCCGGTCCCCGCGCCCATGTTCGACAGGACCTCGCGCGTCTATCCGACATACAACATGGCAATCCCGGACCAGTTTCGTGTCAGTCTCTTCATCAAGGAGTTCAATGAGAAATGGGGTGAGGGCGGTTTGGAGATGCCGCAGGTTCTGACCGTCATCATTCCCAACGATCACGGGGCGGGAGAACGTCCGGAAGCGGGGTATCCGTTTCGAGAAAGCTACATGGTGGATAACGACCTGGCGGTGGGAAGGATCGTTGAATTTCTTTCTCACACGAAATACTGGAAGAATATGGCCATCGTGATCACCGAGGACGATGCGCAGAACGGGGTCGACCACATTGACGCCCATCGAAGCATTCTCATGGTTATTTCACCCTACGCAAAAAAGAACTACGTCAGCAAGATTCACTACAGTTTCGGGAGCATCTTTAAAACGTTCTTTAATATCCTGGGCTTGCCGTATCTGAATCAGTACGATGCAGGTGCGACAGATCTCTCGGACATGTTCACGGAAACCCCGGATCTCACTCCTTATGTTGCCCTCCCGCCCGATTTGAGAATCTTCGATCCGCATAAGGCTCTCACTCCGCTTGACGAGAAGTTCGATTGGAAGGCACTGCATGATTCGCCCGACATTGACAACCCGGAGGATATGTTGAAAGACCAGAAAGAGAAAAAGGAATACAGGATTCAGGATCAGAAGAAGGAGAATGAATAGAGTCTATCTTTCTCTGTACTCTCTGTGTAACCTCCGCGATGAAAAACATTACACGGAGAACACAAAGGTGCACAGAGAACACAGAGGATACTTCTCCGTGATCTCTGTGGCTTCTCAGTGTTCTCTGTATAACCTTCCGCGATGAAAAACATTACACAGAGAACACAAAGGTGCACAGAGAACACAGAGGATACTTCTCCGTGATCTCTCTGAACCCTCAGAGGAACCATTCAGAAGATGAACCTTCGCAATCCTTCCTTCAATGTCTTTACATTGAAATTAATGAGAAGCCCCAATTTCTTTTCAGAGAACTTCATGTATGTCAGGATTTGAGCTTCGTGGACGGGGATGAGGGCATCGACGGACTTCAGTTCAAGTACAACTTGTCGTTCCACAAGAATGTCTATTCTGTATCCGCAATCGAGCTTGATATTCTTGAAGATGATTGGCACAGGTTTCTGTCTATCAATAGATAACCCCCGGCTGGTCAATTCATGGCTCAAGCATTCTTCATAGGCCGATTCCAGCAGACCC
>Ga0209211_10012814_pt1 | contig 10486 bp, 13 predicted proteins | sample RifGroA2_FD_183992 | JGI IMG/M metagenome (GOLD analysis project Ga0209211, IMG submission 183992) | Groundwater microbial communities from Rifle, Colorado, USA - Groundwater A2 (SPAdes) (version 2) | ecosystem: Environmental > Aquatic > Deep subsurface > Groundwater | place: Rifle, Colorado...
GCCCCCAATAATAGGCTTAAAATGACTATAAAATAGGCTATTTTCTTTGTTTTCATATTATGCTTAATAGTACCATATCCTGCTTAATTAAACAATCCACAGCCGGGTAGCAGAAGTTCCGATGGGCTCCCCTAAAGAGGCATTGAACCGTCATGATGTTCCCCGTTGCCAAGAATCTTATCGATCCGATTCTTTAACCTATCCCCTATCTTTTTCAGTCTTTCTCCGACGAAAAGAGATTTTATAAATACAGAATCAAATACCCACCTCAAAAAGTAGATCAAACCCATTGCTCCTCCAAGAAAAATAATGCCGTAAGCAAGATCCTTAACATAGATCAAAAATAACTTATAGCTTTGACCGAAGAAATACCCGACCGACATGGCAAGAACGGACCAGCACACAGAGTTAATAAAGCTGTAGAGGCTGTATTTCTTCAGATCGTATTTTAACGACCCGGCCATGATCTGGGTAGCGGTGGCAAGAGAAAAAGTGAATTTGGTTATAAAAAGAGCCTTTCCGCTGTGGCGGTGAAAATATTTTTCGACTTTTTCGATTATTCTCCTGCTCCTTTCCTTGCTTCGCCCCCATTTATCCAGCGACTTGGATCCGGTATAATAGCCGACTGCATACCAAATATAGCTGTTGAGGATTTGGCCGAGAATGAAAACAGCTAAAGCCGGGAAAAAACTGATCAGGCGGGCCGAGAACAAAAAACCTCCGATGATTATCGTGCTCATTCCCTCAAGCGCCGCCCCCACAAACAAAAAAAGATATTTGTGCGATAAGAGGATCGGGAAATTGGTCTGGATAAAATTAAAAAGGTTTTCCATCGGAATTGCCGTGTTGTTTCGCGAACCGCTTTAGAATCTTAAAATCATCGATCAGTGTTGTTTTCATGTTCGAATTATATACGGCCACGGCCGGATGATACAGAGGTATGATTTTAATTTTCCCGAATAAAGTTTCGGCCTCAAAAATCTTACCGTGCATCTGGCTTATTGCTTTGAGCTCCGAGCTTAGCCCGAATTTCCTCATTATATAATCCATAGAAAATCTGCCCAAGGTTACGATCGTTTTAGGTCGGATAATATCAATCTGCCGGTCAAGAAAAGGAGCATAGATCTCTATCTCTTCGGGCAACGGATCTCTGTTAAAAGGCGGACGGTCTTTCACAATATTGGTAATATAAACATCCTGCCTTGGAACGGCGATGGACTCAAGCAACTGATCCAGGATTTTCCCGGCCGCTCCGCAAAATGGCCGGCCCGTTGCCGCCTCATTCTTCCCCGGAGCCTCCCCAATAAACATAATACCGGCATAGTGACTGCCTTCGCCTATAACCGGAAAGGTTTTATTCTTAACCCTGTCCTTATAAAGGGGCGACGAAGTCAGGCCCAAAACTTCGTCCTTAATTTTTCTTAATAATTCCGTCCTGTCATCATTAGGCATAACAGCCCTCATAATACGAAAATTACCAAAATAAATCCACGGCCGTGCCGTGGAAACAATGACATCCTCCCCGCACTCCGCTAACGCTGCGTGCGGGGTTTCCTTACGCTTCGCTATTTTCATTCGAATTCGAAGCGTTTTTGTTTTGAAGCTCGGATTATCCTGACGGTCTGGGGCACTTCTTTTTTATCTTGCCATTCGATATACTTTCGGACTTGAGCTTCGTTCAAACCAACGGATGAGACGAAATACCCAACACTCCATATACCTTCCTTCTCGAGATACATTTCTCTGATGAATTTGAAGCGCTTTCTTAGATAGAAGCTAGAGGCAGCTTTCAGTTTTTGAACTACCGACGCAAGGGCTATGCTTGGCGGTGCTTCAAGTTGGATATGGACATGGTCACGATTGGTATTCACAGTGAAGATATGGAGTGTTGGGTATTTCTTGATGGTTTCATACAGACAGTGAACTAATGCTGTTTTTACTATCGGGATGATGTACTTTCTTCGATACTTGGTGCCCCAGACAATGTGATACTGAAGTTGATATACTGAATGATTGAGGCTTCGAATTCTCATGTGACCAGCATAGCACGTAAGAACGTGCTATGCCCATTCTCCCGCCACTTCAGAGGCTCCCTATCTGACGACGCCTCTTACGTGGCGGGTTTTCTGTATTGAAGTAAATAAACGCCTTGATGATCAGGAATCCGGAACTGCCGTTCCCCTGCTCCCCCAAGAACTGGAAAGAAATTGAAATAATCTCACTGAATGATAAGCCAAAAAATCTCGAAGACAGATATTTCGATCTGCAGAAAGGCCTATTTAGAGATTTAAAATACCTCGGAATCGACGGATAATACGGGACCCTCGCGGGTCCTTTTAGTTATCCTCTTCCCAATGCAGATCAATATTTTTATAATAATCCCAAAGTTCTTTTACAAATGAGGCAACGATGTCGGAACCGCTTCAGAAAAAAACTGTGGAAGCCCAGATTGATGCCCTTAAGAAATACCTTCGCTATGATATCCGATATAGCCTTCCGCGACCGTTCATTATTGAATTTACCGGCCCCCCATCTTCGGGCAAGACCACGGTAGTGAAAGAAATAGATGACTATTTGCGGCCCCTCGGTTTAGCCAAAATTTATCCGCCGAATGAAGCCCCGCGCGAAATCAGACATATAGCTCGATTAGAACCGGACTACAACATGCGGACGGCCCTTTATACCCTGAGTCAGCTTCTCGACGAAGCCCATTCTGCAAGGATCGATATGTTGCTTATCGATCGCGGGCCCTTCGATGCCTATTGTTGGCCGGAATACTGGCTTAACAAGGGCAAGATAACCTTATCGGAAAAAGAGAATCTCCAATCTTACTACACCAACCGCCAGTTTATTTCCAAGGTGGATATTTGCTACTTCTTGGTTTGCGAGGCCGAAACAGCTCTTCAAAGAGAACTTAGGGTAGCAATCGACGACTCTCCGCGTGAAACTACTAATCTTGAGAGCATGAAAAGACTTGAAAGAATATGGCGCAACGCCCAAGTTCAAGTATCGACCCTTCATCCGAATGTCCGGCTGATAGACACCACGAATATGACCGAAGTTCAAATGATCAAAATAATAGCCGCCGACCTGCTCAATACTCTCGAACAAAAAACAAAAAAAGGACTATAACAAGTCCTTTTTGCTTACCTTAATCAAGGCGGTAAATTTCTGAATATTTTTGAGTAATATAATCTATAAAGTATTTACTGGATAGTTTCTCTCCGGTTGCTCTTTGGACAAGCTCATCGGCTGAGTAGAGCCTTCCGTGGATATGAATATTCTTTCTAAGCCAGCTAAGGAGGTTTCCGAAATGGCCGGACGCAATCTCTTCTTCAAGATTCAATATATCTCTTTTCGCCGCCCCGTAGAACTGGGCGGAATAAAGATTCCCAAGGGTATAGGTCGGAAAATAACCGATGGATCCGCCCGACCAATGCACATCCTGCAACACGCCGAGAGAATCGCTCGGAACTTCTATGCCTAAATACTGGCCCATCTTGCTATTCCAGATAGCCGGCAAATCTTCGATTCCGATACTGCCCTCGATCAATTCTTTCTCTATTTCGTACCTTAAAATAACATGGAGATTATATGTAACTTCGTCGGCCTCGGTTCTGATAAGCGAAGACCCGACGCAATTTAACGCCCGGTAAAAATCTTCCAGAGAGATGGCCCCGAAGGGCTCGGGGAAGATTTCCTGAATTCGAGGATAAAAGTACCGCCAAAATACCCTACTTTTACCCACCAAATTTTCCCACATCCGCGATTGAGACTCGTGGATTCCCAAAGACGCTGCCTCGCCCAGCGGCGTACCAAAATGCTCCTTGAGAAGACCCTGCTCATATAGGGCGTGACCGACCTCGTGTATCGTGCTTAGTATTCCATAGCCGAAAAGGTCGTTGTCTTTGTAGCGCGTAGTGATTCTGACATCTTCCGGATGAAAACTCGTCGAAAACGGATGCGTGCTCACATCCAACCGTCCCCGGTCAAAGCCGAATCCTATTTTTTCTGCAATTTGAGCGGTAAACTTTTTTTGTTCTTCAATGGGGAAATTTCCGCTAAGTATCCCGGAATTTATTTTTACGGAAGATTTTTTTATCTTATCCGTAAAAGCCATCAGAAAAACTTTGACCTCCTCTAAAACCGGGGAAATTTCATCGACGGTAGCGCCTGGTTCATACAAATCCAAAAGGGCGTCGTAGGGTGACTTCTTAAAGCCGAGGATCTGGGCCTTCCGCCTCTTTAATTCAACGATTTTCTTAAGATATGGGGCAAAAGAATTGAAGTCTGAATCCTGACGAGCCCGAACCCAAACATGATGAGCCTCCGAAGTCAGTCGGGCAGATTCTTCAATAAACTCCTTCGGAAGCTTCTTTTGCTTCTCAAAATCCCTTGCCACCTCTCTAACCACGCACGATTCTTCTGCCGACAGTTCGCCTGCGTTCATTTGAACGACAAGCGCCGAAAGCATTTCCTCAAATTCTTTAGAAACCGCTTTCTCGTGAGCTAAGCCGGCCAAGTAGGCAGTGGTTGCTCCACGGCCGGTGCTTCCTCGGGCGGGCATATTGACCTGCTCATCCCAGCCTAAAACAGTCAGGGCCGAGTTTATGTGGCTTATTTCAACGAGCCTTTGTCTGAACTTATTAAATAAATTCGATTTATTTGCCATTTTCTTATCCTTTTAAAAGATCGTCAGCGAATTCTACCATGGCAACCTCTTGCGTCAAATAGCCTCAACCGCCGGAAATGCACTGATTTACGGCTTGAATTTGATCGTTATAACGGCTGATCAGCTGTTTAGTTTCGCTAACCAGATTATTGTATTCTTCGACTAAAATATTATACTCCTCTACTTTTTGGTTATAATCCGGTCCGCGCTTCGGACGCGTATTTTCCAACTCTTCCTTCTTCTGATCAAGCTCAGACTTAAGACTCTCGATACGGCTTTCATTGAATTCAATTCGAGTCTTAAGAGCGCTGTCGGGTTGAGGACAGGCTGAAACCGGCCGGCCGAAAACCTGGACCGCAATCCAGGTCGTTTTACCCTCAAAAACTCCGCGTAAAACGGATATGCCTATCTTCTCATAGCGTTCGTTCAGGATGTTGGCTCTGTGGCCTGGGCTATCCATCCAGGCCTGAACCAATTCCTGATCGTCTTTGAAATTACCTAAAGCCAAGTTTTCTCCTATCATAAGGTATTGATAATGGACGACATCAACGGCATATCCTACGTCCTTACCGATCGGCGATTCATGGGCAAAATACTGATTTTCAAACATATCCTTGGCTCTGATACCGGCCGCTGAATTCAATTCAGCGCTCTCGGCCAAAGAGGAAAAACCGTTATTGTTTCGCTGGATATTGGTCCATTGCAAAACTCCGCTTCGGGTAAGAAACGAATTGTCAGAATCCTTCGACGACCTTAAGGGCGGAGGAACGGAAAACTCTTTCTTAAGTTCCTGAACCCGGCCCGTGAACTCCTCAAGGCCGGGCAGTTTGAAATCATTTTTAATTACTAAATATAAAAACAGGCCGGAGATGCCTAAAACAACTAAAATAACAATCGACTTTTTCATTAAAAGAGTTACAAAAGCCTTGCCTGCCAGTGAGAATCTATATAAGAGGCGGCCTCGCTTAGTCTTAGGGATGTGGTACCGTTCCCGGTTCTGATATAGAATTCCTCGTTTTCTTCGCTTCTTAGATAGGTCGGTTTAGTGCTCGGGGAAACACGGATAACGCAGAAATCCTTTCCCTCAAAAGCATGCCAAGTCAGCCTGACGTACTGCCTGAATTCCGGACCGATCATTGCATGAAACACATTGGTAAAATGGTTTTCAAATCCATCGAAATTGCTCTTTGGCAAAGAATTAAAATCTTCTTTAAGGCCGACCACCTTTTGATCATCGCCTACTCCGATATAAAGATGACCGCCGTCGGAATTTAAAAATGCGGCGATTGTTTTCATGGCCGACTTCTCAAGGTTTTTATTAACCTTGCCCTGGCGCAGATCCCAGCGGAAGGAAGATTTAAATTCGAGCCTTTCGTTTTCTTCATTAGCGATCATTTCTCCCAAATTAGATGCCCCGAAAACTGACTTATCCATAATTTTTGACTTCAAAAAGCCGGTTATCAATTCGACGTATTTTTGGGGTTCCGGTATGTAGCTCAGCTTCGTATTCCGGCCAGCACCGGTGCTAAGCTCGATTGTTCCGTACTGGGTTAGCTTGCCCAGGGGTCCCTGACGATAGCTGACCGCGTGAACCGTCTCAAGGGGAATCATATTTTTATGCCTGAACAGAATTCCTTTGGCATGGACGATCCGGTCGGTTTTAAATTCATAGTATTCCTTGTACCAGCTGAAAAAAATATAGAAGACCAGAACGGTTTCAAAAAAGAAAATAAACAGTATTTCCGCAACACGATACGAGACTGAATCGGCAAAATAAAGCCCCTTATAAATCTCCCCGTAATCGGCCGCGACGCCGGCTAAAAAGAAAACTGCCATTGACGCCAGCTGGAGGGCGATGAAGTTCTTAACTATGACTACCGGACTTTTCTTTAGTATTAGAGGTTTATAGATTCCCATGGCCGTTAATCAGAGTATTATAGATACTGCCGGATAACGCAAACCCAAAAATCCACAGCTCTATGGCTGTGGATTTTATAGTTCGGAAATCATTTTATCCAGTTCCTCGAGTTCTCTATCGAAATCCTCGTCAAAAGAGTTTAAATCTCCATCGGCTTCCATAAACTGCGCCTCTTCGGTCGGTTTAATCAGTCGGTATGAATTAGCCCAATATGAATCGAGGTCATAGCTGTCCTGGCTGATTTGAGCCGAAACAAAGCTCGTAGCCATCAGCGCGATAAAAATCGCTAAAAACAGGTACAATCCGCTTCTGGTATCATTATCCGTATTCATGTGACTATTATAAACTTTCTTCCAAATTATTCAATACTCGATGTTGATAATGCCATTACGAGCCTAAGTGTCTGGCCCGATAGATAACCCCCGCCTTATCATCGGATATATACATGACTCCGCCGGGTTGAATCAGAAGACCGACCGGCCGCCCCGATGCTTCTCCATTACTAAGCCAGCCTGATATAAAGTCTTCCGTACCAAGATAATTACCGCGGGAATCTAATTTTACCCTGACTACCTTATATCCCGTAGGTTCGCTCCTGTTCCAGGACCCGTGATAAGCGACAAAAAGATTATACCAGTACTCCTCGGGCCAACCCTCTTCCGGAACGAATACCAGCCCCAATGGCGCTGAATGAGCCGGTATGTCTATGTGCGAACCGGCTTCGAAAGGTTCCATGCAGGGATTGCGGATGTAGGTGTTTTTATCAAAATTAACGTCATGAATATTTTTGCCGTAGCAATTCGGCCAGCCGTAATTCTTGCCCTCTTCAATTATATTGATCTCATCCGGCGGCAAATCATCGCCTAAAAGATCTCGTCCCATTTCCGTCGCCCACATTCGCCCGTCAACGTAGCTCCAGGTAAAAAATACGGCATTGCGCAAACCTCTCGCAAATTCTTTAAAATCTCCGCCATCCCGATTCATTGCAAATATTTTTGCCCTGCGATCGTCTTTTTCGTTGCATACATTGCATGATGAACCTATGGAAACATAAAGCCTGTCATCCGGACCAAAAGCGATAGTCCTGGTAAAGTGCCCTCCGCCCGAAGGAAGGTCTGCGATCTTTTCTAATCCACTGTCTGAAGAAGTGGGTGCCCTTGAAATGCGATGCTCCTCGGCCACATACAACATGGTCGGGAATTTATAGTCAAAAACTATTCCGTGAGGTTTCTTAAGGTTTCGGAAGATATCATTTTGCCTGACAACCTTGCCATTTTCAGTTTCAAGCATGGTAACCGCTCCATACGAAGTCCTGCTTACCCACATATTCCCGAACGGGTCAAAAGCCATTACTCTCGCCCCCGGAACGTCTTTGGCAAAAATTTCAATAGAGAAGCCGTCCGGCAGTTTAAGCGGAAAATCTGTTTTGTTTTCAAATGGCCCCGGCGTCGCCTCGATTTCTTTAACTATGTCGCCGGCAGGCAGTTTTATCGCCGGACCGATTCCCCTGAGATTTTGCCAGTAAAAAACTCCCAACCATACAACCCCTGCACAAACAGCAACCAGGCAGATTATATAAAGCAGCCTTTTAACCATAAGTTGAATAAATTATATCATGAAAACGAAAACGGCCAGTCGGGGCCGTTTAACTTTGGAGCTGGAATGTCTTGCAAAATCTAAGAATCTGATCCTCGAAATTACCAAGCTCTGAAGAATAATTTAAAATAGTGAAATCCGCCTGGGCTCCGAGCCGAGGAATATCCCTTTCAGTCAGAGCATCTTCTTGGGCTAAAAATTCGTCCCATGCTATCTCTGACTCTCCTGCTTTCTCGCTGCTCCCCCTTCTTCTTTCGTACCTCAATTCTGCCGGAGCAGTTATATAAAGAAGGATTGAATCCGGGCCTAAGCTTTTAACAGCGTCGAAATCTGTCTGCCACCTGACACTGTCAAAAACCACGATATCCGCATCGCTGCGAGATATCTTGTCCATTACGGCCCTGGACAGAGTTCCCGCACCGTAAACTCGATCCATGGCCTCGGCCAATTTTTGGAGATTTACTCTGGAAGTTTCGACTCCCCATTTATTCAGAGTCTCAAACAGGATATCTGATGAGCTGACCCTTTCGACTTTTTTATCATACCCGATACCTAAGATATTCTTTAACATAGCCGTAAAAAGACCCTTTCCGGATCCCTTTTCACCGATAAGTCCTATGATTCTCATCAACCCTCGCCCTATTCAAGGAACCGGCTAATTATGCAACAGAACCAAGGCTGATGCAACTATAGCCGCTGTTTCGGCCCTGAGAGTAAGTTTGCCCAAATTTATGATAGTGAATCCGCCATTCCGAGCAAAAGAAATTTCATTTGAAGTCCAGCCGCCTTCGGGCCCTATCCACACCCCCAATGGGTAATTTCCAATTTCCAATTTACAATTTCCAAAAAATTCTCCAGAAGAATCAAAGAGAAGATTCAGAGAGTTATCTTTTGCCATTCCAACGGCCTTATTAAAATCAACTGGTTCGTGCAAAATCGGAACTTTTCCTCGGCCGGATTGTTCAGCCGCTTCCTTAGCAATTTTTTCTAAACGATCCGTTCTTAAATCAAGTTTTACCGTCCTCTCAGATATGATCGGTGCGATCTCTTTGATTCCTATCTCAGTCGACTTCTGAACTACGGTTTCGAAATTCTCTTTTTTTAAAACCGCGCAATACAAAACCACCCGCCTTCCTGATTCATTCCTGTTCTGTTCTATTTTTGTAATCTCAACATCGACGCTGTTTTTGCCGTACCCGGTTATTTCGGCTAAAGCTTCGTTCAGACCGCCATCGCCAAGAATAATTTTTTCGCCCGCCTTGAGTTTTAAAACATTCCTGATTTGATTAAAAAGTTCCCGATCATATATCGTTGAGCTGCCGACGGCTAAACCAAATTTTCCCATAAAACGATGTATTTTCATTATTTCAGAGTAGTCTAAGGAGTCTCAAATTTCAAGATAGTTTATCTCTGGGAATTTGCGCAAGCCGACCGGTCAAGGCGAAGGTTCACGTGAGGAACTCGGCGGGAATCGCCTCGAAGAGCAAAAGGCGAAATTTCAGGAGAAATTTACGCCGTGCCCCAGAGATGAATTTCTTGAAATTATTTTATAGAATTACGCTCAACAATCCTTAAACTACTTTTTTATTTTAAACGGCCACTAATGTGGCCGGTACCCCCTCAATTCACTGTATTATTCGGGGGATTTAAGGAAACGAAAGAGATAGTCTTTATCGGGTCGCTGGTGAAAAACTTGAAGTCGCCAAGGTACACTTCAATGCACATACCCGCGCCTATCCAGCCTTCCCTGATTAAGCCCACCTGTTTCCAGAAAATCTTGGATGGAGCCCCTCCGAAGGTCGAACCGGTAAGTCTGCCCTCCGCCGGATTCCTAATCGTATCGCAGTTTTCACTGCTCAACCTTATCTTTCCAGCCTTAGGATCCAGCACCAAAAGCCTGTACAACGTGCCAAAAGTAGTCTCAAGGAGCAGAATCGTCCCTGCGGACAAAGAACTCAACATTAAACCGTTACCCTCGCTTAGCTCGCCAAACCCTTCCAAAGTACGAACCTTGGGAACTTTGACTCCGTCCATGTTACACCTTCTCTCCCTCATTAGTCGATATTGTCCAGATTATAGCACCGAAGTAAATACTCGTCAATACCAAGGTTGACTAACTCATACATATGTACTATAATGATCAGTGCGGATAAGGGAGGAAGAGAAATGCGCAGAACGGTTGCAGTACTGTTCTTTTTAATCTTTACTGTCGGATGCCGCTCGGAAGGTGACATTATCCGTCACGGAAAAATCGAGAATATTGTCCGGGTATTCATGACCGCCCCCAATGAATACGCCTT
>Ga0209211_10012816_pt1 | contig 10485 bp, 15 predicted proteins | sample RifGroA2_FD_183992 | JGI IMG/M metagenome (GOLD analysis project Ga0209211, IMG submission 183992) | Groundwater microbial communities from Rifle, Colorado, USA - Groundwater A2 (SPAdes) (version 2) | ecosystem: Environmental > Aquatic > Deep subsurface > Groundwater | place: Rifle, Colorado...
GACGTGCGGCTGATCAAAAGATAATGGGCTGGCCCCCGTCTTCCGCCGCTTTATTAAAGGAAAGAAAATAAGGCAATACGAATGCCTCACGATGATATCTAACGGCTTGACCGTTGGTCTTCCCAGGATTTTTTATTGACAAAACGTGCGGGACTGAATACGATTGTCTGCTAGGAACATTCTCAACTATAGACTGTATGAAGGAGCGCCAGATTCCATCCAAGTTTCTCGATTCAATCTTCCTAGGTGATTGCCGAGAGCTTCTTAAAGAGCTCCCGAATAACTCTGTTGACTTAGTCATTTCTTCACCTCCCTACAACATCGGAAAGTCATACGAGAAAAAACGCGCTCTGGATGTCTATCTTGCCGAGCAAGCCGAAGTGCTCCGATCCTGTTGCAGAGTGCTTAAACCTACTGGCTCAATATTCTGGCAGATCGGATCCTATGTTGACACAGGGGTTCACATTCCGCTCGACATAAAAGTCTTCCCGATCCTAGAATCCCTAGGAATGGTCCCTCGTAATCGCATAATTTGGTTGCGTACTCACGGTCTTCATGCGAAGAACCGATTTTCTTGCCGCCATGAGACGCTACTTTGGTTCACAAAGGGTGAGCAATACAAATATTTTCTAGACCCGATTCGCGTTCCACAAAAGTATCCCGATAAAACCTCATGGCGCGGTCGTAACAAAGGTGATTTTACGAGCCACCCTCTAGGTAAGAATCCTGGCGACGTTTGGGCGTTCCGGAACGTCAAACATAATCACGAGGAAGAAACCATTCACCCCTGCCAGTTTCCTGAGGACCTTGTTGAAAGGGTCGTTCTAGCAAGCAGTGGCCCTGGTGACGTTGTGCTTGATCCGTATATGGGAGCTGGCACTGTAGCTGTAGTTGCTCACGAGCTTCACCGGCACTTCGTCGGAGCCGAAATAGATCCTGAGTATCACGCGGTCGCTCTCCACCGGCTCTCTGGTAACCCTGACAGCAAAGCAAACTTTCCTAATCTAAAGACTCTTCGACAGTATGCCGAGCGCCATGAAATCAAAGACCTATCGCGATTCTCCTTTACTCGGCAAGTCGGCAAGATCCCCTCGGATTCCACCCGGGCCAGGATTTTCCCTGAAGACGTACACCTTGAAGTCTTTGAAGAAACTACCAAAATGGAAAGCGAGAACTCCGCTTTTAAGCGCCAGCTCGTTGACCACAAAGGACGTGCAAAAGAACTGCCAAAACGGATGAGATCAAAACAGCTCAGCATCTGGGGTGACAAGAGTTAAACCTTGTGGATAGTAATTGAAGAGCGGCTCTTTTCCGACCGGCCTGGACTAATATCACAACGAATATTCTTCTGCGTCGTAATCGTCCGCGAGTACCGCGGGTCTTTATAGGTCGTCCATACTGCAGGCAAGTTCTTTCCTGTGGGTGTCATGAGGCCTACTAGACGTGTCGGTACAGCGAATACATTGTGGGCCGCGAGCTCATCCATTTGGTTCTTTGCTTGTTCATAGTACAGCGTACTATTTGAGGCTGGGAATATGTGCCCCTTCGTAATAATGATAACCAACTTTGTTTTCTTTGAATCCACTTCGACTTCCATCTTATAAAAGAGTTCTGATCGTAGGACGTTATTTAACAGAAACGGGTAATTAGAGAACTGAACTTCGACGATAATACCGCTCCTTCCTAAATCGATGTCAGTTCCGAGGAATCTATATTTCGTTGGAATAGGGATTTTAGTTTTCCAGCCTTTCCTCTCAAGATACGATCTCATGAAAGCGTTAGTGGCGATGGGGTCGAAAATGGGACGCCCCTGAATGCCTGCTTGGTCAGAAGACTTGAGGTACGAAGGGAGGCTCTTTAACGCATCTTCCAGCTCAGCCCACTCCTTGGTACAGGCCTGCTGGATTTTACTTGCCGCTCCGTTATAGTCGGTTATTTTTGTCTTCAACTCGAAAACCTCTCCACCTTAAGGAGTAATGCGGATGGCTTTAGATCGAGCGCCCTGGCGAGTCGGTCAATGGTCTTGAGAGATGGACTCTTTTCACCCCTCTCTAGTTGACTGACGTACGTACGGTGAAGTTTTGCCCTGAAGGCGAGTTCCTCTTGGCTTAGGCCCTTCGCCACGCGCAACTTTTTCAGCGTCCGTCCAAATACAACCTCATCCATTGCGACAACCAATTTGCCTTATTGAATACCCAAGGTCTACAGACTATAGTATTCGTTTTTTATGAGCCCCGCCGATATTTTATTGAAACGTGTACATGTACAGCTTTCTTGCAACACACTCCATGATGAGATATTGTCCGTGCGTGGACAAAGGTTCTTTGCTGAACGCTACAGTATGGAAACTATTTGAGAAGGCGGGCTTTAACACCGAACCAAATTCTCAAAGCCCAGCCGAGCGTGAAGTGAAATTGTCGGCTACAAAGAAACGCCCAGTTGATTTATATGCCATAGTGCCAGCACTGGGCGTGACAATTGTAGGATCGAATAAATCTGGACAATTAAAGGGCTCTTGGACAGGTCACGTCAATGACTGCGCGGAAATTGGACGAAAAGCCAAGGCTACCAAGGTTTTGATTGTTCTGACCGGGAAGGATGTACCTAGGGAGAATAGAGAATACGCGCTGGAGAAAGGTATAGTTGTATGGGGAGAGGAAGAACTAGCCTACTATGAGGCAGTTGCGGAGGCAATCAAAACATATGCCAAATATGAAATTATTCACGCGTTGGGTATAAAAACCAAGGAAGAAAAAGACACTCACAGAGTTCTGGCTGTTCGATTCCGCCAACCTACTTCACGCGCAAACCAGGAACTATTTATGTTCACGATCACGCCAGAGCGCCTCTTGAAAACGTCGGTGATCTATCGGCGCGCCCAGGGCAATGCTAGGGCATACCAACGCATGCTTCGCAAAAACCGCTTACCGAATATCAGAAAATTCATTTCAAAACCGGAGGCGATTTTACCGACAAACATTATCGTAAATTTGAGCGACAGAGTGACAGTTGACGAGGTTAAAGAAGAAGAGTTCAGTGATATAGCAGGCCGACCTATTACGTTATCCAGTCCAAACGCTTGTGATTTAGTGGTGCTGAATATACCTATGGAGTATGCGTCTATAGAGCTGATTGATGGTCAACACAGATTGTATGGATTTGCTGAAGCCGATGCAGCTACAAGACTAGAGTTCAACTTGCCCGTCCTTGGTGTAAAAGGACTAGATTTAATTAAGCAAGGTGACACGTTTGTCTCTATCAATGACAATGTTCGCCGGATGGATCCGAATTTGGTGTCATATCTCAAATACACGGAAGATGACGCAGCGTGCCAAAAAGATAGCGAGTTGATGGCAATTAGGTTAGTGGTTGAGCTTAGCAAAACGACACCCTTCAACAAGTCCATTCGATTACTAGATTTCGGAAAGCAAACAATTACGCTAAAAGGTTTTTCGGGTTACGATTTGAGAGGTCTTATAAGCCCTAAGGGTCTCCTTCGTCAGTTCTATCCAAATAATAAGTCTGATGAATATGTTCAGGTTTTGAGAATGTATTTTTCAATCATTAAGTCGCTTTTTGAAACGGAGTGGAGCGACTCGAATAGATATATAGTCGCCACTAACAGGGGCATCTCAGCGTTTCTAAAACTTCTGAAGTCGATCCTAAAAACCACAAATGGTCCGCTTAACCAACAAGAAGTCAATAAATATCTGAAAGCTCTAAACTCTGGGTGGGGAACTTGGGAATTTGAGAAACTCCGGAGTACCTACGTAGGAGCGCAAGGATGGAAGCAATTTCACCATCACCTCGTCGAGACCGTTCAAAGGGAATATCCTGATTTCAAAGAATGAAGTTCGAGGTGTCAGGAAGGGTCTGTCAAGCCATTGAGGGGTTTAGGAGTCAGGGTTTCCTTTCTAGACAACCTTGGCAGAACGACGCCATCCGTCTTTCTATATTCCCCACGCGAAGAAATCGTGTCAGAAGGCTTCTATTATTTGCTTTTTGAATCCACCGCGCTGACTGAGAAAGACAGATATAAAATAACCAAAGTCCGACACTCCTCCCCCTTAGTAAGACTAACTTGATGGTCTATCCCACCCTTGAAATCTTACGCTTCGTGGCCTTGAGCTTTACGGCTACAACCTCCTCGCCCTTGGCTTTGAGCCTGCTTATCATCTTCCTATTCTCCTTTTGCAAGGATAGGTCTCCTTCCGGAAGGATAACTAGCGAGGCATCCCGCGGCACATCATCAAGGATATCTGGATGATCAAAGGCATATTTCATAAGCTCATCCAGTAAATCGAGATTTTTTCTCACTATAGATTCTCTTTTCATCTTTGCAACTCCTTCTCATAACCATAACGATACCACGGCCAAAGACTCTTAAGGGGTGGGGATGCCTGGCTTGAGTTATTGACTCTTTGGCTCACTCTGCAAGACCCTCATCCGGAATGGGATAAAGCGGCGGATGGTATCGAAGTGGGCATCTGCAGTTACAAATAACGCTCCCGTATGTCGTGACGTTAAGGCGAGGAGGAGATCGTTTTGCAAACGGGCAAGCCCGATTTCTTCGTGGGTGGGGAAGATCCGGGGTAGCAGCCTGCCGGTGTCGTACCAGCACTGCCGCCATGATGACGGCTCGAGTGGAGCTAGCTGAGCGATCAACTTCTCGACGCTTCGGCCGCCTTGACCTGACACACCCCGCAGCAGCTCACTTGCAACGACAGGAGAAAGGCGAACCGGGAGGTTGCCTATTTCTTGAAGGATGTTATCCAGAGCGAGCCTACCGAGAAGCAAATCAATGTGGATGTTGGAGTCAAAGAAGGCGATCATGGATCTCAGATAACCTGGTGGTGCCTTCTGTTTCTCGAAGGACTCGATGAGACTTGAGGCGCTCCTCTTCCTCTGCCAGCAAGCTATTGATTAGATCGGACTGGGATTTGACCTTGCGTGCACGCATTAAACGCCGCAGGCGGGACTCTGGAATACGCACGGTCACTGCTTTGCGCCCTGCCATATATGCCTCCAGATGACAACTTAACTTATTTGTCACACATATCACGGCACCCAGGCCCTTGCAACACAGACTCTGAGCCACCCTTTGCCGGAACCCCGTAACGTCTCAAGGTGGAAAGGGATCCGCTCATAGCTCTTTAGCAACAACCGCTCGATCTGCTGCGCTCTGGTCTGCACTCATCAGTCCCACACCGTCTCTACCCATCCGCCGTCCTGTATTTGTTCATCTGTTGTAATGAGAGGAAAGCCCAGGTGGCGGGCGGTGGCGACAATAGCCCTATCCGCTGGATCACGGATGGAAGACAAGCCCGCCGCCTCTAGGGAAATCTCCAAAGTATAAGGCTGAATTTGGAAGTTTGGCGCTCTATCAATCTCTTGCGCCCAGCGGTGGAAAGGCAGCTTGAACCTTATGATCTGTCTTTCGCTGAGCCGCATCGCCTCCTCCAAAACCGGTACCGGAATGACAATCACATTCTTTCCTTCGTGGGCAGCCTGAAAGATTCTCCTGGCCTTTCGACCCAGACGATTCAGCCTGCCCGTGACCACAAAGATCAGAGGGTGCGTATCCGTGACGTAGATCACTTGAGCTGTTCAATTAACCGTTGAAACGAGGCTTCCCTTTCTTGTTTTAGCTCCTCTAGCGCCCGGTCCAAATCACCGGTAAGCTCCGCTGTCCCTGCTAGCTTCAAGGGCTTACCCTTTAAGATCCGCCGGTAAAAACCCAGCTCCTCGCCAACCCTGTCATGCCAGTTAGCATCCACCAGCACGGCCTTGACCTTCGATCTCTGGGTTATGGCAACGGGGCCTTTCCCCTTGTGAACCTCGTCCACTAAAGCGCTCAGCTTAGCTCTAGCCTCGCTTAAAGAAAGCTGTTTCATCGACTTCGTTCCCCTCTATTTATCCTGTACAGCCAATTGTACAACAAACAACAAGGGAGTCAATCCCTTTTCTCTTCCAATTGCCGATGATGGGAATCTGCTTTTGCGGTGTAGCCATCGGGAGCTCACAAACCGCCTCTGGGCATAGAAATCTAAATCGCAGGGGCTACTTTGGTAAAAGCCTCAGGCCGCCGTGCCGAACGAAATGGCGGAAATCGGCGTCGCGGCTAACCAAAGGAACTCCGTGATCGATGCAGACCTGAGCGATGAGGGAATCGGCCAGTGGCGCCTTTTGACCTCGGCGGATGAGTTTCGAGCGGAGGTATCCGGCCCTTTCCCAAAAACCATCGAGGAGGGAAAGAAGAGGCAATTCTTTCAGGACGCCGGCGACATCCGGGGAAAGTGTGGGATCGCTCAGGAGTTCGGACAAGACGACAGGCGGGAGAACCGCCTGTTTGTGTTCCAGAGCCGTCTCTACCGCATCTACGTCCAAGCCCTTTCCTCCGGACAAATATTCGATTAAAGAGCTGGTATCGACCGCGATCATGTACGGTCTTTCCGAAGGGCCTTCAAGTCAAGCGAGAATCTAACTTTACCCTTGAGCTGGCGAAGTTTACCGTAAGCTCTGCCGGCGGCTACTAACTGGAGACCTTGCCTTATAGTCGGGGTAATGCCCAAACCGGTGGCCTTCTGGGCTTTTTTGAGAAGGGTTTCGGGGATCTGAACCGTGATCTTCTTCGCCGTTTCCATAGCACGAATTTACCGGTTGCAATACCATAAGTCAATACGGCATTATTTCTGTCCAAGGCGCTTCATAAAACCTTCTTCCTCGATCGCCTTGACGAAACTCGCGTCGATAAAGGAGGCCGGGTCTGCTTTTAGAACCTCGGGGCGCGTCCGGCCCATTTCCGCAGTCAGAGTTTTCATTCCCTCCAGCGTTGGGTAGGGCAGGTCCGGGACCGCCGACCTAAGAAAGATTGTTCTTAATGCAACGTATCAGCATCTGGTCTCCTTGAAATGGGGCATGACTTCTTTCGCCCAGCCCTCCATGACTTCGTCGTAGATGGCGTTAGGCGGAGTCAGCATAACGCGGTTCACCCCTGCCTGCTCTAACTCCTTAACGCGCGCAACACATTCCTCGGGCGTGCCGGCAATCGAGAAACGGTGAACGAGATAATCAGTAACGAGGCTAGGGTCCACTCTCTCCTCGATGGGTTTACTTATATCAAACGCCTCCATGAACCTCTTTACGCCGGGTAGCTCCTCCGGCGGGACAGTCTCCAGCGTAAAACGGAAATTATGGTGGGCTCGGTTGGCGAGTCGCCGCCGTACGAGGTCGCGCGCTCGCCGGCCGTCTTTGTCGACGCAAATCATCCCGGCTGCCATGACATCAATGCTCGACGCTGCCCGTCCGGCTTCTTGGGCTCCCTGTTGAATGTGTCCCCGCGCCCACTGGAGAACACGCAGGTCGAAGCCATTTCCCAAGATGACGCCGTCCGCCACTTTTCCTGCAACTCGAAGAGTTCGCGGCCCTTCGGCCGATACATAAATGGGCACCGGCAGGACTCCGATGCGGAGTTTCACATCGCCTCGAGGCGCCGCGATCGCCTTTCCCTGCACGAGGTTGCGGATCGTTCTAAGACCCTCTTCAAATCTGCTTACCGGCGTGGCTCTTCGTCCCAGGCTGTAAACCGGCCCGTCGCCCGTGCCCAACCCAAGGACTGCCCTTCCCCGGGAAATCTCATTGAGGGAGGCGGCAGAGCAAGCCAACACGGTAGGGTCACGGTAGACCATATTGGTGACGGCATTCCCCAAGCGGATGCGTTCGGTCTGAAGGGCGCAGACGGCCAGGATCTGAAAGGGGTCCGGGCAGTTCATCTGGCTATCGGCAAGAAAGATTCCTTCGTAGCCAAGCTCTTCCCCCCGTCGGGCCCTATCGAGGCCCTGAGAAAAATCTCTTGGAGAGGTGTGGAGACTGAAACGGATAGCCATTTGTTCAGGTGCCTTTCAATTGGGATTTTGATTGAGAAGAATATTGCCTAATCTCTTCCAAGTCAACGTTATTTTTTAACCAGGCTATGGGCTTGACAAGGAGGATTGGGATGCCTAGCTTAGCCCCCAGGGATTCTCATGCGGAGGATAAACGGCGGAGCGCTTTAAATGTTAAACGGGAGGCAGACAATGAAACGTTTCCAATCTTTCTTTAATTCCTTAGTGACGATCATCGCCCTCGCAGGATGCGCGAGCTTAGCTGCAGCGGCTCCCATTGATGAACTGGTGGCTGCTGCAAGGAAGGAGGGGGTTATTGAGTTTCTTGCCCCATCCACATTCGGCCCGCAGGGGGCGCAGTCGTTAGCGGAGGCCTTTAACAGGAAGTACAACCTCAATATCAGGCTGAATTATAGCCCGTCCTCTAACATGGTTGGCGATGTGACGAAGGTGTTGACCCATGCAGCCGCCGGGGCGCCGCCCGAGTGGGATCTGATGGTGGTTACCGACGCCCACCATGCCTCGCTGTGGGTAAGAAAACTCCACCAGCCCTTCGACTACAGGAAGCTGGGCGTAGGCCCTCAGTCCATTCAATATGATAATGGGACCGTTGTTGCAGCCAATCAGTTTGTTCTACCGGCCTACAACAAGAACATTCTCCCTCCTAAGGATGTGCCCAAGAGTTGGGAGGATCTTTTGGACCCCAAGTGGAAGGGGGGTAAGCTCGGCATGTCTACTGCGACCCATCACCCGGCCCGTCTGGCGGCCGGAGCTTGGGGCGAGAAGAAAACCACCGAATTCGTAAAGTCCCTTGCCAAGCAGGAGTTGACCCTGGGAACGCTCGGAGCGCTATACACCCGGCTGCAAGTCGGTGAAATCCTGGTCCTTGTCACGCTGACCGATAGCTACATCAACACAGCAAAAAAGAGCGGCGCTCCCATCGTCCATGCCGAAGGGATTGAGCCTGTGATCTCCCCCGCCTACAACGCCGGTGTGCCCAAGCGCGCGCCGCACCCCAATGTGGGACACCTCTTCGCCGCTTTCCTTATAACTCCCGAGGCGCAGGAGATATGGGAAAAGTATAACGGCCAGACCTCCGCTTTTATTCCGGGAACCAGGGCCTACAAGTACGTACAGGGAAAGAAGGTTCTTCATATGACCCAGGATCAAGCTGAGATGGTGGATAGGCTCACCAGAGAATATGGCAAGATTCTTGGTTTCTGAAAATTGATTTTACTCTTCAGTCACGAGCTTATCTTCCAATTCGTCGCGGTCGTCTGGCCGGCGCGGAAAGTGCGCTGCCAGGGTATCGCCGCAGCGCCCGATCGCCGCACAAAAAGCATCACAGCCGTTTCCAGATTTAAGCCCGGAAGTGAGTATCTGCACAACTTCGTCCCACGTCCCGGGTGTGACCTTTTCATTGATCCCCCGGTCGGCGAGCACTTCGACCCGGTGCTCGAAGTGCGAGGCTAGGATCAGAATACCGGTATGCGCCCGTGTGTAATGGAGACCATGGGCGATAAAGGCCGCGAGACTGCGGAGGTGAACAGCCTCGTCAATGCGCGCATTCGAGATGAGGCGGCGCTTGATGGAGGGGATGCGGCAAAGGATGAAGCCGAGCCCTGCTCCAAGGAGCGGCCAGGCAAGTTCCCAATCTGTGACTCCCCAGGAATAGCCAAAGAAAAGCGCGGCGGCAGCGCCGGTGACTAACCCAACGATCAGCCCCGCGAGCTCCACCTCGGTGTAGCTGCTGCTCGCGCCGATGATCATCGGCACGATTTCGCCCGACGTCCGTTGCTCGGCGGCAGCCACGGCCTGCCGGATTTTTTCCTGCTCGTTGGCTGTGAAATATTTCTTGGCGCGCATCTTAATTACCACCCTCCTGAGGCGCCTCCTCCGCCAAACCCGCCGCCTCCGCCACTGAAACCCCCTCCGCCACCGAATCCACCCCCGAAGGTAGGTCCTCCCCAACTTCTGTACCTGCGCGATCCCCCCGCGCTCCAGGCCTCCCCTGATCTGCGCCGGCTCAGGTTTCCTAAAACTCCGATGATGGGAATAGCTACTAGAAGGAGGATCAATAGTGCTCCAGAAAAAGGAGAGTTTCCTCTTGGGCCGGCGCGCTTTCGCGCCGCCTCTGGCAGGCGCTCACCGCTAGTTACTTTGAGGATTGCCTCTACGCCTGCTTCGATACCACCGGCAAAGTCGTTGGCGCGAAAATGCGGGACGATCACCTCGCGGATAATCCTGCTTGCGATTGCGTCGGGGAGAACCCCTTCGAGACCGTAGCCGACCTCAATCCTGAGCTTGCGGTCGTTTTTTACTATGAGGAGAATAACGCCGTTATCGAAGCCCTTTTTCCCTATCTTCCACGTATCGGCTACTTTGATGCTGAAGCCCTCCAGGTCCTCTCCCTCAAGACCGGGGATCGTAAGTACCGCGACCTGATTGCCCGTCTCCTGCTCGAAACGGGCCAGGCGCTCTTCCAGAGAGTGCGCTCGGTCAGCAGCCATCAAGCCGGCGTAATCGTTCACGCGACCGCGCAGCAGCGGCACTTCCAAGGCGCTTACGAGAGCGGACTCTGCGAAGGTAAGAAGAAGGGCGA
>Ga0209211_10012817_pt1 | contig 10485 bp, 10 predicted proteins | sample RifGroA2_FD_183992 | JGI IMG/M metagenome (GOLD analysis project Ga0209211, IMG submission 183992) | Groundwater microbial communities from Rifle, Colorado, USA - Groundwater A2 (SPAdes) (version 2) | ecosystem: Environmental > Aquatic > Deep subsurface > Groundwater | place: Rifle, Colorado...
GCTTTTTTATTCCAGTTTGATCCTGCCAAATACTTCAAAGCCGCTTTTCTTTCGGCCTCATACCCTCCGGCTGCCGCGCCGTTGTCTTTCAAAAGCAAGCCGGACGCCACAAAAGCGTCTTTTGGGTCCCACGGATTCGGAGGATTGTTTCCGGTGATGTTGGAAATACCTTTTTTGTATAGAAGCCAAGTGGTGGGCATAAACTGGGCCGGCCCCATCGCCCCGCCGCAGTAACCGTACCAGACTTTTTTTGACACCGGCAACAAATCCGGGTCAAGGCCGAGTTCCGAAGTTATCTGAACGAAAGCCGTTCTTTGCTTGGCGCAATTCGGATGCGCCAAATCTTCTTTCCAGTTTCCTTTTCCCACATTGGCCCCAAGATTTGATTCTTCTCTTATAACGCCGAGCAAAAAAGCTGGCCTCACTTTCAGCTTTTTCCAGACCAAATTGGCATATTCCACCGCTTTTTCAAACGAAATGGACGGCGAACCGGAGAGCAGGAACAGCTGGCTTCTTATGGTGGCGGCGTCTTTTTGCTTTAAAGCCATTATCGCCTGATAGCCTTTCTCCACCCCCTTGCTGATTTTCAATAAATTCTTTTTCTCCTCTTCGTTGGCGGCCAGTTTTTTTCTTTCCCTTTCCTGCGCCGCTTTCAATTGAACTTGTTCGGCCTGTCTTTCCGCCAAATCGTCTTTTTCTTTTTCCGTTTGTTTTTTCGTCGCTCTTATTTCATCCAATGTGTCCTGAATGAGCCGGTGAATCGGCTCCAAAGTATCTTCCGTCACGAAAAAATCGGACATTTTTTGATAGCCCAAAACAATTTCCGCCAAGCCGGTGGAATCCATCTCGTTGTTTTTTCTTATCAATTCCGCCAAAGAATCTTTCTTTTTTTCGCTTTTGTCCGAAAGAACTTTTATTTGCTCCGCTCTTTGAACAATGCCCGTTTTCGTCTTGGCAATTTCTCCGTCCAGTTTTTGAATTTCCAGTTTGGCTTTTTTTATTTTGGCGTCAAATATGGCGATATCTCGTTCCAAACTGGCGGATTCTGTCCGTTTTTGCTGGATTACGGAATCAAGGACTCCTATTTGGTTGTCCAAGTTGTCCAATTGTTTCTGAAGCTCCTCTCTTCTTTCTTTGGTCGCATTTTGGTTGACTTCCTCGGCGGAAGAGACAGTGAAATAAAAAAAAACAAAAGAAGCCAGCAACACGATAAGCGGTTTTAAAAATTTAAGCATTTGTGAGTGCATTATAACAAACAAAAACGAGTCCCGCCATAAGCGGGACTCGTTTTTGAGCGATGCTATTTCTTTCCTTCTTTTTTAGCTTCTGGAACCGTTTTCCCGCCTAGCTTCGGCGAGGCTGGCCCGCCCAGCGTTGCCGTTCCCTCTTCGCTTTCCTCTTCCTTCTTGCCTTTCTTTTCCGAAAGTTCAATGTCTTCTATCTCTTTCGGCGCTTCTTCAACTTTTTCCTCTTCATGCGGTTTGGCCAAAACTATGACTTGGTCTTCTCTGGCTTCAATTTTCACCGATTTTCCGAGCGCCAAATCTTTAACGGTAATCCTGTCGCCGATATTGGCCAGTTTGGAAACGTCAATTTTTATTTCGTGGGGGAAATCTTTGGGCAAAGCTTCTATTTTCAGACTGTGCAAGACTTTGACCAAAACGCCTCCTTTTTCTTTAACCGCCGGCGCCACGCCCTCAAAAACAATCTTCACTTCCGCCGTAATGGACTTATCCACATCCAAAGCGTAAAAATCAACATGGATAAATTCCCCTCTGACCGGATCTTTTTCCGCGTCGTAGACAAGAACATCGTCGCTGGAACCGCCTTGAAGCTTGACTATCGTGGCTTCCTCAATTTTATTCCAAATTTTCTTAAACTCGTTCAGATTTACGAAAAGAGCTTTTGATTCCTTGCCTTTTCCATAGACAACAGCCGGAAGCTTGCCTTCCTTTCTGTCACTTTTCAATTTTTTCCCGAAAACATTTCTTATTTCCGTATTTAATTTCAACATAACAGCCAGTCTATCAAATAATTTCAAAAAAAACAAGCCCCGCCAACTAATGTCAAGGCGAGACCTTGACATTAAGACCTTGACATTAACGATTGACAACCAAATTGGGCGGAACTCGGCCTTCCAGCGCTTCTATTATGTTTTGCGCCGCCACTTCCGCCATTTTGGAGCGGGCTTCTTCGGTGGCCGATGCGGTGTGAGGGGTTAAGATGACATTGTCCAGCTTCAAGAGGCCCTTGGAAATTTTCGGTTCGTTTTCAAAAACATCCAGAGCCGCGCCTTTTATTATTTTATTTTTCAGCGCCTCCGCCAAAGCCGCTTCGTCTATTATCGGTCCGCGGGAAGTATTGACGAGGTAGGCCGTCGGCTTCATCATAGCCAACTTTTCTTTGTTGATAATATGTCTGGTTTGCTCGGTAAGTGGGAGATGGATGGACACGAAATCGGCTCCTTTTAAAACCTCGTCAAGGCTCGGTTTGAATTCAACGGAACCGCTGGGGAATTCTTTTTCAAAATCTTCGTTTCTTCTTATATCGTAATAAATGACTTTAGCGCCGAATCCTTGCGAAGCTATGTGGGCCACTTTCGCGCCTATCCGGCCCAAGCCGATTATGCCGACGGTTTTTCCGAAAAACCCGCTGCCCAGAAACAACATCGGCGCCCAGCCTTTATATTTCCCGGCCCGGACAAACTTATCCGATTCCGCTATTCTTCTGGCGACTGCCAACATAAGAGCGACAGAATGCTCCGCCACCGCTTCGCTCAAAACGCCCGGGGTGTTGCTCACCATCACCCCTCTTTTTTTGGCCGCCTCCAAGTCTATATTGTCAAAACCGACGGCGTAATTAGCGAAAATTTTGGCGTTTCCCGTTGCGTCAAAAACATCCCCGTCAATCTTGTCGGTCAAAAGGCAAAGCACGGCATCATAAGAATTATTTTTGAGAATTTTTATCAGCTCCGATTTGGACAAAACCCGGTCTTTGGGATTTATCTCCACTTCGTAGCCTTTGTCTTTTAACATCTGGATTCCGATTTCCGGAATTCTTCGCGTTATGTATATTTTCATAAATTAAATATTAACCCATCCAAATAATTTTAATTTTTCTTCCACTTTTTTACGCACCGCTTCTACCGCCGGCGCCAAAATTTTGTAGGGCGTGGTTTCTTCCGGGTTTTCCGCCAAAAATTTCCGTAAAGCTTCCGCGTAAGCCGTTCTTATTTCCGTGTTGATATGGATATTGGCAATCCCCGCTTTTATCGCTTCTTTTATCTGTTCATCCGGAATGCCGGAACCGCCGTGCAAAACCATCGCCACTTTTTCCGGCAAAATTTTCCTCACGGCTTTTATTCTTTCAACATCCAACGATGGCTTATCCAAAGATATGCCGTGGCTGTTGCCGTAAGCGCCGGCAAAACGGTCTATGCCGGTTTTGTCGGCAAACTCCGCCGCCTCCTCCGGATTGGTCAAATCTTCCGGTTTTATTTTGATAACTTCTTTTTGTACTCGCGATTCTCCCCGCAGATAACCAAGTTCGCCCTCCACGGAAACTTCCGGATTTTTGGATTTAACGTAATCTGCCACTTTTTTTGTTCCTTCAATATTTTCCTTAATAGGCAACTTGGACAAGTCTATATGGAGGGAATCAAAACCGGCATCAAATGCCTCCTTTGCCGACTCCACCGAATGAGAATGGTCGGGATTGAGGAAAACAGGTAGACTGTATTCTTCTTTAAAAGATTTGACTAGGGCAACCGCCTGCTTTAATCCGACAAATTTTCTTTCTCCTTCGGACAATCCTATCATTATCGGCGCGTTAAAGTTTTTCGCCGCCTCCATAATCGCCCTCAACTGTTCCAAATTGGAAATATTAAAATGCCCAATGGCCCGATTTTCCTTTTGAGCCTTCAATAAAATTTCAGAAAGTGTAATCACGCTTTAAAGTATAACACACTCAAAAAATATATAAAAATAAAAAATCCCCAGTCATCCGTTGATTGACATACTGTTGCATTATCAAAATGGTGCAGAAAATCTGCTATCGCTGAAATTGTGTACCATTTAAAAACTAAGATATTTCTCCATGAGAATCCTCTGGCATACTTCTTCGGCTAAATTAAATTAAATTGAATTTAATCTTTAACTGTTCTTCGTTGGTAAATGACTTTGCCCTGACAAATCTTACAAACGGCCTGATCAAAAAAACTTCCATTATGAAATTTATCTCGTCCTCGCATTCATAAGGCAAAACAAGCACCGATTTCTGCAATTCCAAAAATCCCAGCTCTTTTAACTTCATTCTTAGCGCTTCCCTGGCTTTTTTAAATTTTTCGGGAATGTCAAAAATCACGATTCGCCACTCGCCGTCCCATTTGGCCGGTTTTTTAATCTCCATTTCATCTAGTTTGAATCTTAACGCTTTCTTCTGGCCTTCTTTAGTGAGAACTATTTTCACAAAACCGTCTTTGTCTTCTTTGTAGTCAACCAGGCGGTCGTTGTAAAACTCCCGAACTAGGGCGTATAATCTTTTCCGCTCAATATCTTTCCATGCTTTTGAAGCGCTTTTTATAATTTTAAAATATCCCCTTGGCGATTTTGACAAGCCTAGCGCGACACCGCTTAAGAGCAATAATAAAATTTTCTGTCTTGTCGCTCGCCTCATTTTATTTTTTTTATTTTTTTTATTTTTTGATATTAATAAATGGTACACAATTTCAGCGATAGCATATTTTCTGCACCTTTTTTATTTTAGCATGAAAATAATATAAACGAGTGTAAATAAAAAATCCGCCGCGCGATTCCAAACCTTTTTAGATTTGAAATTGCGTGGCGGACACAATGTTATTTATAGTGATGTGGTGTGCACTTTTCTGTCTGGAGGAGGAAGGGCTATAAAGTAATAATGCCATTTGCAAAATAAAGCCGTCTGTTGTTCTATTCTATCAACTGAGCAATCAGGATCTTTTTGTTTATATATCGTTTTCCAATATATTGGAAAACTTTTTCCTATTTTTCTTGCAATGGAAGCACTTAAAAAAGTACATAGAACAATGGGTGCGATTAAACACATACTAAGCCCACTTTCTGAATCAAGAAATTTTATGAAATAGAAGAAACTACCTGAAAGGACAACAAAAACAGTCAACGGAATTAACATTTCATACCCTCCTTAATTTAAAAGTCCAAACTTTCATCAAAACCCGATGTTTTGATTTCTGCCACCAGACTATCATAATAAAGTTTTATTGTCAATGTTTCGGAAAAAATTGTAACTGGTAAAATGGAAGCATTATGTTTTTCAAAAACAACTTTGACTTCGTTGCCATTGGGGACACGACGGTAGACGCCTTCATAAGAATCAAAGAAGTATCGGTTAATTGTGATATCAATAAAGAAAATTGCCAGATATGTTTGGATTACGGCAATAAAATTCCTTACGAATCCGTTACGGTGGTGCCCGCCGTCGGCAACAGCGCCAACGCCACCGTGGCGGCGGCAAGATTGGGTTTAAAATCGGCATATGTTGGCAATGTCGGCGATGATTTAAACGGCAAAGATTGCGTTAACGCTTTCAAAGCGGAAAATGTCAGTACTAAATTTATAAAAATTCATAAAGACAAAAAAACCAACTATCATTATGTGCTTTGGTACAAAGACGAACGGACAATTTTGATAAAACACGAAGAATACGATTATGAATTGCCTCATATCGGCTCGCCGAAATGGATTTACTTGTCTTCGCTCGGCGAAAATTCCCTGCCTTTTCATCAAGAAATAGAAAATTATCTTAAATTCCACCCTGAAACAAATCTGGCCTTTCAGCCCGGGACATTCCAGATGAAATTCGGCGCGGAGAAATTGGCGGGAATTTACAAAATGACGAAAGTTTTCATCTGCAATATTCAGGAGGCTCAAAGAATTCTAGTAACAAAAGAAGAAAAACCGATGGAATTGATGAAAATGATTTCTTATCTTGGCCCGAAAATTGTCGTCGTCACCGACGGCGTCAAAGGGGCTTACGCTTATAACGGCGAGCAATCCTGGTTTATGCCGCCCTACCCAGACCCCAAACCGCCGTTTGAACGCACCGGCGCCGGAGACGCTTTCTCCGCCACTTTTGTCGCCGGCTTGGCTATGGGCAAATCAATTGAAGAAGCCTTAATGATGGCGCCTGTCAACTCAATGTCCGTCGTCCAGAAAATCGGCGCGCAAGCAGGCTTGCTTACCTTAGAGGAAATTGAAAAATATCTCCAACAAGCGCCGAAGGATTACAGGCCAAGGAGGATAAATTAAACAATTTTTATTTTCTTTTTATCGCCCTTTTTGCCGCCTCAATTATATTTTTCGCCATTAAACCAAATTTTTCCAAAAGCTCATTTGGTTCTCCCGATTCGCCGAAGCGGTCTTGGACGCCGATTATTTCCATTGGTGCAGGTAATTTTTGAGATAATATTTCACTAACGGCTGAACCCATTCCGCCTGCCGCTTGATGTTCTTCTATCGTTACCACACAGCCGGTTTTTTGGACCGATTGCAAAATCGTTTCCTTGTCCATCGGCTTCACGGTGTGGTTGTTTATTACCTCCGTCTCAATTCCCTCTTTGGCTAATTCTTCCGCCGCTTTTAAAGCCTCATAAACTAAGGGGCCGCAACCGATTATCGTTACATCTTTCCCTTCTCTATAAATTTCCGCTTTGCCGATTTCAAACGGTGTTTCTTCCGTCGTCATCACCGGCGTTTTTTCTCTAGTGAATCTTATATAGACCGGGCCTTTATGTCTGGCCGCCGCAATGGTCGCTTTCTTGGCTTCTATGGCATCGCAAGGCGCGATGACAACCATATTGGGGATAACCCGCGTGATAGCCATATCTTCTATCGCCTGATGAGTGGCGCCGTCGGGACCGACGGAAACTCCGCTATGCGCGCCGGCGATTTTTACATTTTGATTGTTGTAACAAATCGTCGTTCTTATCTGCTCCCAATTTCGGCCGGGCGAAAACATAGCGTAAGAAGAGATGAAAGGAATTTTGCCGACCGCCGCCATTCCGGAAGCGAGCGACGCCATATTCTGCTCACCGATGCCAACTTCCACGAACCGGTCTGGAAATTCTTTTTTGAAAACCGAAGTGCGGGTGGAGTCCGTCAGATCGGCGCAAAGCGCCACAATGTTCTGATTTTCCTTTCCGGCAATCACCAACCCCTCGCCATAGCCAAAGCGAGTCGGGACCTGTTCAATATCCTCTTGTAATAATTTCGGATTAAGTTTTAGTTTTGGGTTCATGTTTTTTTAGATAAATTTTAAAAGATGTAAATTTAACTATTTATTAAATAATCTTAATCGTGGCAATAATTTTTTTATACATTGACAAACATTTATTTTCTTTATCTGTTTGGGTCAAATCAAAATTAATAGGAATTTCGTCTGATGATAATCCATAAAAAACAATAGCTCCATCAGAGTCTTTCCAAATAGTTTCTTCCCAAGCATTAGAACCAATTATTACTTTATTGTCTACGATCTCCCCATCAAATCCTGGATCGCCTACTGCAATAGAAGGACTTATCATTAAGCAATTATGACCATCTTCCTGAAAACTTATTGTAATGTATGGATAATTTCCCCTATCTTCCACACCAGTATTTATTTTCGCGTATGGCGGATATTTTATGGAAAATTTTTTAAGAAACGAATAATCATCAGTTTTTTTGTGAACATAAATTTTCCAATCAACAGTTGCGTCTTTCTCGCTACTTTTAAAATTGCTACTGGTTTTATTTTCCGAAATGTTGCTTGGAATTGTTTCTGTTTGGTAGCCCATTCGCACATAAATAAACAGGGTTACGGCAATCAAGACGATGATCATTATTGCCACTTTTGAAAATCCTTTTTGGTTAGACATAAATTTTAGTTATTTGATAATTTACTTGACATTATACACTAATTTGTAATACTAATGATGTAGTCACGATTAAAAGCCCCTCATGAGGTCCCGTCCTTATGGGGTTCTTTTTTTACATTCCAATTTATTTTTGCTATAAAAGCGTAATTGTTAAATTTTTTCTTCATATTTTACTCCTCCCTTATCTTTCCTCCAAGCGTTCTCAATTCTTGCAAAGCTTTTTCGCCTTCTTCTTTATTCGGCGGTTTGCCGTGCCAGTTGAAATCTTGTTCCATAAAATCCACGCCTTTGCCGGGAATGGTATAAGCGATGATGCAAACCGGTTTTTCAAAAATCGCTCTGGCTTGAAAAACAGCGTCGTAAACAGCTCTTATGTCATTGCCGTTTACTTCCAAAATATGCCAGCCGAAAGCCTGAAATTTTTCGTCCAACGGCTCCAGAGGCATTATATCTTCAGTGAATCCGTCTATCTGAATATTGTTCCTGTCTATTATCGCCGTGAGATTATCCAGCTTGTTTTTCCCCGCCCACATCGCCGCTTCCCAGGTCTGCCCGCAGTCAAGCTCGCCGTCGCTCATCAGGCAAACAACCTGATTTTTTTTCTTATCGGCTTTCAAGGCGTAAGCCATACCGGCCGCCTGCGACAGGCCGGAGCCAAGCGGTCCGGAAGAAGTTTCCAACCCGAGTAAGGCAAGCCGATGCGGATGCCCCTGTAATCTTGTCCCAAATTTTCGTAAAGTTTTTAATTCCTCTGCCGGAAAATATCCCGCCCTTGCCATCGCCGCGTAAAGCACGGGGCAGATATGGCCGTTGGATAAAACTATTCTGTCTCTTTCTTCCCAATCCGGATTTTTCGGGTTGTGTTTGATGGCATCGGTGTGATACAAAACCGTAAAAACATCGGCCATTCCGAGTGGCCCGGCCGAGTGTCCAGTTTTTGCCTCCAAAAGCATAGCGATAATATCCTGGCGGATAGTATTGGCCGTCGCTTCCAATTTTTTTATTTGTTCATCGGACAACATTTTTATGTTTTAAAAAAATGTTACCATTTTTATGCTGGAGCAGAATTTTGGTAACATTTTTTAATTCTTCAATGGTTTCTTTAATATCTTTTCCGCTCCGATGCGAAGTCGGAGCTCCGACCAAAGCGTCGGAGCTATTAAATATCGCGCTGGCGGCCACTATCCTGTCCGCTCCCGCTTCAATCGCTCTCGGAATTGTCTCTTTATTCATTCCCCCATCAACTTCTATTATACACGAAGGGCAGAATTTTCTCACTTCTCTGATTCTTTCAAAAGTGTTTTCGTCCATTTTCTGCCCCGGCAAACCCGGCTTAACGGCCAAAATTTGGAAAAAATCAACCTTGCTTTTGTGGGCCAGCGCTTGAGCGACGGATTCATCCGGACTTATGGCTATTCCGGCTTCTGTTTTATTTTTATGGCATCTGTCAATGATAAAGCCGGCATCTCTTGTTCCGCCGATATGGAAAATTATTCTTTTGACGGACGGATTAAGCCAATGGTCAATTTTTTCCTCCACTTTGTCTATCATCAAATGAATTTCAAGATTGAGTTCGGTTTCAATCAGGGCGAATTCCGCCAAATTGTGCCAAAGCGTGTTTCTGGTGAATGTTCCGTCGGCGATATCCAGATGCGCCCAAGAAAAATAAGGTTCAATGAGCTTTATTTTCTTTTGAACTTCTTCAAAAGTATCGGCATTGATGGCGGGAATCAGCATAGCGGTATTATAAATACTTTTTCAAAATTTCCAGATGTTTTATAAGCATCGCCGCATAACCGAATTCATTGTCATACCAGGAAAAAATCTTGACCAAGTCGCCGTCTATAACTTTGGTAAAACCGAGGTCAACGATAGAGCCGTACGGCTCGCCGATGATATCGGTTGAGACCAATTGCTCGTTGGACACCTTTATTATTCCCTGCCATTCCGGCTTTCGCGTTTCGGCCGTCAAAATTTCGTTTATTTCTTCAACGCTCGTGTTTCTTTTGGAGACAAAAGTCAGGTCTATCAGCGAGCCGACCGGCACCGGCACCCTCACCGCCACGCCGTCAAAAATTCCTTTCATTTCCGGTATGGCTTTGGCGGCGGAAACAGCCGCTCCGGTGCTGGAAGGAGAAATGTCTATCGTTCCGGCGCGTCCGCGGCGCCAATCTTTGGCATCGGGCTTGTCCACTATCCCTTGAGTCGCCGTGTAAGCGTGGATAGTGTTTAAAACCGCTTTTTTTACGCCGGGATTTTTGGCAAATATGGAGATAAGCGGAGTGATGGCGTTAGTGGTACAGGAAGCGTTAGAAGTTATTTTTGATTTGGAAATATCTTCAGGGTAAACATTAGGCGTAAAGGTCAGCGCCGTGTCATCTTTGACCGGCGCGGTTATGACGACTCTTTTCGCTCCGGCGTCCAAATGGGCTTTGGCTTTGTCGTAAGAATCAAAAAATCCGGTGGATTCCACGACAATATCTATGTCCAAATTCTTCCACGGCAATTTGGCCGGGTCTTTTTCCCGCAAAAATTTTATATCTTTTATTTTTTCCGGCAAAGCGAATTTACCG
>Ga0209211_10012818_pt1 | contig 10484 bp, 9 predicted proteins | sample RifGroA2_FD_183992 | JGI IMG/M metagenome (GOLD analysis project Ga0209211, IMG submission 183992) | Groundwater microbial communities from Rifle, Colorado, USA - Groundwater A2 (SPAdes) (version 2) | ecosystem: Environmental > Aquatic > Deep subsurface > Groundwater | place: Rifle, Colorado...
TGACCTCCTGTAATGGGTGGCTTTCGTGTCGTAACAAAAGCTTACCATTTAGAAGTGCTCAGCCCTCCGTTTTTAGGGGCGTTTGGGCTTAACCGAGTGCCATGAGAGCCTGGCCCCTTTTGGCTGTACACAAAAATCCGCTCGATAGTTTTACGAAAGACAAAAGAAAAACCCCGCCTCCTTGCGAGAAGCGGGGTTTTGAGTTTGTTGCCACCCCCGGTGAGTTGGGGGCAAGGGGCTTGGCTGGATTTAATTCAAGCCTGGCCCCTTTAATTTTCAGCCATTTGAATTGCCACAACAGCGCCCTTGTCCGTGTTCGGCGACGGATGGGGGCGATGAAATACCCGCACCAGCCCGAACAAGAACACCTCAATACGCGAGCCTTCGCGTTCCTCAAACTCTGCGCCAAGCTCCCGTAATAGCGCCTCAATGTCAGCCCAGCGGACATTTGCCGAGGTAGGCCGGGCGAAGATCAACTCTAAAGCGCGCTGGTGTTTGCGTTTCATGAAGCAATGGTAGCAAAAAACGGTATCAGAATAAAGGTAAAGAGATTATTTTTCAGGGCAGGAAAAACAGGCGAGAAAAAACCCCGCCTCCTTGTGAGAAGCGGGGTTTTGAGTTTGTTGCCACCCCCGGTGAGTTGGGGGCAAGGGGCTTGGCTGGATTTAATTCAAGCCTGGCCCCTTTAATTAAACGCTTGCTCCTTCGCGGTTTAGAGATCACAAGGATGCTGAAATTGGAATCAGGCGGCAAGTCTGGGGTTTATGGAGCGACCGGTTAATTGGAGTCTGACCCCTATTATTGTATTATTGTAAACGGTAAAACCCCCGCAGCCTTGTGAGCGACGGGGGTTTCGGGTTGCTGCGCCCTCGGTGAGTTGAGGGGTGGGGCTTGGCCGGTTAATTGGAGTCTGACCCCTATTATTCAGGCGAGAAAAAACCCCGCCTCCTTGTGAGAAGCGGGGTTTTGAGTTTGTTGCCACCCCCGGTGAGTTGGGGGCAAGGGGCTTGGCTGGATTTAATTCAAGCCTGGCCCCTTTAATTCGGAGTTTATGGAGCGCTTACAGTTGGCGCTGGCGGGCACACATGTGAAAAAACCCCGCCTCCTTGTGAGAAGCGGGGTTTTAGTTTTTTGCTACACCCCCGGTGTTCAGAGGGATAGGGGTCTTGGCCGAATAATCGGGGTCTGTCCCCTATTGTTTATTCAGAGATAAGATCACCCGTTGTAACAAGCGAAACACCAATCAGGCTAGCTTGCAAAATCATACCAGTACCGCCGCCTGAATCTGTCTGAGCTGCTTGGTCGGTATAGATATACGTGCCAGTTGCGTTTTCGATAATAACTGTCACTTGACCAGTTGCAACCCCTGCTGCTGTTATTGCCGTTTCAATTTGTGCAATCGTCTGGACACCAGTGCTACCTGCCGTATTGAGGATGTAATACACCTCAGCATCAGCACCTGCTGCTGCAGTGATCAATGCAGCGCCTGCGCCTTGGTTAGCCGCACCAGCAGCATCAATCTGTGCACCGATTGTCAGAGTGACTGCTGTTAAGGCAGCCGACAGATCCAAAACGTCTCCACCAGCCCCAGCCTCGAAGTTGGTAATCGAATCAGCATCAGCAGCAAGACTGCCGGTTATGATCTTGTCGGCAGCTCCGTTGGCCGCACCCAAGGTAATGACATCAACAGCTGCGCCGCCAGTGATTGTTGCCGCACCGGCTCCCGTGGTGATTGTTTGTATGCCCGCTCCACCCGTCACATCCACCGTACCCGTCGCCGTGCTGATGAAAGCGCCGGTGCTAGCCAAACCGGTAACCGTGTAGTTACTGGTACCCGAAAGGGTCAGCGTGGCATTTCCGCCGGTCAGATCACCCGCAGCAATAGCTACGGCAGTAGCGGTACCAGCTACCGTAGTATTACCGCTAGCAGCATCGATAGACACGGTTGCTACGCTTGCCGTTGTAACGGACAAGGTACCGGCCAGCGTTGTAGTCACGATGTCGCCAATCAACCCTGTCACAACGAAGTTGCTGGTTCCTCCATCCAGCAGTGTCAGGGCCGTACCATCGACGATGGCAGCTGCATTGATGGTGAAGTGCTTGCTGTTATCTGCCGTAATCTGCGTTGCACCAGCACCGGTCACGATCGTGCCATGACCCGTGGCCAGACCCGCTGCATCTGCATTGGTACCAACGACAGCACTGCTGATCCCCGTCAGCTTGAGAACTTCCATATTGTCAAAGTTCAGGAAGTCCGCATCGACAATGCTCGTGTCGGCCACTGTGACATTGATGGTATCCGTGCCAGCCAGACCGTCCAACGTCGCTCCAGCAAGGTCAACCTGGATGAAGTTGAAGGTGTCGTCGCCCGTGGTTGCCACAATGGTTTGAGCAGTCACGTTCGTCAGGGAAATCGCTGCATCACCCGCGTTGATCTTCGTGGCGCCGGTCATCGTGATCGCCAGGTCGTCGGCTTGAATCAGGCCGTTACCGTCGATGTCCATCACCAACTGATTGGTCGTGGTATTGAAGAAGTATTCGCCGACTTTGCTGGACATGGAGGCCAAGGCATCAATGTTCGAGGCAAATTCACCGAGATACTCGACATTGCCACTAGCCGCTCCACCACCGTTAATCGCGAGAACCAACTGGTCGGTGCCGGAAACAAAGTCGGCAACCGTGTCGGCAGCAGTGCTCTTGCTGTCATTGGTGCCAGCGTTGGTTGCAGCATACACGAACGTATCGGCACCTTCGCCACCGGTCAGAACATCCGCGCCCAGGTTGCCCGTGATGGAGTCGTTTCCGGCTCCGCCTGCGATGGTGTCAGCCAGATAGGAGCCGGCCAGAGTGTCGGCACCTGCGCCACCGGTAATGCTGAACTTGGTAGCGTGTGTGGTGGTGCCGGCGCTGTTGGTGATCGCCACGGTGTCGTCCGCATCCGTAATCACGGAAGCATCGATCGTGATGGTCTGGGCAGTCGTCAGAGCAATTGCTTCGACAGTCAGGGCAATGGTCTCGGTGGAAGACGAGGCCAGACCGCTGGCAGTGCCGAGCTGGATGGTTTCGACAGCCGTCACGTCATTAAGGTCAAGTACGGCAACCACCGAAGCAAGCGCGTTGCTGATCGCAACCGTATCGGTACCGGCGCCACCGGCGATAACTTCAGAGGTGTCCAGATCGTCTGCGGTTGAGCCGCCATCGCCGAAGGTGAAGGTGTCGTTGCCCATACCGCCGGTGATGTCGTTGTTGACTGCACCACCGCCAGATGCTTTAGCAACGAAGTTATGCCCCGTCGAGGTCGTGGAAGCATCGACCGCCGCTGCTGCGATGTGAAGATTTACTTTCGTCGCACCAGAAGCATCGAAGTATGTACCAAGCGTAGCGGTACTCGCCAGAGTCACTGTTTCGATGCCTGTCACACGCATGAAGGCGACGTCAGTGATTGCGCCCGTCGTAATGGTATCGGTGCCGTCGCCACCCGCGATGGTGTCCTGATAGGTCAGGTTGGTACTCATCGTGAAGGTGTCATTGCCGGCACCCCCCGTCAGTGAGTCACCGCTGGCGCTGGAAGAACCAATGATGACATCCGCGCCGCCGCCGCCGGTTACATTCAGCGCTCTGGCGGAAGTGCCGGTGATAGTCAGGACTTCGTCGTTGGTCATAGTGCCGGAAACAACCGTACCACCATCAAGCGCGGAAGCATCAATCGTCAATGCCGTCGTTGCTGTGGCATAGCTGGCCAGATCGATAGTGATGTCCTTGCCGGCTGTCACGGTGCCGCTGGTGACGTCGCCGCCATCGGTCACGGTGATCACATCAACCAGGGTAATCAGGCCGCTCGTCGCGACGATGTTCGCCGTGGTGCTGTCGGCCTTGACCGTCAGGGTATCCGTGCCCGTGCCACCGGTAATGGTGGTGAGGTCACCAGATTGCAGATCCGCCGCATTAGCCGTCACGCTCATGGCCACGTTGGCCGTGTTGACCACTTTGTCGCCCGCATCCACCAAGACTGTCGTGGCATTGGTGTAACCGCTGGCCATTGTCAGGGTCTGCGCCAAATCATCCACAGTGCGCATGTCGATCGAGGTGAACGACAGGTTGGCGCTCAAGGTAGCCGACGAAGCAGAACCGGACAGAGACAGGGTTTCAACATTGGTGACGTTGGTCAAACCGGAGGTGGACAAGGAGGTCACTGCCAGGATGTCGGTGCCGTCGCCGCCGTCGATGGTGTCGGCGGAAGTCAATGCACCAGCCATGTCGATGGTGTCGTTGCCGGCACCGCCAGAGATGCTGTCGGCACCGCCTGCAGAACCGTTAATGGAGTCATTGCCCGCACCGCCGTTGATGACGTCGTTGGCTGTACCGCCGGTGATGGTGTCAGCACCCGTACCGCCGGTGATGTTCAGCGCCTTGGTCGCAGAGGCGCCGGTGACAGTGAGATTTTCCCAGTTGGCTTCCATGGCGCCGTCGGCGTCAAGCGTGCCGGCATCCAGTGCGGACGCGTCGATGGTCAGGGCGGTTGCGTAGGTACCCAGCGTCAGGGTGACATCTTCGCCAGCGGGCTTGCTGCCACCTGCGGCATCGCTGCCGTAATCCACAATAGTCACGGTATCCACTACGGTAATTTTGGAATCAAACGTCACGGCAGAGGTGCTGGCTGTGATATTCAGGGTATCGGTACCGGTACCGCCGGTGACCGTTACCGCATCATCGCTGCTGAAGTTGACGCTGATAGCGGCGTTGGCGCCGGAGTTGTCGATTATGTCTCCAGCATCGGCTTTGACGGTCGTCGCAGCGGTGTAGCCGCTTGCAAAGGTCACGGTGTTGGCATCCCCGCCGGTCGTGGTGTCGATCGTGGTCAGGCCAGCGATATCGGCGGCCAGGGTTACGTTGATCGCGCCGGTGGTGGCGAGTATTTCGACGTTGCTGACGTTCGCGAGATCAGTCGAGGCAGTAATCGTGTTGTCGACGTTCAGGGTGTCGGTGCCGGTGCCTCCGTCAATTGTATCGGTCGAACCAAAGTTGCCGATGGTCAGGACATCGTTAGCTGTGCCACCAACAATACTGACAGCAACAGCAGCATCGCCCGTCAGCGTCAGGGCTGCGGTCAGCGTAGAGGCATTAACAGCGGTTACTGCGGTCGAACCCGCGATAGCCAGCGTCAGCGTCTGATCACCGGAAACTGCTACCGTCTTGGCATCGACATCGGTCAGCGTGACGCTGTTGGCGGAGGTCGAGCTTACCAGATTCACTGTTTCAAACGCACCCGCAGAACCCGTTTGGTTGTCCAGGGTCAGCAATGCCGCACTCTTTACGCCATTCAGCGTCACGGTCACGGAATCAGTCGTACCGGACACAACGGTGTCGGAAAATTTGACTGTCAAATCGCCAGAGCCAGCCATCTGCAGGGCAACAGCAGAGCCCACATTAGTGAAAGTGGTGTCGCCGTTCGCTACAGAAGAAGTGGTACCCAGGTGGGTCAGGCCAGTAGCGGAGGTCAGATCAAAGGTGACATTATCAGCTGCGTCAGCTTCCTGGTTGGAGACCAGAACTTTTTCGATAGATGTCAAAATAGGCGCCGAGGTGGTAGCAGCAATAGCAGCACCGCCTACGGTCACATTCAAGGTGTCCACACCCAGTCCACCATCCAGAGCATCGCCTGCAGTCAGCGTAGAAGAGTCGTTTGTTTCACCTGGGGAAGCCAGTGTACCAACGAATGTGTCATTAGCCGACGTGCCCGTAAATGCCGCACCCGTATCCGCACTGGTAGTGAGCGTGTAAGTCGTGCCCGTCGTAGTAACAGTCGAAGTCGCCGTATTGATTGCGGTGATGGTGGTCGCCACGGTGGACGTTGCAGCGGTCAGCGTCGCGGCATCGTCAGTCACGGTCGACAGCCAGGTGCGCGCCGTAGCGGCAGCGGCAGAGCCCACGTAACCAACCAAGTCTGCGGTGGTGAGCTGGTTGTCCGTGAAAGTTTGGGCGGCCGTAACTTTGTTCGCGACAGCAGCAGCGTCGACCAGGCCAGGGGCGGTGGTGTTGTTCAGCGCGCCTTCCATGATGCGCAATGCGGTTTCGCCACGGGTCATCCGGCCGCTGTCGAGCGCGTTGGTCCAGAACAACAAGCCTTCCAGCGCCGGCGAACGGCCCAGTACTTGCGTGAAAATGGCGTCGACGAAGGTGGCCGATGCGCCGGCGCCGTACAGCGCAGTGGATTCGTCGCTGGTGCCGAAGTTGTCGATGATGCCCTTGATCGTGGCGTCGGTGCTGTAGGCGTTGACGAAGGCGGTGATGTCGGTTGCGGCGACGCCGGTTACCGGCACGTTCGCGTCCCGAAGGCTTATCGTCATGTTGTTCAAGCCCACTGCATCAGCCGGGCGACCAAAATATGAGATGTATACCTGTTGTGCGATTGAGTTGTAATCTGCTTGTACGGCCATTTTATGCTCCTTAGATAAAGTATGGTTCAAACCAGGTCCGTCTGTCACTCGAGGCATGCAGCGCCAAATGCCGCCGAGCGCCTTATTTCAGACTTGGCGCATCTTGCCACAAATTGGGGTAAATTATGTGATAAAGATCACATAATTGAAAATAGGATGCTCTAAAAACGCATTATTTTGTTGAAGACCGGTATTTAGTTGTTTGATTTGGTTGGGTTCTGGGGGCTACTTCTGCCCCTATCCTAGCCTTCCCCCTGCAAGGGGGAAGGGACTGTTCGGATACATGGGGTGACATACGGCAAGGGGGAAGGGACTGTTCGGATACATGGGTTGACATCCGGCAAGGGGGAAGGGACTGTTCGGATACATGGGTTGACATCCGGCGCAATGCGCTTCGCCCTTCGACAAGCTCAGGACAGGCTTATTGACGCCCTACGGCGGGTTGTGCTCAGGACAGGCTTATTGACGCCCTACGTACACTCTGAAGCATGCCGTAGGGCGATAAAATTTCCCGATCAATGGCGAAATACCGGGTGCATTCCATGCACCAACAGCAACGGTGCATGGAATGCACCCTACACAATCCGGGAGCGCGGACGTCCCTGTCCGCATGCGGGCGAGACGCCCGCGGTCCCGTGTGTGGTTCATCTGGTGACCCCTAATTATTTCTTTTGTTATTCTCGAATGTCAGGTTGGCCGCCTACCCGAACCAGCGAATTTGGTATCAACTTTGCAAGGCATACAAGCAGTTCCGGGACGAGCGGAAGCAGAGTGGGAAACCTGTTGTCATATGCGACCAGTACAACAACAGCCAGCGGAAGAGCCGCAAGATTTTGCTGATATTGAAGGTTACGATCCGCAGTTACAAAGACATCGAACTGCCCTGCTGCCAGTGCCAGAAGCTTGCCGTTCTTTACGCCTGACCACCCAGCATCTACGACCGTGGAAACCGTGTGCTCGGTAAGGGCGCGAGATAGGCGGCGGGGAAGCGACTCGTCAAGCAGGATGCGCATCGGGTGCTACGGCTTCGCGGGCTTGCTCAAGGGTGGCGACACAAAGTTTCTGCGGAACGGATGGAAAGTCTTCACAAAATGTGGCGAGCGAATCCCCGGCTTCCAAGTAATCGAATAATGTCTTAACGGGAACACGCGTACCAACAAAAACAGGGGTTCCGCCCTGAATTTCAGGATCGATTTGAATAGCGATTTGGGTCATGGCAAAAGACTCCAAGTGATTGTCAGTTCATGCGTTACTATACTCTCACGGCGAAAATTTTGGCGGCTGACATGCTAGATTTACTGCTGTTACTGCGAACACCCCTCTGCATACCCAAGGCAAAACAGCAAGCCGTAGGCGGGTTACGGTGTGCGGTGTGGGAGCGCGGACGTCCCCGTCCGCATGCGGGCGAGACGCCTGCGGTCCCGTGCATAGACATACTACGGCGGGTTACGGTGTGCGGGTTACGCGGGTTTGCAAGGCGCAGCAGGTTCAGGCGACAAGCTCCGCATTGATGGGCATGGAGCGATCATAGAGCGTTTCGGGCGCAATATCCAGATCGCCCGGCCAGCACACGGTGTCCAGGGCGATGTATGCCTGCTTGAACAAGGCAATATCCTGCAGGCGGGTAAAAACGCCTCTATTCAGATAGGGACGGGCATCAAACAAACGGTGATCCCCGGTATCAAACCACAACTCCAGGAAAAAATCATTTCGCGGCACAACACGGGTAACGGCTTCCATTTTGCCTCCTAACGCAATGGTTCGATTGCAAAGGGAGTTTGGCCGTTGACAGCCAACTCCCAATCGGCCAACAATGACTCGCGATGTATTTCGATCCACGCCTGCACCAGTCTTGCTTTGGCCACGGGAATTTCACCGCTGAGCCGCGCCCCATCAAGCATTGAGAAAGAGGCCTCCTGGCCCTGATACTTGGCGTGAATATGAGGAAGTTTATGCCGCTCATCGTCGTAAAAATACAAGCAGATGACAATTCCATAAAACATGCTGATGGCCGGCATGAAAAACCTCCAACAAAACAAGTCGGACAATTTTACCCCAAGTCAGCGCATTTAATCAAAATCGCCTTTTCCAGGGCATTGCCAAAAACCGAACGGCGCTCGCAGGCGCGCAAGGAGCGGGGTATTTATCCGGCGGATTGGGCGGGTGGTGGTGAAGATGCGTTGGCTACAAGGATTGACATACGGTGCAATGCGCTGCGCCCTTCGACAAGCTCAGGACAGGCTTATTGCACCCTACGTGCCCTTGCAATTTGTAGGAGCGTGCCCTGCACGCGAACCACTTGTCGCGTGCAGGGCACGCTCCTACAAATGGCTCACCCGAAAGTCCAGTAAGGCGCAATTTCCCGATCAATGGCGAAATACCGTAGGGTGCATTCCATGCACCAACAGCAACTAGCCCTCTCCCTGCAAGGGGGAGGGGATATTTTGGTAATGGATTAGCCGGGTTTATTGTATTTTGGATGCCGCTATGCCGCGACCAGGACCGACAGCAAACCGGACTCGTGCCCCTTGGCTTTCGGGCGAATGATGATCTCGATGTCCTTGTCCAGCAGGGTGATGAAGTGCATCAGCCGCTCGGATGAAAAGCGTGCCAGCTTGTAGCGCTTGAGATCGGAAATATGCGGCTGCGTAACACCGAACAGCGCCGCCGCTTTTGTCTGGGTGAGTTTCCGCTCTTGCAGCAGCTCATTTACCCGCATCGCCAGTTGTACGCGCAGTTTGCGCTCCCCCGCATCCCGAAAACCAAGATCGGTGAACACATCCCCGCTGCCTGTTTCGACGGATTTAACCATTTTTTCCATAGCGCACCTCGTAATCTGATTTTGCCAACTTTAACCGCTCGTGGATCAACTCCACATCCGTGCTTGCCGTCCTGATGCCGGAAGGCGATTTCTTCTGGAAACAATGCAGCACATATATCGCCCGCTCAAATCGAACGGTATAGACCACGCGGAAAGTATCGCCCCGGTGATCTTCCGCAATTTCGAGCACCCCGGCGCCCTCACCCTTCCAAGGCTTCGCCAAGGGCGGCATACCCCCTTGCTGAACCACGCCAAGGGCATATCCGACATCGCCGACCACTTCATCGGGGAAATCCAGCAAGTCCTTTTTGGAAGACCCAACCCAGTGCAGCGGCTTGTCTGTGAAACGCGGAATTTTCATGCGGGGAATTATATACCCTCTTGGGTATTATTCAACCTGGGGTACGGACCCAAAAATCCGCGATTGAACCCGGTGGAGCACAAGCTGCTGAACTTTGTGGCTAAAGCCGGATCATTTTTATCGTTCCCACACGGGAGCGTGGGAACGATAAAATCCCCCTGATGGAACTACTGGTGAAACTACTGATGGAACTACTGATGGAACTACTAGCCATCCGACTAACCAAGCAAAAAACGCTTGGTAAGTCGTTGGTTATAGCCATCCGACTAGGTTGTCAAAATACGACAACCAAGTCGCTGGTTATCAGTCCCCCTTTTGCAAAGGGGGAAGCGAAGCGCCCGGCGCGCAGGGGTGGTTGGACGCTCTGGGAGCGCGGACGTCCCCGTCCGCATGCGGGCGAGACGCCCGCGGTTCCGTGTGCAGTCGCGTAGGGCGCAATAACCAACGGGCATTGCGCCGCATGTGGTTCATCCGGCGCAATGCGCTGCGCCCTTCGACAAACTCAGGACAGGCTTATTGACGCCCGGTGGGTTACGGGGGTTACGGTGTGCGGTGTGGGAGCGCGGACGTCCCCGTCCGCATGCGGGCGAGACGCCCGCGGTCCCGTGCCCAGACATCCGGCGCAATGCGCTGCGCTTATTGACGCCCTACGTGCTGCGTGCTTATTGGCGCCCTTGCAATTTGTAGGAGCGTGCAGGGCACGCTCCTACAAATGGCTCATGTGTAGCGCAGCTTCGTAGTCGCGTAGGGCGCAATAACCAACGGGCATTGCGCCGCATGTGGTTCATCCGGCGCAATGCGCTGCGCCCTTCGACAAACTCAGGACAGGCTTATTGACGCCCGGTGGGTTACGGGGGTTACGGTG
>Ga0209211_10012820_pt1 | contig 10482 bp, 8 predicted proteins | sample RifGroA2_FD_183992 | JGI IMG/M metagenome (GOLD analysis project Ga0209211, IMG submission 183992) | Groundwater microbial communities from Rifle, Colorado, USA - Groundwater A2 (SPAdes) (version 2) | ecosystem: Environmental > Aquatic > Deep subsurface > Groundwater | place: Rifle, Colorado...
GGCTGGTAACCGGGCCATGAACTCTTGGAAGAGCAGCGTAGAAAGGAAGTCGAAGCAGGCTTACGATGTGCGCTGTCCCGAATGGATCCATCGGGATTTGACGGGACGACCCTTGCGGGACCAAGCAACTACATCCATCACAAAGATGACGGGCGCTGGGGGCCAGGAACTGTCGTTATGAGTGTAGACCCTTTCCGCATCAATAGCAAGGTGATCACACAGAGCGTTTCGAAGAGAGGGTCTGGAAAACCTGCAGAGGGTTGGTTTCAGAGCGATTTGACCACTTCCCGGTGTCGAGAGTGAAAAGAATCTGGGAGGGAAATACGTCAGGCCGGTACCATTGTGCGGGAAATTCGAGAATAGGTTCTCTTCGGATTCCTGCTCCCGGAACAAAAATGAAGAAGCCAGGCAAAGGCCGGGCTTCGGCTTTTTGGAGCCTGAACCTGATCGATCCCGAGCGAACACCATGAGCGAGTTGGGGGAACGCCAAAATTCCACAAAGGGGATCCTTGAGTTCCCCAAAAATCAATTGCTTTCGTGGAGAAAAAGCAGGGTTTTTCAGCAACCTGCTACGCTTCTCATTGCATCACAAATCCGGCCGGAACTGCAAATTTACTACCAGGTACCTTGACATTCTCTTCCACCTTCACGGCTCTCGTAACCGACCTCATGTCCTTCGAGGTCAAATCTATCAAGAGGCAGATGCGGTTCCAACCGGCATATTTTGTCGTTGTTCCCCCGTCGGTGTATTCGTACGATTCGCATTTCTTCCCTGCGACGGTCAGACCGGGGAGTTGTTTTGCCTTGCCCGCCTTTTTGTCTTTGTCGGAGATATCATTCCAATTGAATTGATATTCCGTGCCCCGGTAGGCGGCTCCCCGTTTCGTGGCCATCCTATCGGCAAAATAGACCCCGTATAAATTCTTCCCATCGCTGAAGAAAGATTCTTTCAGCACGTCCTCCTCAAACATCTCCCTGCATTCTTTGATGCCGTAGTCGTCGAAGTACACGAGGGACTTCGTCGTGATCGAGAGGTCCCCCACGTTCGCTTTCGTTTCAAACGTGATGATGCCGGACTTGATGTCGTACTTTTTCGTTTGAGCTTCTGACGCGGCGAGCGTACATAACGCCAGGATCGTAACCAGGATTGGCTTCTTCATACTTACTCCTTGTGATTTGAAGATGTTTGCTCAAGGCGCTTGAAGTCAATGTTCCCACCAACTCATTCGCCCTCTACAAGCTCCTACGGCCTCTTGCCGGGGATCAACTTTTCCTTCGTCCATTTGATGCCGAATTCTCTTGTTGTTTCCACAGGTTTGGCCCCGGTGAAGATGCTCCATTGATATTCATGAGACGTTCCTGCGTTGAGGACACCCAGCGGGCCAAACTCTGTGCTGCTTGCCGATTCTGTTTTGGCGCCGAGATCAATCACATCGTTACCTCCGAGCGTTACGAAGACACCCGCTTTGCCCGAGACACTCTTGTTCCCCAACGTACTTGCCTCAGCCCCGAAACCACCAAACAGTGTTACGGTTTCGCTTTTAAAATCAAGCTTTGCAGAGCCGCTGACAAATTTGGTACATCCGATTTCAATGCTGGAACAATCAACCCCGATCTCACAGGCCTCAAAGCCGGCCTTCAACTTCACGCCGGAAGGACACTTGGTTTTCTTCTTGTCTGGGGGGGTAAGAGCATCGGGGTCGGGGATAGGCTGGAGGTCGAGCGCGCTGCAGGATCCCTGTCCACACTCTAGTGGCTGTTTCGATGCCCCAATACCGACCCAGCCCCCGACCGCGAACGATTCCATTTCGCGTGCAAACAACTCACGTTTATATTTTGCCGCGTCAAAGTCGTTCTGGTCCAAGATCTGATCCATCCACGGGTCCGTGAACTTGTAGTAGTCGTTGAGTGATTTTTGGACGTGGTCGCCGTAGTTCATCGCAAGCGATTTCCATTCCTTGAACAATGTTTCCATACGCTGATTATGCGCTTCAATTCTTGGGCAATGTGCGGCGCAAAATGCACGAAGGGCGTTCTCTTCGCAGATTGAATAATCCTTGCTCGAACCACAAGCTTTTATTGCTTCTTGAAGAGATTCCAAAAGAGGATCGTTCTGGATTAGTTTCATCCAACGTTGGTTTTCCTCTACGACCCTCTCAGCGATGAGGTCGCGTTTATGCCAGAAATCCCAATCTTTCCTCCGTTCAACAGCCATGAAATAATCACCCACGGCATCGATCATGAACAGCTGCTTTTCGTAGCTGATCCTGATTGACTGCGGAGGAGACGAGGGTCTCTCTTCCGCTTGTTTGAGATTGGCGTTCGCGATCGATTTCCTGGAGGAATTAGCGGCAGTGAATTTATCTATGAGTTCGGACGATGACTCGTTGTACGACTCGAGATTTTTCCAAGTCGGAAATTGGGGGAGGGCAAAGAGCGGGGTCTCTGAAAGCGTGACGGTCTCCGACACGAAAAATCTCTTGGCAGCTTCCAGCGGATACTTATCCCAATATTCTTCGCTGTTGGCATGTGCAAACCCATCAGCAATCGTGGGCGTCGTTATCTTCTCGTACATTTCCTTGACACCCCGCTGATACCCGCCGAACTTTGAAGCGTTCAGCATTTCTTCGTACGCTTTCCCAAGATCACCTCTCTTTAACCAAACGAGTGCCAGACCATTGTGGGCCTGGCCAAACTGGGGATCGATTTTCAGAGCTCGTGTGAAGAAGACTTCGGCTGTCCTCTCATCGCCTAATTCCAGGGTCGAATTTCCGAGATGGGTAAGAATCATCGGAGAAGAAGGGTCAAGAGACTTGGCGTAGAGCAGAACGTTGAATGACGCCGGTATCGAATCAAGCATCCGCAGGATTCCACCCACGTTGTTCACTGCCAAAGTATCTTGCGGAAGGAGTGCCGCACAAGCGAAGGTGAAATAGACGGCGGGACCGGCGAGGTCGTTCAGGGCAACCATGACCGCAGAGCCGGAGATAAGGCCCTTCATACGCTTGGTCCTGAGTGGCTCGGCAACATCGAGTGCACTCATTTTTCCAGTGACGAAGCGTCTTTCATCAGCCGGGAGCTTTTTTTGAAACCAACGATCTTTAAATTGGTTCGCGTACGCTGCAAACTGTCCACGTGTGAAGACCTTCGTGGTATCCACTCTGCCTGCCGACGATGCGTGGATTGTGACAAGGGAAATACATGCCAACAGGAATGACGTTTTTCGTATCATGATGCCCTGGTGTCCCTCTCTTCATTGTACCCTGGTACGCGTTGCAAAATAGTGTCAGACCAAATCACCGTGCTGGCATCTACTTCTTTTGCGATTCAACCATCTCATATTCCAACTGAACTTTCTGAGCGTACAAGGCCGCTGCGGAAGCCCAGACTTGACCACTACTCCATGCGAGTTCCTCCATGCCGCCGAGGATTCGCTGTTGTCCACTCCCCAAAGTCTGGAGTATCGATGGATCTTTCGCGTCAGCACCAAAGTTAGCTTTCCGAAGGGCGTCGTTGAAGGGACCCAAGCGCTTTTTCCATAGGCTCGCTCTTTTTGCCAGGTCGCTGCGTGCCGCGACAAGTTCTTTGTCGAACAGACTGTTTTTCTCATTCCAGTTTTGCAGCAACATGCGATATGCCCCGACCCGATCGGCCTGTTGTTTTGCGTCCGAGAAGCTTGATTGACCAATACCTTCACAATGCGCCGGGAATTTTTCGCATATTATTTTATTCGTTCGTGCGTCCATCTCAGAGAATTTCTTATTGAGCGGCCCCTCCCGGTCGTATTGGCGATACTTGAGGTCGCTGTTCTGCTCTTGACTCAGCAAATCATTCAATTCGCCGAACTCACGGAAGGCATTCATCACTTCGGGCGACTCGTGTATTGCTCTTGGACCGGTTTGCATTCCTTTCGCCATTTCCATTGCCACCTTCATCTTTTGCTCCTCACTCATTGATTCCATTTTTTTCGCAAGCTCCTCAGGGTTATCAACTCCTGCTATCTTTGAACCGGGTTGATTCATAGTCTCCATGCTGAGCTTTTGGGTTTCTGCAAAGAATGGATCGAAGAGCTCAACGACATAGGAGTATTTTGCTTCGGCTCCTCCCCCGCCTCCCTCACGTATCCCTTTTCCATAAGCCTCCTTCGAGTTGGCTGGAAGAGGGGGAATTTTATCGAACAAATAGAATAAATCCTTCTTGATCGGAGATTGCGGGAAAGCAACAGAAGCAGTGAGGACGAAAAGGCAGAGTAGTTTTCTCATGATGTTCTCCAATCGTTAACGTATGATGGATTCTACCCGGTGGTTATTTGAATGACCTGCCGGCCAGCCGTTCGGGAAAACGAGAATCGGTTTTGCCCTCGCATGCGTTTCCAGGCACGCCGCGGAAATTGCGGACTTATTGCTCAGTGAGGCTTCAGCGATGCACTCTTCCTTTTCACGATGCAGAGCAACATCTGTCATCGTTATTTATGTAAATTCCAGGCGATCTCCGTTACATTTCCATCGTCTTCCTGGATTTTCTGCTTGTCCGACAACTTGTGATCGGTGATCTTGCCACGTCCGTCAACGATCCAGTTGGCCCACACCGTTCCCCAGGACGGACCGTGGATATCCTTCGAAACGCAGCGACCGCAACTGTTTTCAGTCATTTCATATTCCTCAGACTCCCCTTTGCCAACCATCAAGGGTTCACCGAGTATACTCAAAGAATAGTTTCCGCTGCCGGCGTCGAAAACAACTTTTAGCGTGACGTTGTCGAAGTTTTGTCCGCCCTTCACGCTCTCTTTTATGGTGAGAAGATAATGGGAAAAGCTGCCGGGTATAAAATCATCGGTGATGGCGCAGGGCCCCGTCGATCGGAAGCAAGGAACATTGCCCGAGGTATAGGTTTCTTCCTTGTACGATGCGTCTTTTGCATACTTCACAGTTCCTTTGCATTTCTTTTTCCCGACGGCCTCTATGCTCCATGTTTCATCCATCGTTTCTTTTTTCGTGATGGTACGATTCGTGGTCGATTTGTCTCCCGAAGTAACCGTTATCGATGTTGTATCTTTTGTTAAGATTTTCGTGACCGTAACTGTTCCTAACCAGGGGCATACCTCTGCCTCTGAGAGTTGTTTAACAACTTCTTGTATCAATCCGGTGATAACAAACGATGCCGCTCCTTGGGCAGTAGCAGAGGCTCTTGCCTCGGCAGACCATCCTTGTTTCTTCCCAATATGCAGTAATGATGCGCTTAAGAACCAATGGTTTTCATCAGTGATGTTGCTGAAAGACGTTGTCAGGATATAATCCATGCTCCCTGTCTCCGCACCGATGTTGCCAAGAAAATCTCCGGCACCTTCACCACCTGAAAGAAGTTGTTGCCCTTTGTTATAATTAATCATCGTACGGATATCCTGCATCGCGGTGAATTCTGCGCAGGGAAATGCGTTGTTCAGATGCGCCGTGAGCATTTGGTTGATGGTATTGATGTTTGCCAGACCCCGTTTTTGATAGTAGAAGCTGGTATAGGATTCCTCCGTATCGAGGAGAAGAATCTTTATTTTCCCCTGTTGCGCCTGAAGGTAGGATGCGTTCTGAAAGAGAAAGAAGAGTGCAAAGCATACCACCCCCCGATTGATTCCAACCATGGCCTTGCTTATTCGAGTGAGCATGGGGAATACTCTCATTTCTTCGATGGTTGTGCACACGTTACGTTGCATCCGGGCAACAGCGCTTCGAGTTTACCGCATTGAGATCGCTCAAGCGGATTCTCGTCCAGGCCCAGGCGCTTTAATGCTTTCAGCTTCCCGAGTGAAGGAGGCAACGAAGAAAGTCTGTTCATTTCGAGTGAAAGTTCCTCGAGGTTTTCCAGGTTCCCTATCTCCGTCGGTAACGTTTCGAGAGCATTGTTATAGCAGACGAACCTCTTCAGGTTCGTCATCTGTCCTATCGAAGAAGGAATAGTTCTGAACCCTCTGCCGTTATTGATGATATAAAGGTCTTTGACGGAAGAAAGCCCGGATATCGTGTTAATGGCATCCTCAAAATCAAAACTTGCTTTTGCCGGGAGGTTTGTGATGATGATGAATGTGAGGTCCGATAAATTGTCAAATCCCGCCGGCAGTTTCTTAATAGGCGTGGCGCGTAAGTCGATCTTGAGGAACATGATGTTGGAGGGATGCTCGATAAGGTACTCCAACGTGATCGGCTTGCCATCGTCGTCGTCCTCATCATCATTTCCCGGAGTCACTATCTCCGCGGCGCTTTTGCTGAGAGCCTCCATGAGGACTTTCTGGACGTTATACGACGTATCGATCTGTCCTGACGCCGCTTGTGCAAACACCACCAGGACGAAGATGATACGGCAGTACGATTTCATCGGTTCACACCTTACAGATTAGTGAACCCCATTCTTCAATGAGAATGGGGCGCCAGCTCGAAATCGTGACTGGAGGATATTCTTTATAACTTAACAAATTCCACTCTTCGGTTGTTGGCCTTACCCTCCAGCGTTGTATTCGGAGAATCAGGTTGGGATTCCCCTTTGCCGTCCGTTTCCAGGCGCGCCGCGGGAATTCCGAAATCGTTGCTCAAGCTGGCTTTCACCGACGCCGCTCGTCGCTTCGAGAGGTCGAGGTTGGCCTTGTCGTCCCCATCCGTGTCCGTATGCCCGATGATCCTGACGTTCACCGTTGGATTGTCTTTCAGAACGGTTCCGATTTCTTTCAACACTCCGTACGATACGGGCTTGATCTTGTCGGAGTTGACGTCGAACAGAATGCCTCTGGTGACGAGCCTCCCATCGGTGATTAACTTGCTGCGCATATCCGGTGCACCGACGGCAACGCGAACGTTCGCTAAGTAAATTTCTCCGCCCGCCAAAGATTCGTCCAGCTCTGAATTAAAACTGAAATTGATTTTGTTATATTTAAAATTCTCCGGAAACGCCCTTGGGAGGTCAATCATCTTAGTTTCGTTAATATAGACTCTGATACGCTGCTTCTGTGCCCAAATAGAAAAATGCGCTTTCTTTCCATACAATGAGGAGGCATTGAATAGACTTCCCTTGCCAATTTCTCTGAGATCTCCCTCTCCCCAGCTCCGGACAATGCATTCTCTCCAAAATTCAATATTGACTCCGGCATCTCCCGGGGCGCTTCCATTTTCAAATCGCTTGTTGTTGGATGCGTAAAACAGTAACGCGAAGGAGGGATCTTCTTTATCGGGAGTTTGTTTTACCACCAAATCAAACTCGACCGTGTAATTATCAGGAAATATATTTTTTAGAACCGGACCATACGAAGAACCTGAATTCCATTGAAGCCATCGGCCTTCCAGACTGCCTAGGGTAACCACTTCACCTGTTCCGTCGGTATTCCAATTGGTGGGGAAATCGCCAATTGCATCTTGTGTGAAGTCTTCGAAGTAGATGACCTGCTCGCCGGGGACAAAATCAAACTTCGAAAAGCTCTTAAAGTCCTCTTGTGTAGTGGATTTTGCTCCTCCCTTCGCCTTCGCTTTCGCTTCAGCTTCATCTTTTTCCTTCTTTTCCGTCGTTTTCTTCGCAGCCTCTTCGGCTTCGTCGAGCGTCTTCTCGATTGCTTCGTCGGCCTTCTCTTCAGCCCTCCTCTCCACCTTCTCTTTCACCTTCCCCTTGAGTCTTTCAAAAATCTGAGTTTTCGCCCGATCTGTGAAACCGATCATGGCAATGCAAAGAGCAAGGAAGAAAAAGAGCCTGGTGTTTGTCATAGCAATATTCCTTTTATCGGGTGATGAGGGAAGAGTAGGAACACTCTTACTAAAGAACTACACTCAAAATACGGGGTCAGAACTTGGATACAATCCCCTGATTAGGGTAATTTCCCCGCCCCCCGGATTGGAATAATGGGGACAGGCAGGCAAAACTGCCCACGACCCTCCTTGCGGGTGATTGCCGTAAAGAGAATCCGATGCTTTCTATCGGGACCTGATAATGGTCTTGGAGCGGAATGCTGACTGAACTGAAAGAATAAGAGGTGGTCGGTGGAGGGTAAGAGGTGTGGGGTTTGCGATGTGGGGCTGGTGTATGAGGTGTATGGAGTTAAGAAATTGGATCAGCAGTAGCCATCGACTGAAGTCGACGTCTTCACCGAACAAATTCCGAAGAAGCCGGATGTTTTGAACGCGTGTGCCCGGTTGCGAGGGAGCTCTGTTCCCAAAAAGGCATTTCCGGTATATCAAACACAGACCCGGGAGCGGAGTCCCTTTGTAACAGATGGTCGGACGGCACATGAGTACCTGTTTTCCATGCGTGAATCATACCAGCCCCTATCCTTCAGAACATTCTGGTCTTCATCACCTTTGCGACTGCCTCGGACTTGGAATGCACATGAAGTTTTTCGTAGATACGTTTGATGTGAGAATGAACGGTCAGGGGGCTAATGAAAAGCTCCATACCGATCTGTTTGAAGCTCATTCCTTTGACAAGCCATTGAAGAATATCTGTTTCGCGCGGTGTAAGCTGAAAATCGTTCCTGGAGGCAGGCCTCTCCCCACGCAACATCTCCAGAACACGCCGGGCTATCGTGGGACTCATGGGAGCGCCTTTCGGAATCTCCTTGATCGACTTAATGAGCTCAACGGTCCGAACGTTCTTCAGAATATATCCCGACGCTCCCGCACAAATTGACTCGAAGATCGTCTCTTCTTCGTCGAAGATGGTCAGCATCAGAATATCGATAGTCGGATGGAGCAATTTTATCTTCCTGACCCCTTCAATGCCGGACATTCCCGGCAGGCCGATATCCATGAGGATAACGTCCGGGAGTTCATCGTCAAGCATGGGCATAACCTCTTCAACCGATCCGAACGCGCCGACGCAGCGGAGGTCCGAGGCGTTCTTAATGGCGTCGATGTAGAGGTTCCGCAGCGTTTCATCGTCCTCGACAACGAAGATCCTGAGCGGTGTGACTTTTGCGCCGCTGCTCCCGGAAGAACGGTTGATTGCTTTTCTTGGATCCATGGATCTTAGTCTACTGAAGCATTCCGGTGTTCTCAATACCCTTCTTAGGGTAATTTCCCCGCCCGCCAAAATAGAGGGGGGTGGGCAGACAAAACTGTCCACGAACGTCCTTTGTGAGTTGTTGCAGTTTTGAGAATACCGATTATTATACCGGGATCTGAACGGTAATTGTCGTTCCTCCCTCCGGAACGGCGCTCAGCTCGACCGTTCCATTGCATGCGATGGCGCGCTGCTTCATGCTTTCCAGGCCGTGCCCACCGTTTGCCGACAAAACCGCAAATCCTTTTCCATCATCCTGAAGCATCAGGACGAGCAACCCCTCCTCAAGCCGCATCGTCAGGCGCACATTCCTTGCGCCGGAATGCCGGATAACATTATTGAGCCCCTCTTTGAAGAGCAGGAAAATATTTCGCCGGTACTCCAACGGCAACTGGAGGAAGGAGAGCCCGGGATCGATGGTTATCTGGTATTCGATCTCTTTTGCTTCTAAGATTCGGCTGGCGTACGTTTTCATCCGAAGAGTCAACTCTTCGAACGAATCCTTCTTGGGATCGACGGACCAGACGATATCGCTCATCGCGTCGATGAGGTCCCGCGACGTGACGCCGATCTCCTCAGCCATTGAAACAATCCTCTTGATCCTGCTGGGAAGAAGCCCTTTGCCTCGTTTCAATTGCCCGACTTCGCTGATGAAGACGTCGCTGAAGAGGGCAATTCTGGTCAGGCTCGACCCGATGTCGTCGTGCAAATCGAGGGCGATGCTCCCGCGCAGCCGTTCAACCTTCAACAATTGTTCCACCCGATATCGAAACGCGGTCGCCATCGCAACTACCAGAACAAGGGCAACGGTGCCAAGAAACCACCAAGAACGCCAAAAGGGTGTTGCGACTGTAAAAAGCATGGACTGTTCGCTCAGGAGTAACTCACGAGCCATCTCGGTTTGGGTCTCTACGGTTCGGAAATTGCGTAAGGACCTTACCTTGAACGAGTAGTCGCCTGGAGGTAATTTCGCAAACGTAACATTCCGAAGGGAGGTGGGAAGGCTCCATTGAGAAGTGAGACCTTCAAGCTTGTACTGAAACAAGGCGGAGCCCCTCTGGGAGAATTCAACTGCTCCAAAGGAAATGGTCAGGGTTTGATCGGACGGCGAGAGTTCTAATACGTTCGCAGGGGAGATTCCCTTGCCATTGACTGCAACAGAGCGGATATAGGTGGACGGCTGTGAAGAAACAGTGCTCATGAATTCATGAGACACTATGTAGACACCGTTTCGCGTGGTCACGTAAAGATTCTTCTTTTGATCGGTGTGAAGATTGAACGCCGCCTCTTTCGGAATTCCGTCGCTTTCGTCATATCCTCGGACGAGCGGCTGGGACTGAAACAACGGATCAGGAACAAACGACTTAAGTCCCTGTCCTGTCGCTAACCAAAGCCTCCCCGTCTCATCGTTCGCGATTGACCAGATCGACGTGCTGCGCAGGGCATCGAACGAAG
>Ga0209211_10012821_pt1 | contig 10481 bp, 14 predicted proteins | sample RifGroA2_FD_183992 | JGI IMG/M metagenome (GOLD analysis project Ga0209211, IMG submission 183992) | Groundwater microbial communities from Rifle, Colorado, USA - Groundwater A2 (SPAdes) (version 2) | ecosystem: Environmental > Aquatic > Deep subsurface > Groundwater | place: Rifle, Colorado...
AACCTTGCGCGAATTGGAAAAACTCGCACCGTTTGGATTGGCAAACCCAAAACCTGTTTTTTTGTTTGAAGGAGTTAGAATAGAAAAAATAAAAAAGTTTGGTAAAAATGGTAGCGGGGAGCATTTGGAAATTATTTTTACAGATGCACAAAACAAAAGCGCAAAAGCGATAGCTTTTTTTTCTGGATTAGAATCTTTCAAAGTTTCCATAGATGAAGGAAATAATGTAAATCTTTTGGCCACACTAGAACTCTCTCGCTTCGGCGGCAAAGTAGAGCTAAGACTACGAATTGTTGATATAATGTAAAATAATTTATGAAAAATAAAATTACAATTTATACAGACGGGGCGGCAAAGGGGAATCCGGGAAAGGCGGGGTGGGGGGCTATTGTTATGGTGGGGGAGAAGGTGCACGAGATGGGTGGCAGGAGAGATCATGCTACAAATAACCAAATGGAGCTCACTGCACCGATAGAGGCACTAAAGTACTTAGGAAAGCACATGTCAAAGGCGGGCTTTGACACTAGTGAGATAGAAATTTTCTCTGATTCAAAATATGTAATACTAGGCATAACCGAGTGGATACACGGCTGGATAAGAAATGGCTGGAGAAATGCTGCAAAAAAACCAGTACTCAATAGTGATCTTTGGGAGAATCTTTATGAACTTACACAAGAATTTAAGCCAAAGTGGAATTATGTAAAAGGGCACAATGGAGACAAATGGAATGAAAGAGCTGATATCATAGCTACAAGTTTTGCTGAAAATAATCCGGTGATTTAGGTTATTTTTTTTGGTGTGTTTTGTAAAGTGATCACAAGATTTTTTTTATGAAAGACAAAATTCTCTATACTCTGTGTTTTACTTTTATTCTGGTAATTTTATTTACTGATTTTTATATTAAAGATCCACCGGAAATCTTTGAGTCTCATGTAGACGAGAAAGTAGAATTTTCTGGACTCGTAGTAGATGAACCGGATATAAGAGAAAACAATCAAAAGTTGACGGTGCTTTTGGCTCCTCAATTTTCCCAAAGTATTACTTTTAAAAACCCCAAAGCAAGGCTTTGGGGAGACAAAACGAAGATTTTAGTTACAGTGGGCCTCGGGGAAGATTTTGCATACGGTGATGAAGTAAAAATAAGGGGTAAGCTAGAAAAGCCAGAGAATTTTACCACAGATACAGGCAAAGAATTTGATTATATAAATTACTTAAAAAAAGACGGGATATATTATCTAATAAGTTATGCAGATGTAGAAGTCTTGTCAGAGGGAAATGGAAACACAATAAAGAGTAGACTATTTTCTTTTAAAGAAAAGTTTTTAGAAAAAATAAATTTTACAATTCGCGAGCCCGAGTCATTACTCATGGGTGGGCTTATCTTAGGCGAGAAGGCTACTTTTAGTAGTGAGCTTCGGCAGAAATTTATAGACACTGGGACGATACACATAGTCGCACTCTCTGGGTACAACATCACTATAGTTGCAGAATGGATCATGAAGTTGTTTTCTTTTCTTCCGTTGTATTTGGCTATCGGGGTAGGTATTTTAGCTATTATACTTTTTGTTCTGATGACCGGCGGTGCATCCACTGCAGTGCGGGCAGGGATCATGGCGGTGCTTGTGCTCATCGCTCGGGCGACTGGGCGGACGTATGATGTAGGTCGAGCACTATTATTGACTGCAGTTATTATGATAGCTATAAATCCTATGATCTTGTGCTACGATGTGTCTTTTCAGCTTTCTTTCATTGCGACTGTCGCAGTCATATACCTCTCGCCAAGAATAGAAAAGTATTTTCAGTGGGTTACAAAAAAGTTTCAACTGAGAGATATTATCACGGTCACTTGCTCTGCGTATATTTTCGTTCTTCCGTTTATTCTGTATAAGATGGGTAATCTCTCGCTCGTGGCGATACCAGCAAATATTTTAATTCTGCCTTTTATTCCGTTCACTATGCTTCTAGGGTTCCTCACTGGTTTTGTGGGGCTATTCTCTTATATACTTGCTGTACCAATAGGGTTCTTGTCTTATATATTTTTACATTATGAACTAGGTATAATAAATATACTTTCAAGTATTCCTTTTGCTTCTTTCACAATCCCTAATTTCCCACTTATTTTAGTGATTTTAATTTATGCTTATTTTATTTATAGACTTTTTTGGGGGAGTATAAAGAAATTTTTTAGTTCTGAGCTTTATTAAAGTTTTCTTCTATCACTTCCCAATTTAAGTTTTCAAAAAATGCCTCTATGTATTTTTTCTTTTCACTGGTAGGGTAGTCGTAGACAAATGCATGTTCCCACATATCTATGCCTAGTACCCAGTCTAGGCCGCCCAGTTGCCCTAGGTGTTGTTCGTCCACCCAAGTATGCATAAGTTGTTTGGTTTCTTTATCCCAATACAGAATCGCCCAGCCGATCCCACGAGTCATTGCGATGACCTTGAAACCAGAAAGCCACTTGTCGAAATTTACTTGTTTTTCCAACATTAATTTAAATTGTGAATCTTCAGGCAATGATTTTGCTCCACCTTCTAAGGATTTGAAATAATATTCATGATTTCGCATGCCGTTAAACTCAAAACCAAATCTTCTTTGTAATTCGCCAATTACAAAAGCATTTTTTTCTAGATCGACTGCATACTCACTAATTTTATCAATAATTAAATTACTATTTTTTACATACCCAGCATATAACTTTAGATGTTCCTCGATGTTTTTTTCTGATATACCTTTTAATTCACCTATATTAAATTTTTGTTCTATGAATTTTTGCATATGTTAATATTATACCATGCAAAAGAATACTAAGAAATACTGGTTATTGTTCTTCACTTTTGTGCTCGTGATACTGACTGTTTTTATCTTTTATCTAGATTGGCAAAATTCAAATAGAGAGCTTACTTTTGCTGTACTAGATGTGGGCCAAGGAGACGCAATTTTTATAGAATCCCCCACAGGTGTGCAGATATTGATAGATGCTGGCCCAGCTAAAAAAGTCATGAGCAATCTCGCTCGCACGATGCCATTTTTAGATAGAAAGATAGATGCAATAATAATCACAAATCCAGACGCAGATCATATAGCGGGGTTTCTAGATATTTTGAAAGTTTATAAAGTGGGGGCTGTGTTTGAAGCAGGGACATACAATGATTCACAAACTTATCAAAATCTAAAAGAAAAAGTAAAAAGTAAAAATATTCCAATCGCTTTAGCAAAACAGGGCATGAGGCTCGACATCGGCGGGGGAACAATGATAGAAATTTTATTTCCAGATAGGGATGTTTCTGATTGGACTACAAATGATGGTTCAGTGGTAGCACAGCTCACATACGGGAAGACTAGTGTCATGCTTACAGGAGATGCAACATCTGAAACAGAAAACATAATTTTGCAAGAATATCCACCGAGCTATCTGGACAGCGATATTTTGAAAGTAGGACACCATGGTTCAAAGACTTCTAGTTCAGCGGAATTTGTACGAGCAGTGTCTCCGGAGTATGCAGTGATTTCAGATGGAAAAAATAACTCATACGGGCATCCACACAAAAATACGCTTGATACTTTGACTTCTTTTGGAGCCAAAATATTGAGGACAGACCAATTGGGGACAATCATTTTTTCCTGTGATAGAATAGGAGAATGCAAACTAAAATGAAAGACAAACAAATAGAAAAACTTATAAACAAAGAATCAAAAAGGCAAAAAAGTGTGGTGAACTTGATAGCATCAGAGAACTACGTATCAAAGGATGTGCTTAGTGCACTCGGGAGTGAGCTGACAAACAAATACGCAGAAGGTTACCCAGGCAGGAGGTATTATGGCGGTAATCAGATTATTGATAAAGTTGAGATGCTCTGCATAGAACGAGCACTCAAACTATTTAAATTAAAAAATACAGATTGGCATGTAAATGTACAACTACTCTCTGGGTCTCCAGCAAACTTTGCTTTATATTCTGCATTCGTGCCGGTAGGTGGCAAGATTATGGGTATGAAGCTCACTTCTGGGGGGCACTTGACTCATGGACACCCACTGTCTATGACAGGCAAGCTGTGGAAGCCAATACAGTTTGAACTCGACGCAAAGACTGAAATGATAGACTACGAAACATTGAAAGATTTAGCAAAAAAAGAAAAACCAGACATCATCGTGGCAGGATTTACTGCATACCCTCGTACTGTAGACTTTAAAAAATTTAGAGAAATAGCAGATGCTGTGGTTTACTCTGATGGACGGAAGGGTGCAATACTACATGTGGATATGTCTCACTTCGCTGGGCTTGTAGCTGGAGGATCGTATCCTTCACCGTTTCCTTATGCAGATTCTGTCATGACAACTACACACAAATCTCTGCGTGGTCCACGACATGCGTTATTGTTTGTAAAAAAAGATGCAAGAGAGTTTGATAAGAAATTAGACAAGATGGTGATTCCTGGGCTGTTTGGTGGTCCTCATGAGAACAATATAGCAGCTGTGGCTGTGGCACTGGCTGAAGCCATGAAACCAGAATTTAAAAAATACATAAAGCAAGTAGTGAAAAATGCAAAGACTTTAGCAAATGAATTAAAAAAACTCGGTTGGCACATAATCTCCTGTGGCACAGATTCGCATCTCATACTTGTAGACACATGGATGAATGGTACAGGGGTATCCGGCAAAGATGCGAGTGCAAAACTAGAAAAAGCTGGAATAATAGTGAATATGAATACTATCCCAGGGGACCCTCGCTCTGTCATGGACCCATCTGGCATCCGCCTCGGCACCTGTGCAGAGACCACTCGCGGTAAGAAAGAAAAAGATATGATCAAGATTGCACAGAAGATGGATAAAGTACTGAGAAGTAAAAGTTAGTTGACTTAAAGATTAACTTAGGATAAACTTAGAATATGAATACAAAAGCAATACAATCAAATATTTTAGGATTAAAGGAACTTCGGGGGAATACAGATAAATATATCAATGCTGTTGGTAAGGGGCATATTTTTACTGTAGTACGCAGATCAAAACCAATATTTAAAATGGTCCCAGTGGATGAATGGGGAGATGAGGGTACGTGGGAGACTATCGTTGATTTTAGTAATGAAAAAGGCGGAGGCATAGAAGCAGGCAAGCTATTAAAAATGTTACAGAAGATAGCGAAAGACGATGAATAAAAGTGAGAAGCTTTTAAGAAAAGTTTCCAAAGAAGACAGAAGACGTCTCGAACTTACTATTGCTTTGATTTATGCTAATAATCTTGACATGTTGGATGTTAAAAAGATATCCGGGTCAGAAAATATCTTTAGAGTCAGAGTAGGAAAATTTAGAATTAAATTCATCGCAGGTGAAATCCATAATAAAATAACAGAAGTTACCAGACGAAGTGATAATACATACTAAATCCATGATCGAAGTAGAGAAAAAATTTCAGCCAACAGAGGAACAACTCGCTAAAATGCTCGAGGGAGCAGAGTTTGTGGGTGAGGTGGTGAATCATGATGTGCACTATGATTATCCAGACTACAGAATGTACACAACTCCAGAAAATAAATGTCTTCGCAATAGAAACGGTTCTTTTGAATTAAAAATGCGAGGGAGTAAAGGAGGAAGAGATGAGATAGAAGACAAGACTGAAATTGAGAAATATTTCGGAACAGAAAATCTAGATCAATTTGTGAAACAAAATCTTGTACCTTTTATTGATTATAAAACGAAAAGAAAGAAATATAAAAAAGAAGGTTTCAATATTGATGTAGATGAAACCGATTTTGGAAATGGTGTAAAATATATAATGTGTGAGATAGAGCTTATGGTAAATCAAGAAGATGATGTAGAAAAATCAGAAGAAAAAATAATAAATTTTGCAAAACAATATAACTTTGAGATTAAAAAAATGTTTTCAAAACATAGAGAATATTTACGAGTTATGAAGCCAGAAATTTATAAAAAATTATTTAAAATATGAAAAAAGGAAAATTCATAGTAATAGACGGCACGGATGGATCTGGCAAGGCGACACAGGTGGATTTACTTGATAAGCGTCTAAAGAAAGAAGGACAAAAAGTAGCTTCAATTGATTTTCCTCGCTATTACGATAATTTTTTTGGTGAGTTTATTGGTAAATGTCTAGCAGGTCATTACAAGGGATTTCTTTCGATTCATCCCAAAATTGTTTCTATATTGTATGCAGCTGATAGATTTGAATCAAGTGAACAAATAAATAAATGGCTTAAAAAAGGATATGTTGTTATCGCTGATCGTTATGCAAGTTCCAATCAGATTCATCAAGGAGGCAAGATTACTAATTCTCTTAAACGGAGAGATTTTCTAAAATGGCTTGATAAAATGGAATATGAAATTTTTAAGATTCCTCGACCGGATTTAGTTATATATCTCGATGTTCCTGTGCTGATCAGTCAGAAATTACTCAATTCTGATGTTTCACGCTCAAAGAAAAAGTATTTAGGAGGAAGAAAAGATATTGCTGAAAAAGATATTAAACATCTAGAAAATGCTCGTAAGAGTGCTCTCAAATTAGTGAAAGAATTTAATAATTTTATAAAAATAAATTGTTCAGAAAAAGGAAAAATATTTGAGAGAGAAATTATCCACGAAAAAGTTTTTCAAGAAGTCAAAAAGGTTTTGAAATAAAAACCATGGTCTCAATAAATGTCAAATACATAAATAATAGTATAGATAAATTTATCGATAGTCTAGAAAAGAAATCTAAGGCCAGTGTCTTGCACGCACTTTATGAATTACATTATTTAGGGAATGAGCTTACTTTACCACTTTCTAAATATATAGGACAAAGAATGTTTGAATTAAGGATTACAAATCCAGAAAATATTCGAATTATCTATATTTTTTATAAAGATCAAGCATGGGTTTTGAATATTTTTAAAAAGAAAAGTAATAAAATTCCTAAAAAAGAAATAGAACTTTCTTTACAGAGACTCAAGATGTTTCTTGACTAGTATTACATATAAGTGATATACTATTCAATATGAATAAAAAAATCAAAAAATCAAAAGAATATGTTTTTACCAAAGAAGAAGTGGGTGAATTTAAACCAGTGAGTTTTAAAGAGCATTTTAATAGATCTATGCAAGACCCAGATTTTCGTAAAGCATATAAAGATCTAGAACCCGAATACGCATTAATTCGAGCAATAATTGAAAGCCGTATCAAGAAAAACATTTCTCAAAAAATGTTGGCCAAGCGTCTAGGCACTGGTCAGTCTGCTGTTTCTCGGTTGGAATCAGGCACTTATAATCCAAGTTTTAAATTTTTACAAAAACTTGCCAAAGCGCTTGAAACTGACTTGACTCTAACTTTCAGTAAATAAAATTATGAGAATCCCAATTGTAAATGAACAGGATGAAATAATAGGGTATAAAGATAGAAAAGACCGGAACAATGTTGATATTACTCGTATTACTGCTTTATGGCTTTGGAATGAAAAAGGGGAAGCTCTGCTTGCACAACGTGCTTTTTCTAAATCTATAAATCCAGGGTTGTGGGGTCCGGCTGTTGCTGGGACTGTGGAAGAAGGAGAAACCTACGCATCTAATATTATTAAAGAAGCTGAAGAGGAAATTGGATTAAAAAACTTAAGACCAGTTTTGGATCAGAAGCTTCGTCGAACTACCCAACATGCTTATTTTGTTCAGTGGTTTGTCGCTACGATAAATAGTGATTATCCTTTAGTAAGACAAGATAGCGAAGTTGAAGCAATCAAATGGTTTTCCAAAGAAGAACTTTTAAAAGCTATAAAGGAATCTCCAGAAGTTTTTCTTTATAGTCTAAAGGAAACAGCTGAATATTTTTTTAATTATGCAAATCAAAGTTAAAAAATTAAAAGAAGGGGCGAAGTTGCCGACAAAGGGGCACCCGGGGGATGCGGGGATGGATTTTTATGCAGTGGAGACTGTAGTGTTTCCGGCACATGGGCAGATGCGGGTGCATACTGGTGTGGCAGTTGAGCTACCGGATGGATATGTGGGTCTTATCTGGGACAAGTCCGGCATATCTTTTAATATGGGGCTCAAGGTTATGGGGGGAGTCATAGATGCGAGTTATCGAGGAGAGATAATAATGAGTCTTCTTAATACAACAGGTAATAAGGTTGTTTTAGAGAAGAGTCACAAGATAGCCCAGATGCTCATCCAAAAATTTGAAGATTGTGATATTGTAGAGATAGACAGTCTTTCGGAGACTGTACGTGGGGAAGGACGGGAAGGTAGTACGGGGCATAAATAGTTGAAAGTTCATAAAGTTATAAAGTAGAAAGTTTATGCAAGACAAAATAAAAAATTTAATAAACGAAGCACTCAAGAATCTGGAGATAGATTCGCCAGCTGGCGAAGTAGATTTTGTTGTGGAGCATCCGGCAGAACTCGCTATGGGGGACTATTCTACAAATGTGGCTATGGCTCTGTCTAAAAGTCTTAAAACTAATCCAAGGGAAATTGCAGAGAAGATAGTAAATGAATTAAAAAGCCCTAAGTCGGACTTAGGGCTGGATAGAGTTGAGACTGCCGGAGCTGGTTTTATAAATTTTTATTTATCAAAAGAGTTCTTTGCAGAGAGTATAAAAGAAATATTAGAAAATGAAAATTTTGGAAAGAATAGTTTGCTTGCAGATAAAAAAGTGATGGTGGAGTACACAGACCCAAATCCTTTCAAGCCTTTTCACATAGGGCACCTTATGAGCAATAGTATAGGGGAGTCTGTCGCTCGTCTTGTAGAGTACTCTGGGGCAGAGGTAGTACATGCGAATTACCAAGGGGATGTGGGGCTCCATGTAGCCAAAGCCATCTACGGTATAATAGAAAAAGGACAGCCGGACATAGCTATGTCAGTAGAGGCTCAGGCAGAATATATTGGTGTGTGTTATTCATATGCTTCAAATTTATATGAAGAAGATGAAAAAATAAAATTAGAGATAGATAAAATAAATAAAAAGATTTATGAAAAAAGCGATGAAGAAATAAATGCACTGTATAGATGGGGCAGAGAGATAACCTTAGAAGCATTTGAAACTATCTATAAAAAACTCGGCACAAAGTTTGAATATTATTTCTTTGAGTCTATTATGGCACCTATCGGAATGAAGGTAATACAAGAAAATACTGGAGAAGTGTTCGAAGAATCAGATGGTGCGGTGGTGTTTCACGGGGACAATTATGATCCAAAGCTTCACACTAGAGTGTTTATCACCTCCGGAGGACTCCCTACATACGAAGCAAAAGAAATCGGCCTCACTATTACCAAATTTGAAAAAGTAAATCCTGATCTGTCTATTGTTATCACCGCTTCTGAACAGACGGACTATATGCGTGTTGTTCAAAAGGCTTTATCTCTCATTCGTCCTGAATATGAATCCAGAATGAGGCATGTCACTCATGGCATGCTAAGATTTGCTACCGGGAAGATGAGTTCAAGAAAAGGAAATGTTATCACCGGAGAATCATTGCTCAAAGATGTAGAAGAATCAATCTTAGAGAAAATAAAAGACAGGGATCTAGAAGAAGATGAAAAGAAAAGTATTGCAGAAAAAGTAGGCGTGGCTGCGCTCAAATATTCTATTTTAAAGCAAAGCGCTGGCAGTGACGTGGTTTATGATTTTGAAAAGTCTATCTCTTTCGAGGGGGATTCTGGTCCATACATGCAGTATTCATATGCTCGTGCACAGTCTCTGCTTTCAAAAGCAAAAGAGCAAGGTATAAATTTGGAAGCTAAGCTCCCACGAGAATGGGAGAGCATAGAGCTTGAGAAGATTTTGTATCGTTTTCCTGAAGTAGTTTATCGTGCGAGTGCCGAATTTGAACCACACTATATAACTAGTTATCTCATAGATATTGCTCGTACTTATAACAGCTTTTATGGGAACACTGTTATTGTAAATAAAGAAGATGAAAATTCTGCATACAAAATTGCACTCACAAAAGCTTTTGCAGAAATTATGAAAAAAGGTTTGTATCTACTTGGTATTCAAGTTCCAGAGAGGATGTAAAAAAATTTTTAGGATAAATAAAAACGCCCCATTATAAATAATGAGGTTAGTTGCATTTGGGTGTGGCGGGTTGTGACTTTTTTTAGTAGTATAAGAGAATGGAAGACAATAAAGAAAATTTGAAAGAAAACTTGAATAAAAAATCAGAATTAGCCCTGCGGGAAGAAGTGGTGATGCAGTTTTGGCGAGACAATAAAATTTTTGAAAAATCTCTGGCAAAAGATGCGCCAAAGGGCAACTATGTATTTTATGATGGTCCGCCGTTTGCTACAGGTACCATGCATTATGGGCACATACTCGGCAGTACCGCAAAAGATGTAATCGGCAGATATCAGACCATGCAAGGCTACTGCGTGCCCCGCAAGTGGGGGTGGGATTGTCATGGGTTACCGATAGAGCATATGGTAGAAAAAGAACTAAACATAGCAGGACATGTAGAAATAGAAAAACTCGGAGTTGATAAATTTGTAGAATATGCACG
>Ga0209211_10012827_pt1 | contig 10478 bp, 11 predicted proteins | sample RifGroA2_FD_183992 | JGI IMG/M metagenome (GOLD analysis project Ga0209211, IMG submission 183992) | Groundwater microbial communities from Rifle, Colorado, USA - Groundwater A2 (SPAdes) (version 2) | ecosystem: Environmental > Aquatic > Deep subsurface > Groundwater | place: Rifle, Colorado...
CTTCCGGACCGGCTCGAGCCCTTCGAGGACGGTAATCGACGATGCGTCGTATGCACGGCCCGACACACTGGGAGCAGTGTGGCGGGCACGGCCCGACACACTGGGAGCAGTGTGGCGGGCACGGCCCGCGGCGCCTCCGGCGCCGCGCTTTTTCTCCTGTTTTAGAGCCGTTTTAGCCATGAGTGTATATAGAATATAGTATCATAAAATGCTGTTTTTGCACCTGTGTGATGGAACGGCAAGTGGCGCATTCTAATGTTCGACATCTACGAAAAACGGCGTTCGAGAACTCCGTTTGATCGTTGCCGATGCGCTCGAAGCCGATCGGCCGCTCCGTGAGCATTTCAAACTGCCGCAATAAAACCATATATCAATTTCCTCCTATAGAATTATTTTGATATGCATAGATACATAAAGGGATATACTTCTCCGCAGGTGTTAGCGGACTTCGTAGTCCGCGGCGCAAAGCGCCGCGGAAATTTTTTCCATGATGCCATTCGCCTCCTCATCGGTGAGGGTGCGGTCTATGGATTGGAAGACGAGGCGGAAGGCGAGCGACACCCTTCCCTCCTTCTCAAAACGGTCGAATTGGTCGAGACGCACGAGTAATTCCCTCGCGTTCTCGCGTATGAGGGATTTCGTAAGTCCATCATCAGTGCCGGACGGCATCCAGAGCGCGATGTCGCGCACAATGAACGGGTAGACAGAGAACGGCTTGTAGGCGCCGAGGTGATATTGCGGCGGTTCGTAGTTCGCGTCGTCTTGTATCTTCTTTGGCAGATCAGGAACCGGTTCTGAGATCTCGATTGCCAATTCTTCGCCGGACTTCGGAAAGACCGTGCCGATCTCAAAAAGTTTCGGTTTCTGGTTCGGCGCAAGCACCAAGGGCGCGGCATAGTTCGCGCGCGTGAGCGCTTCTCGCATATTCTCATGGAGGCTCTTGCGCAGTGCCGGCCTCGCCTTATCGAGCGGATTCGCCAAAAGGACATCGCCCCTTTCGGCAAACGACTGCGTTGATATTTCTGTAAATCCGAGTTCAACAAGCTGATCTTTTATCTTTTCAATACCGCGGTAGCGCGCCTGGTCCGGCGTCTCGGGAACGGGCGGGAGTCCGGTTGCCGGAAGTTTGTCATAGCCGATGATGCGGCCGGCTTCCTCCACAAGATCTTCGGGAATCGTGAGGTCAGTGCGCTCGAAGGGCGGCGTAACGGCAAACGTATCGCCCTCGATGTTCGTCTCGAGCCCGAGGCGCGTAAAAACGCTCATGACTTCCTCTTTTGAAAAACTCGCTCCGAGAATGTCGTTTATCTTCGCGAGCTGTACCGAGACCGTTCTATTCTGTTCGGGTCGGGTTGGATATTCATCAACGACTCCAGCGACTTCTCCACTGGCAATTTCCTGAATAAGTGCGAGTACGTCGCGCATGCCGTAGGCGCAGAGCTCCGGCGACGGGCGGTTCTGAAAACGCTGTGACGCATCGGTGGAGAGCTTGAGCGCCTGCGCAGTGCGGCGGATCGACGTTCCGTTGAAATTCGCCGACTCGATGATAAGGTCGGTGGTGGCCGCCGTGATTTCTGTCGCCTTCCCGCCCTTCACGCCCGCAATCCCGATCAGCGTATCGGCGTTCGCGTCAGTGATGAGCGAGATGTTCTGATTTAGTTCGAACTCTTCGCCCGAGAGCACAGTCATTTTCTCATCTGCTCTTGCACTTCGAACGCCAATCTTCCAGCCCCCAGTCCCCAGCCTCAAGCGTCTAGCGTCAAAAGCGTGGAGCGGCTGGCCGATATCAAGCATCACATAGTTAGTCGCGTCGACGACATTGTTGATGGAGCGCTGTCCCACTGACTCCAGTGCCTCCTTAAGCCACTCCGGTGAAGGCCCGACCTTCACACCCTTCACCACCGCGCCCATATAGCGCAGGCATTTCTTCGGGTCCTCGATCTCCACCTTAAAATAAGGGTTTCGTAAATCCATATTTTGAGGCGACTGGCGGAGGGGGTCGGCTGTAAGGGGGAGATTGAGGATGGCGGAGAGCTCTTTCGCGATGCCGCGGTGGCAGAGGCAGTCCGCCGCGCGGTTCGGCAGTACCTTGACATCCAGCGTATCTCCCGCTATCTCTTCTATCTCAAACGTATGGAAGGTGAGTGCTTCTGCAAGCGCCGCCGTATCCGGCAACGGCGTATCAAAATATTTTTGCAGCCATTTCAGCGAAACTTTCATACCGGCTTTTCGTCAAAAGCATAATTAAACCGAATATCCCCCGCATGGAAAAGGCGTATGTCCGGAATGCCGTACTTGATCATGATAAGCCGCTCGAGTCCGCCGCCGAATGCAAATCCTTGAACTTTTTCTGGATCAAGACCGGCGTTTTTAATGACATTCGGATGTAGCATTCCTGCACCGGCCGTCTCAAGCCACTGCCCCTTTCCCCCGGGCATTTCGAACCACACATCTGTCTCAACCGAAGGTTCTGTAAATCCGAAAAAGCTTGGACGGAAACGCACCCTCGTATTCGGGCCGAAGTATTCGCGATAAAACCTGTCGAATGTTCCCTTTAGACTCGCAAGCGTTACGGTCCCGGTCGGGCCAACGGCAAATCCGTCAAGCTGGTAAAACTGCGCCTCGTGCGTCATGTCCGTCGCCTCATTGCGGAAGACTTTGCCCGGATTTATCCAGCGCATCTCGGCCGCGCCGCTTTTCGCCATCTCCTCAAGCTTGCGCATTGTAACCGATGTCGCATGCGTCCGGAGCACCTTGTTCGGCTCCCCCTTAATCCAAAACGTATCTTGCATATCCCGCACCGGATGGTCCTCGGGAACGTTGAGCGCCGTGAAGTTATGCCAGTCGTCCTCGAGCTCGGGCCCGTAGGCGATGCCGAAGCCCATGCGGCTGAAGATGTAGGCGATCTCGCGAGCGGCGATCGTGATGGGGTGCAGACGGCCGTTGCGCATTCTCAAAATATAGCAGTAAAAAGGGGGTGTGTGCTACAGTGGCTCCATGAGCCCCGAGATGCTGGCGTACCCATTCCTCTTCATCGCGATATTCTTCGAATCGTTCGTCCTCGTGACGTTCCTCTCCGGCCCCGCGCGCTTCGCGCGCGGGCGCCCCGCGGCAGACAGCGCCGACCGCGCAGCGCTCCCCTCGGTCGCCGTTATCGTGCCGTGCTGGAATGAAGCGCTGACGGTCGGCGCCACCTGCGAATCCCTGCTCGCGCTCGATTATCCGCAGGACAAACTCGAGATCATTCTTGTGGATGATGGTTCTACCGACGGCACGCCAGCGGCGATGGCTCGCTTCTCTCTACATCCGCAGGTGCGCATCATCAGCAAGGAGAACGGCGGCAAGCATACCGCCCTGAACGCCGGCATCGCCGCCACAAATGCCGAACTCGTCGGCTGTCTCGATGCCGACTCGTTCGTCGAACCGAATGCGCTCCGCGAAGTCATTCCTTGTTTCGACGATCCGCAGGTCGCCGCTACGACAAGCGCGATGTCGGTCCATGCGCCGCACAACTTCATTCAGCACATGCAGAATGCTGAATACGTCTTCGGCATAGCGCTCCGGCACATCCTCGCCTCGGTCAACGGCCTCTATGTTACACCCGGACCCTTTTCCTTCTATCGACGCGCCGTCATCGCGGATCTCGGCGGATTCAAGCACGGCAATCAAACCGAAGATATGGAAATGGCGCTCCGTCTTCAACGCGCGGGCTACAAGATTGAGAATGCGCCGCGCGCGCGCGTATATACCACATCGCCGAATACCCTCCAAAAGCTCATGAGACAGCGTGTCCGTTGGACGGCCGGCTTCTTCCGCAATGTGCTCGGAGAATACCGCGAGCTTATCGGCAACCGCCGCTATGGCGCGCTCGGCATGCTTGTCCTCCCCCTTACGTTCATCTCTATCGGCAGCGGTATCCTCCTCTTCTTTCTCATGCTTTTCCAGCTCGTGAATAATTCTCTGACCGCTCTTGAGATCCGTGCCGGCATCCCGTTCTCCTATGCGTTCTTGCCGCACATCTCATTCGACTTGTTCTATTTCCCTTCAGGATTCTATCTGCTCCTCGGGGTCGTGGCGCTCCTGGCTTCGCTCTCCTTAATCGCTATCGGCAAGCATATCTCGAGAACGCCTGGACGTATCGGATTTGGACTTATTTCCTACACATTCCTCTACGGCCTTATCGCACCCTTGTGGCTTCTGCGCGCCACTGCCGATGTCGCCCTCGGCAAACACCGCCCCTGGCGTTAAGCGCATTTCGTATGCCGCTCGTCGTCCGGAACGCGCTTATCGCCCTCGGCATCACACTCGCACTCGCGGGTACGGTTGCCTATGCCGTCAATTACCTGAATCGCGCGCGCATTGCTGAACTCTCGACCATAGAGGACCAAATCGCGATAGATACACTCTCCCTCGATACGCAATTCACCCTGCTTGAAGCGGCGCCCTGCGACAGCACTGCCTCCTCGACCGTGCTCACGGGCGAGCTCGCCGGCCTCGGCGAGCGGCTCGTCTACACCGAGAACCAGCTGGGAAGCGATAATGCCCAGGTGGTGCGGCTTAAAAAGCAGTACTCACTGCTTGAAATACGCGATTACCTCATTACCAAAGAGCTTGCGACCGCCTGCGGCACGAAGCCCGTGACCGTGCTCTATTTCTACAGCAACGCCGGCGACTGCGGCGACTGCGACAAGGCCGGCTACGCGCTCTCGTACCTGCACGATACGTATCCGGCGCTGCGCGTTTACTCCTTCGACTACAATCTCGACCTCGGCGCCTTGAAAACCCTCATCGCTGTCAAGAATGTGAAGCATACCCTGCCGGCATTCGTCATAAACGGCAAAAATTATTACGGCTTCACGTCGCTCGCCGACCTCGAGAAGCAATTCCCCAAGGGCGCACTCGCCACCTCTACTCCTGCACGTTGAGCCGAGGGTCGGATTCGGACCGACGACCTGCTGTTTACAAAACAGCTGCTCTACCAACTGAGCTACCCCGGCGAGAGAGGAAATGCCAAATGTATGTCTTCATATATTATGGCATTCTCCGAACGAGCCGAAGGAAAGCGTGCAAGAAACGCTTACCCCGGCAAATGTTACTTACACCTTTATCTCTTATACCGTATCACTGGATATCAGACACTTCCGGATGGGTGGCCTTCAGCGTACCCTTGAAATCGGAAAGGGTCTTCACGAACTCTCGTACATTCTCGCGCGGAAGGGTACGGACGGCATGCCGAGAGCGCAGGTACCGGACCAGGCGCGTGAGGAGGCGTTCGACTGCACGTACAGCCAGAAGCGAGAGGTGCGCGATATCGTGGCTTATGCGGCCGACGAGATGCCGCACTTCGTCCCGCAGATAGGCCCCTAGATCCACATGCTCAATAATGAACGCGACGCGTTCGATGTTCCGATCAAGGAGGGCTCGCTTCTCTGCAAAGAGGCGCGCGCCTCGGCGCGCCTCATACTGCGTCAAGGCGAAGAAGCCGCCGAGAAGCGCAATCGTAGCGAGGATGAAGAGGAGATACACCATGGCGTTAGCGCGCCGAGAAGCGTGCGAAGCGGCTCACCTCGACGCGTTCGCCGAACTTCTGCGTCGCTTCACTGAGCAAGTATTGTACGGTCGTGCTGCCGTCTTTGATATAGGGCTGTTCCAGCAGATCCTCCGTACTCTCCGGGTCCATGGCCGCGACCTGCATCGCGAGCTCGCGGGCGAGAGAGCCGAACTCCGGATTCTTCGCGACGAAGTCGGTCTCGCATGAGAGGAGCACCATCGCGCCGATACTGCCCTCGTGCGTGTAGCTCCCTACAACGCCGGCCCCGAGCGTCCGCCCTGCTTTTGTAAGGACCGTCGCTGTCGAGTGCTTCTTTAGCAGAGCCACCGCTTGGTCGGGGTCGCCGCCGACCTCTTCGAGCGCCTTCTTGCACTGCATGACGGACACGCCGCCGGTCATTTCGCGCAATGCTCGTATCTGTTCAGTCGTGATTTCCATAGATATTTAAAATAATAGCATCCTATAGAACCCATTTCAAAATTTAACCGAGGGCCGGCAGGCTGAACGGATTTTGAAATGGATTTTACGCCGCCTGCCCCTTCTGGAATGCTTCAGCGAGCGCGGCGAGGATGAACCGCACCGTCTCGCGCGACGTATCATTTGCGACGATGGGATACGCCGCGTCGGTGAGGTCGCAATCCGAGCTCATGATGCCGATGACAGGGATGCCCGCATCCTTCGCCTCCTTCACTGCGTGCTTCTCGTGCTTGGTATCGACGACAAGAAGCGCATCCGGACGCTTCGTCAAGGTCGTGATGCCGTCGAGCCGCTCCGAGAGCCGCTTCTTCTCGCGTTCTATCTTCACGAGTTCGAGCTTCGTATGCTGTTTGACGCGCGTGCTGATAAAGGCCTCTTCAGAGAGCTCTGCGAGCCGGTCAACGCGCTTTTTAATCTCGCTCCAGTTCGAGATTGTGCCGCCGAGCCACCGTGTCGCGACATACGGCGCTCCGATACCCTGCGCCGCATCCTTCACGAGCGCGGCAATTTCAACCTTGCCGCCGATGAAGAGGACGGTCTTCCCTTCTTTCGCGAGCGCTGCCATGACGGCCTTCGCGGCCGTAAGCTGTTCGCCCGTCTTCGCAAGATCGATGATCTCCTGTCGCCCCTTCGTCCCCACCAGATAGGGCTTCATCGAGGGATGCCGGCGGCTCTTCACTTGAGCGAAATGCGCCCCTGTGTCGAAGAGGCGCTTTAATTCTGCCGTACTGTTCATTTCAGTCATTATCGGGCTACTCTACCTGAATTATGCTCACGGCGCAAGCGAGGCTTCCTCGCGATGTCGAGCGCGGAGCGCCTCAATGATATCGTCGAGGTTTCCCGCCATGATCTTCGGCAGGTTGTGCCACGATGCTTTAAGCCGATGGTCAGTCACTCGATCTTGCAGATAATTATACGTGCGGATCTTCTCGGAGCGGTCGCCGGTCCCTATCTGCGCCTTGCGCGCCGCGGCATGTTTCTTCTGCTCTTCTTCTTCGTGTAGGAGCTCGAGTTTGGCAACGAGGATCTGCATCGCCTTCTCGCGATTGGCAAGCTGGCTGCGCTCGTTTAAAGAGCGAACGTCAATGCCGGTCGGTGTGTGGATGAGCCGCACGGCCGTCTCGACCTTGTTTACGTTCTGTCCCCCTGCCCCTCCCGAGCGCGAGAATTCCATCTCGATATCGGCGGAATTGATATCTATCTTCGATCTCGCGCGGATCGGCAACACCGCGACCGAAGCGGTCGAGGTATGAATGCGCCCTGATTTCTCGGTCAAGGGTACGCGCTGGACCCGATGCACGCCGGTCTCATACCGAAGCACCTCATAGGCGTCGGCGCTCGCGATCTCTAGCGTCAGGTCATCGACCGTACGCGTCTTCCATCCGCACCGCTCGGCATACTTCTGATACATCCCCTTCAGATCCTGCGCGAATATGACCGCCTCGTCGCCGCCAGCGGCGGCGCGTAGTTCCATTACGACCGAAGAAGGCGGCGTGTTCGGATTCTCTTTTTTTTCTTTCAGTCCGCGTAAATAGTCCGCGTAGTCCATGCGGGTTATTTCTTCTTAGCGGCGCGCTGTTTGAAGCGCTCCACGCGGCCCGCCTTATCGAGCGTGCGGTCCTCTCCCGTATAGAAAGGGTGGGACTTGCTCGATATCTCGACGGTTGTCTTTGGATACTTTTTGCCGTCTTTCCACACTGCCGTCTCGGCCGTAAGGACGGTCGAGCCGAAAAGGAAACGCGCACCTGAAGCGGTATCTTCAAAAATCACCTTGCGGTACGTGTCCGGATGAATGCCCTTTTTCATCCAAAGAGAGTACCACGCGCGCCCGAGGCACGCCAGCCGATGCTTCATCGCGCCACCCCGCGCTAGTAGGTGTTCGTCCTTTTGCGATAGTGAATAACCAATCCGGCCCCGAAAATGAGCACGACGATCGCGCCGATCACCACGATAGGTACGATGTTTGATGTCGAAGAAGCCGTTGATTCCGCTTGTGCGGCAACAGGTTCAGGAAGCGCGTCTGGAGAAGTCTGGCCCGGGAGCGGTGTTGCGGGGAGGACCTCTGCCGGCGCCTTGGTCGGCGGCACTACGTCTGGAGGGCCGCTTACCTCTCCAGTAGGTGGCACCGAAGGGTCCGCCGTCTGTGCCAGAGAGAAAGCCGGGACGAAGACTACCCCAATGAAGAGAAGAATCGAAATGAAAGTACGCATAGAAGAATAAGGATATGATGACCCGCGAATAATCAGAACTCTTGATAATTCAACAGCACGTTCACCAGTATAGATTTGGCCGCATGCTTGCCCGTACTATCCTGGCAGTCGACGGTATAGGTGGTCTGCGTCGTCACGGTATCGGCGACGCCCGGGGAACTGAGTCCGCTCCTCCAGGCGACGCCGTTTTTCGTAACGACGCAGGATTGGTACACTACATGAACCGACGGGGGCGGCGGCTCCCAGGCAATGACGACATTATTCGGCACGGACGGATTCACCAGCACCGCCGCGCTGACGTTCCCTCCGCCGCCGCCACTTGACTGACCGTTTATGGTGATGACAGGGGCGGGGATGGTAACAAGGACGGTCGCATTCACCGAAGGCGGTGGTCCGTACGTGCCGGCGGTGCAGGTGAGCGAGTACGACGTGGACGGAGCGGCCGGTAGTATAGAAGCGGGTACTCCCGTGCCGGAGATCGCGCCGCCGGTGTTGAAGCCAAGGCCGGAGCACGCCGAGGCGCAGACAGACCCGCCGGTTACGCTCCAGGTAAACGAGGTATTCGTGCCTTCTTCAACCGAACCGGGATCCGCCGAGAGCGAGGCGAGACAGGAGCCGACGCTGACTCCGAGCCCACCCGTTGCGCTCGACATCGGACCATTCGATTGGTTCGCGCCGGTTCTGCAGGCGACATTGGTCGTCTGCCCTGAAACCGTATCCGTGATAGTGACAGTCGCCTGCTTGACCCCTGGGGAGGCGTACGACTTCGTCATCGTAGCCGTGGCACCCGAGAGCTCTTCATCTCCGTTCCAAGAATAACTGTACGAGCTTAAGCCGCCCGTGACCGAAGAGTTCCAGGTGACAAGCTGGCCGATATACGGATTCCCCGGAGAGCCGGTGCACGAGGCCACAAGCGCGTCCGGCGAGGTAAGCGTAATCGGGAGCCACGCCGAAGGGGCGGCTGACCAGTTGTCGTTCTGATCAATGGCCCACGCACGCGCATAATACGTGCCCGGCCCGGTACCGGCGTAATGGGTCACTCCCGCCCAGCCGCCGGACCCTATCCAGTCTGACCAAAGGGCGGTAGCCGTTTCTCCCGACCATTCGAAGTAGTAGTTGAGGTTCGCGCCGGAGGGGCTTGTGGCCTGTGCCTTGAGCTCGTAGCCAGCGACGTCATAGGCCGGAGCCGAGGGGCCGGCGGCGGGGCCGAAATACGTCGCACCCTTCCAGAGCGCAGAGAGTATCGGGGTCGTCGGGGGGCAGGTGGAGTCGGAGGGCGGCGAAGCCGAGCAAGTGCCGTTACACAGAACCGTCCCCGGGTTCGTGGCGCCGCAGACATTAGCGGTAGAGACACAGGCGGCGCCTTCATTCGCAACACAGGCGTCCGAGAGCGTGACCGTGTAGGTGGTCCATCCGGAAACGGCTCCGCTACTGTCGGCGGCGCGCGCTTTGAATGTCTTTGCTCCTATGCTCGCCCAAGCATTTGCCTGGCTCTCCGATACGCCGGAGGCGACGTAGCCGGAGGCAGGGAGCGTCTGGTCGGTGGTGCCGCTTGCATCCCAATCTATTTCATACCGCAGGGTATTGCCTTCGGTATCGGTCGACGTGAAGGTATACGTATAGTCGACTAGAGGATTACCGGTCGTCGGACCATTCACCGTAGGAGCGGTTGGCGGTTGGTTCCCTGCCACCGTCACCGTCGTCGACTTCGTCGCACTCGGCCCGATGCCGTTGCCGCAGGTGAGCGTGAAGAGCGTGGTGGTTGTGAGGACGCCGGTGTTCTTGCTCCCGCTCGCCGCAGGAGTGGCCGCGCCGACGCCGTTATCAATAGCACACGTGATCGTGCCGCCGCCTGTGATACCGCTCCAGTTAAGGTTGGTGCTTGCTCCATTCAAGATGCTCGACGAGGTGGGAATGAACGACCCGATGGTTACATTTGCAAGGCACATGCCCGCCGCAGTGCTCCACGTACTGCCGGTAGCACAGGTCGCTGTTGCGGTCTTGGTGTTGAGAACAGTGGTTCCATTTTTCAAATTGAACACCGTCGAGGGATACGCCACCCAGACTTGGAAGCCGGGGGACGGTTGGTTCGCGTTTCCTGAAAGGACCACGTTCGTATTGCCGTCCACAAGTAACGGATTTGTTGTGTTCGTTGTCGTCCAGGTGGCAAAAACTGTATTGCAGGTGGAAGCGCCAGCGGCGATAGTGCAGCTTAGGGGGGTGAGGGTGAGGGTGCCATT
>Ga0209211_10012828_pt1 | contig 10478 bp, 9 predicted proteins | sample RifGroA2_FD_183992 | JGI IMG/M metagenome (GOLD analysis project Ga0209211, IMG submission 183992) | Groundwater microbial communities from Rifle, Colorado, USA - Groundwater A2 (SPAdes) (version 2) | ecosystem: Environmental > Aquatic > Deep subsurface > Groundwater | place: Rifle, Colorado...
CATATCGTTACGCACGAACCACATCCCAGCACGCAGACCTTCTTGAATCCGGAGAGCATCTGTTTGATTTCTTGAAACGGTTTTGATGCAGCTACAATCATAATAAATTCCTCAATTCTTCAACCATTTTAAAGATAATCTCAATAATTTCCTTACCATTTTGCGAAGAGACAAAATGTGTCTGAAATCGTTTTGTGTCCATTCCCAACCCACTGAGAAGTCGAGCAGTAAATCTTGTCCGTCTTTCAACCCACTCCCGTTCTTTGCAAAAGTGGCAGTCGTCGTCTTTGCATGCCGTTACCAATACACCATGTGCGCCTAACTCAAAGGCCTTAAGATAGAGTGAAGGATCCACCTTACCCAGTCCTAACACACCTATTCGTTTGACGTGGAGGAAAAGCAAGCTGTCTACGGTATCGGCTTTGTCCTCATTATATGCGCTATATTGGCAATAAAAATTGATGATAAGTGGTTTTACGCCCTGGATAAATTTTTCCTGGAAAACAGCATCAAGGGTATTTTTACCGCGGTCTTCCAAAGGCGTTTTAAAGCTAATGGCCTTTGCAGGACATTCCACAATGCATAAACCGCAGGATTGGCAATCTCCATCGATGTAAGCCGTGGTATCTCCCTTTTTAATTTTGGGCACTTCAAAAGGACATACCCTCACACAGGTAAGACATCCCACGCAGAGGTTATCATCCACGAAGGCGCCGGCGCCGCAGTTCATACACCGCTGCGCTTCTTTTACTGCGGTATTCAATGGGAAGCCCAACTCTACCTCGTCAAAATTAGTTAGCCTTTTATCCGATGGCATGGTGGGCATGTCATGTTTCTGTTCTTTCTTGATAAGGGGGATCCTGGATTCGGCAATATTAGGTACCGCAGGTTTTTCGGCCCATTTCTCGTCTTGTAGCGCCGTATTTCTCAAGGTATTATGAATAGCAATCGCAGCCTTTTTACCCTGGGCCATGCTTTCGGTCATCGTGCCCCGCCCCAGCACAATATCGCCGCCTGCATAGATACCCTGCACTGAGGCGCTGAAGGTATTTGGATTGACGATGATTGTGCCGCCTCGTGTGACTTGAATACCTTCCTGTCCTTTTAAGAACGAGAGATTTGATGCCTGTCCTATTGCAAGGATGATAGTATCGGCTTCTATAATAGACTCCGAGCTTTCATAAAAGGCCGGATTGAATCGCTTTTGTTCATCAAAGACATATTTTACTTTGAGAGTTTCTAATCCAGCAACCCTTCCGTTCTTTCCTAAGATACGTTTGGGTCCTACAGAGTTGTATAGTATCGCTCCTTCATGGATTGTCTCTTCGATTTCAAAATCAGTTGTCGGCATTTCCTTCCGGGATTCGAGGCAGGCAACAGATACCTTATCAGGTTTCAGGCGCATGGCTGTTCGCGCGCAGTCCATCGCTACGGCGCCACCGCCTATTACCAGCACATTCTTCCCAATTTTGGCGTTTCCTGTAGTATTTGCTTCATGTAAAAAGGACACACCCTTGAGTACGCCACCGAGGGTTACTCCTTCAATATTCAGGGTTCGGCTTTCGAGCAGCCCGACACTAATAAAGATGGTTGAGAAACCTTCCTTTTTTAAACTATCGAAGGTAATGTCTGCGCCGAGAGTTGTATTGTATTTGATTTCGACCCCTAATTTTTTAATAAATTCGACGTCATTATCAATGGCTGTTCTGGGAAGACGATAAGGCGGTACACCCATGCGAAGCATGCCGCCCGGCGTGGGATTGGATTCAAAGATCGTACATGAATAGCCTAAAAGCGCTAAATCGTTAGCTGCGGCAAGTCCTGCGGGGCCAGCGCCAATGATGGCAATTTTTTCAGGGTATTTTTCGGTAGTTTTTTTCCTGGTTTCTTCTGAAAAATTATCGCCCAGAAACCGTTTGAGCCAGGCAATTGCAATCGGGGACTCGGTGCTGTTTCGTCTGCATTTTATTTCGCAAGGATGGGTGCAGATGCGGCCACATGCCGAAGGCAAGGGGTTTCTCTCCCGCACGAGCCGGTATGCCTCGCTGAAGCGTCCTCTGGCAATGAGTTGAACGTAATCACGGGCATCCTGCCGTATCGGACAGGACAGGATACACGGTGCCTCTTCATTTATTTTTTTGTCGGACGTTGCACATGCCTTGTTTGTTAACATAGTTAATCTCTCTTTGCGAGCAATCTTATTTCGGATTTTGGATTGCAGATTGCGGAATTAACAACAAATCCGAAATCCACATTCTGCAATCTAAAATCAACATTATTCCCCCATAACTTTAATAATGAGGCGCTTGCTGCGCTGGCCGTCAAATTCGGCATAAAATATCTTTTGCCATTGTCCGAGGTCTAATTTCCCGTCGGTTACTGGTATGGTTATCTGATGTCCGATAAGAAGGTTCCTGAGATGTGCATCCCCATTCACCTCACCCGTCCTGTGATGGTAGTAATCATGTCCCTCCGGAATTAATTTAAGGAGCCACTCTTCAATATCACGATGAAGTCCCGGTTCGGCATCATTAACGAAAATTCCGGATGTTATATGCATAGCGGAGACCAGAATCATGCCTTCTTTAATACCACTTTTCTGAAGCGCTTTATCAACGTCTCTCGTAATATTTATAAACTCACGGCGCTTTTTGGTATTAAAGGTCATGTATTCGGTTAGAAATTTCATTTTAGGCAGCCCCTTTTCGTATAAGGATAACAGTGAAACTGATAGTGTTTAAAATATTATTTCACATAGAAAAAGACTTAATTTAATGACTCTAATGAAGGTTGTCAAGGGAAAATGTGAGAACCCTTTAGGATAGAAATGGAACAAAACGAGGTTTGGGGTATTTTGAAATGTCAGGACGTTGGTTTTTTGATTACGATATGCTTCTTCCAGTGGATATTGTCAGTCTTGGGATAATCGGTTCGATGGTGGACACCGCGTGATTCCTTACGTTTACGGGCAGAAACCACAATAAGTCTGGAAACAATTAACATGTTCTGCAACTCCCATCCAACCGGATGAGCGAATTCTTTATCTATAACGTAACTGCACCACATTTCGATCATCTCTTCCGCTTCCAGCAGGTGTCTTTCGTCCCGTTCGATTCCCGCATCCCTCCACATGAGGCTCTTTAGGGAATTTCTAATATCATTCAAATCCAGCCAGCTAATCTTTGATCCGCCAATGGATTCACGAATGGGATAGGGTAATAATTCACGCCTGGTCTTTTGGATTGACTTACAGGCATCCGTCCCGGCCATATACCCAGTTACCAGCCCCTCGGGCAGAGAATTGCTGCCAAGCCGGTTGGCGCCATGCATTCCCGTGCAAGCCACTTCACCACAGGCGTAGAGTTGTTTGATGGTAGTCCTGGAAAAACGGTCGACTTTAATGCCTCCGATCATATAGTGGGCACTGGGACGCACGGGAATCAGGTCTTTGGAAATATCGATTCCAAAGGAGGCGCAAATCTCTCTGATCCTGGGGAAACGGGCGTACAGGCGTTTTCTGGGAATATGACGGACATCGATATACACATTCGTATGGTCGGTCTTTTGCATTTCTTGTAAAATACTTTGACTCACTACATCTCTGGGCGCAAGTTCAGCCTGTGGATGATAGTTGGGCATAAATCGTTCGCCCCGTTTGTTTCTTAATATTCCTCCCTCTCCTCGCACCGTTTCCGTAATGAGAAACCGCACTGCTCCTGCGATATAGAGTGTTGTGGGATGAAACTGTACAAACTCCATATCCTGGAAGGCAGCGCCCGCACGGTAGGCCATTGCAAGTCCATCACCTGTAGCTACGTCAGGATTAGTCGTTTCACGGTATACCTGTCCGCATCCTCCTGTTGCCAGGATCGTTCGCTTTGCCCAGATTAATACGATTCCTTTTTTGGCGTGCCAGGTCACTGCGCCGTGACATACACCGTCTCTGGTAATGAGATCGATGGCAAAGGTATGCTCAAAAACCTTGATATTTTTGTTTTCTTTCACAACACGGACAAGTGTATGCTCCACTTCCTTGCCAGTAGAATCACCCTGGGCATGGATAATACGCGGGAAACTGTGACCCCCTTCCTGGGTAAAGATTAAATGGTTGTTTTGCCTGTCAAATGCCGCACCCCAGTCGATCATTTCACGCACTCGTTTGGGGCCTTCACTAACGATTGTTTTCACTGTAGCTTCGTCACACAACTCCTGTCCGGCGTCCAGGGTATCCTGTATGTGTTTTATTAAGGTATCTCTTTCAGATAAGACCACTGCAATCCCGCCCTGTGCATAGATCGTATTATTTTCATCGATCTTGTCTTTCGTAACAACCAGCACTGAACCATGGTTTGCTGCCTGTATGGCTGCGCTGAGGCCTGCCACTCCGCTCCCGATTACCAACACATCGGTAAAGACGTGGGAAGAGGTATTGCTATCAAAGGAGATGAGATATTTTTTTGGCTCTGTATGTTTTTTCACGGTACGAATTCTAACACTGAATTAGGATCAGTACAAGCCTTAATAGATTCTATCGTAAGATTTACCACTTGAATATCAGTGAAAATGTTGTAGAATTCATCGTAAGTTCTTTGAGACAATATAATTTGCGATATGCGGGGAGTGTCTATTTATGAGAATAGTAATTACAGGTGGGGCAGGATTTATTGGTTCACACCTGTGTGATTATTTAATAGAAAAGGGCCACGAGGTTGTATGTATCGATAACTTATTGACGGGTAAAGCAGAGAATATCGTCCACTTGATGGGAAACAGCCAATTCCGCTTTATAAAGCATAACGTGAGTGATTACATCTATGTAGATGGGAATGTTGGCTGTGTGTTACATTTTGCGTCACCAGCCAGCCCTTTTGATTATCTCGAATTTCCGATACAGACCTTAAAAGTCGGTTCCCTGGGTACCTTGAATAGTCTGGGATTGGCCAAGTCGAAGAAGGCAAGATTTCTTTTGGCTTCCACATCTGAGGTATATGGAGACCCGCAAATCCATCCCCAGCGGGAAGATTATTGGGGTCATGTAAATCCAGTCGGTCCCAGGGGTGTTTATGATGAGGCAAAACGATTTGCAGAGGCAATGACAATGGCATATCATCGTTACCATCAAGTGGATACCAGGATAGTGAGAATATTCAATACATACGGGCCAAGGATGCGGATGAAAGATGGTCGTGCGTTGCCTAACTTTATGTGCCAGGCATTGAACGGTGAGGATATGACAGTATTTGGGAATGGCTCACAGACGAGGAGTTTCTGTTATGTTTCTGATCTCGTAGATGGCATTTATCGACTGCTTCTTTCGGATGAACATGAGCCCGTAAATATGGGGAATCCCGAAGAAATAACCGTCATCCAGTTAGCGAAAGAGATGCTCGCCCTTACGGGCAGCAAAAGCAAAATTGTATTTAAACCCCTTCCCGTGGATGATCCAAAGATTCGTCAGCCCGATATTGCTAAGGCGAAGAAGATTTTAGGCTGGGAACCAAGGGTTTCGCGCGAAGAAGGGCTGCGTAAGACGCTGGTATATTTTAAAAATTTATTGCAAAAGAATGAGCATAAAAATCCCCCTTAGGAAAGGGGGATCGAAGAGGTTGTAAAAGAACTACAAAAAAATACAACCCCTGTTTCCCCCTTTAGTAAGGGGGACTGAATGGTGCGCAAGAAATTTCAAAAAGCTAAAAGAATTATAATGAAAAAAGTGATTGGCATTTTTGGCAGTCCCCGTAAGGAAGGGAATTCTGACATATTACTTAACAGCGCCATAAAAGGCGCTGAATCAAATGGCGCCAGTGTCGAAAAGATCATTATCCGCGATTTACAGATTGCACCGTGCAACGCTTGCGGCGGATGTTGGGAAAAAGGGGTTTGTGTTATAGACGATGATATGCAAAAAATGTATCCCAAACTTGTGGATGCAAACGGAATCATTGTGGCATCCCCCATCTACTTTATGGGTGTAAGCGCACAATTGAAGGCGTTTATAGACCGCTGCCAGGCGTTTTGGGCTCGAAAATATGTCTTAAATTTGTCTATCAGGGAGGGCGGAAGGATTGCTAAGGGATTTTTTATTGCAACTGCTGCCCGTGATACCGGAGAAGGGTTGTTTGCGGGCGCGGTAAAAACAATAAAGGCTTTTTTCCATGTATTGGATACTCAATATATGGGTGACATATTATGTGTTGGGCTTGAAGAGAAAGGTGTTGCAAGCAAGAGGCAGGAATTATTACAACAGGCATTTGATGCCGGCAACAAATTGCTTTATTAGTAATATTTATAAAAAAAGAACGAATAATGGAAAGAGAAGAAAGACGGCACCGTTGTCCAGGCGAATCTTATACAATTAGCAATTCTGTATGCAGGGGCAGACAGAGAGTGAATTATCCGAAATGCAATGTATGTCTGGATAAGGTAGAACCAAAGAGTTTTAACCATTCACAGCCTGAATCGAAACTTTCTATGGGTATTTTTAAGAGTTATGATATTCGCGGGAAATATCCAGCAGAGATTGACAATCTGACGGCGCGCAAGATCGGGACATCAATAGCGCAATTCTTTAAAGAAGAAAATTCAAATGTTAAAAACATAGTCGTGGGCAGGGATATGAGACCTTCCTCCAAATCACTTGCTAATGCCTTGATTGAGGGTTTATGCACAGCCGGGTTGAATGTCGTTAATATCGGAGTCGTTGCAACGGAGATGACTTATTTTGCTGTAGGCCATTACAAATACGATGGAAGCGTAATGGTGACGGCTTCGCACAATCCTGCCGGATATAACGGATTTAAAATTTGCAGAGAGCAAGCAATCCCACTGAGTTTTGAAACGGGAATAGGCCGCATTGCAAAACTAACGAAACAATATCACCCGCCTCGCGGAGAGCAACTTGGCAAGGTTATCCAAAGCGATATCTTCAGCGATTATAAGAAGCACGTCTTGAAATTTGCCAGCAACCTCAGACACCTTCGCGTGGTGATAGATGCTGGGAATGGTATGGCAGGGAAGGTTGTGCCGGTCGTTTGCGAAGGACTTCCCATCGAAATTATCCCTCTTTACTTTGAACTGGATGGAAATTTTCCTAACCATGAGGCCAATCCGCTGAAGGCTGAAAATATAGTTGATTTGCAGAATAAGGTGCGTGAAACAAGGGCGCACCTGGGGGTTGCCTTTGACGGAGATGCAGATCGCTGCGTCTTTGTGGATGAGGTGGGTCGGGCAATTGGGTGCGATATCATTACAGCCCTGGTTGCAAGGCAAATTCTGGAACGGGAAAAAGGGACAACGATTTTGTACGACCTCCGTTCAAGTTGGATTGTGCCGGAAGAAATAAAGGCTGCCGGCGGCGTACCCTATCGTGAACGTGTCGGTCATGCCTATATGAAAGCGACACTGAGGGAGAAAAAAGCTGCATTTGGCGGGGAACTATCGGGGCATTATTATTTTAGGGATAATTATTGTTCGGATTCGGGAATGATTGCATTCCTTATGGTTCTGGATATTTTAAGCGCTAAACGCGTCCCCTTCTCGAACATAGTGTCACCGCTTAAGAGATATTATTCAACGGGTGAAATTAATTTTGAGGTCGAAGATAAGGATGCGAAGATTGAAGAGATCGCCAGGAAATTTTCAAATGGGAAGGTAGACCATCTGGATGGTATTACGGTTGAATACAATGATTGGTGGTTCAATGTCAGGAAATCCAATACCGAACCATTGCTTCGGTTAAATCTGGAAGGGAAGACAAGGGAACTCATGGAGAAGGGGAAGGAACAATTAATTGATATCATTCAAGGCAAATCCTCGTGATGATTGTTTAACAAAGATTGATGATAAATGGTATCCTGTTGTCATGATACTGCTCGTGGTTTTGTTTATAGGGATTTAATGAATATTAAAGGCGATATAAAGAAGACACCTTATTTTGGGTAAAAAAGCGTCTTGTGATATTAAAAGAGGAACTCCAATATGTTTGGAGTTTATAGGTTGAACACATAACAAATAATGAGGCTAAGAGACAGCAGTCAATAATAAAAATGGCAAAGACATCTGACTTAGAACATATACTTAAAAAGAGATATTTATTCTGGGATGTATTCACTGACAGGTTAAGCAAGGAAACCAACTGGTTTTTTATAATTGAAAGAGTCCTTGAATATGGCGATATTGAAGACTGGTCGTGGCTGAAGAAAAATTTTACCAGCGGACAGATCGCAGCAGTAGGCAGTAAGAGCAGAATATTAAACCCTAAAACAAAGGCTTTTTTAAAAGTGATGGGTTATGTATCCTGACATACTTGAACCGGAGGCATTAGAACTCACAGAAAAACTTGATTTTCTAAAGAGATTTGATTTCTATCTCGTAGGCGGCACTGGATTGGCATTACAATGGGCTCACAGAAAATCTGTTGACTTTGATTTTTTTACATCAAAAGAATTTACTCCAGAAGTTTTATCTTCAACAATTCGCGAACAGGGGATTGTTTTTGTAGAAAGATCAAAAACTATTGGTACATTACATTGCCTTTTAAACGGGATAAAGACATCCTTCCTCTTTTATAACGAACCGCTTCTATACAAAACCGTAGATTTCAACGCCTTGAAGATTGCTGACTGGAGGGATATAGTAGTTGAAAAATTAAGGACTATTTCAGATAGGGGGTTAAAAAAGGATTTTTATGACTTTTATATTGGCATCAATAAACTCGGTATAGAATCGGTAGTTGACCTTGTGTATCGCAAGTTTGGAGACAGTATAAATTATCTTCCACTTGTAAGAGGCTTGATATACTTTGAAGATGCCGAAAGAAGCAAAGAGGAATTGATATTCCTTCAAGACGTCGGGACATGGGATATGGTCAAGGATTATTTTATAGGTCATATCAAAGATTTTGAAAAGGCATTCTTGCAGAGAAAAGGTTTGAAATAAAGATATATTTCATTAAAGTTTGAAGATTTTAAAAGGGCGATCATTCTATTAAAAAATTTAACCCGTATAAGACAGGAAAAAAATATACTCCTGACGAATTGGAATATTATGATTCATTTTTTGAACTATGACCAGGTATAAAAAAAAGTGCCGAAAGTTTTGGTTCAATCGAGGACAGTTGAACCCGCGAATAGTTATGACAGCTTTTTATCGTATACTAAAAAGGTATGTACAGATTGGTCTGCTTACAATAATTATATCTTTATGCATTTCTACAATTAATAAACATCAGGGACCTTTTGCAGATACACCACCAGGCGAAGAAGTCTTTGATATTAAGTTTAACGACGGACAATTATCAGCAAAGTTAAAAAACTCTCCGTTAGAAAAGGTTTTAAAAGAAATCATGTCGCAGAGCGGCGCCAGAATCTGGCTTAACGATTCAATCGATACGACGGTTACAATAGAATTTCAAAATGTATCCGTCAGAGAAGGAGTCCGCAGGATTCTTAAAGACAAAAATTATGCCTTTCTTTACGCACCCCATGAAATAAAAGAAGGAAGGCTATCTATTATTAGCGCCAGTAAATCCAAAGAAATATTCACAAAAACCAAGGATGTACCTCCCAAAAAACCTCCACAAAAGCCAGTCCCGCCGATTGCAAAAAAAGATAAAGCGAAAAAAGAAAAACCCTCCTTTGACTCTCTTGTGAAAGACGCCCTGGAGAATGACGATGCCGGCAAGAGGGAAGATGCGATTATTGCCTTAGGAGAAAGCAAGGACAAAAAGGCAATCGAAACCATCGTAAAAGCGCTCGTAAATGACCCGAGCGAAGATGTGCGATTAAGCTCTATTGATGCCTTGCTGGAGATTGGCGATAAAAGCGTTGCCGAACCTCTTTCGCAAGCGCTTAAAGACCGCGACCCCTGGGTGCGCGAAAGCGCGGTAGAAGCCCTTGGCGAGGTAGGCGGCGAGTCTGCCATCGAGTTTATTAAAAGCGCCCTCAACGACGAAGACGGTTCCGTCCGGGAACTTGCCCAGGAAACTCTCGAAGAACTTAGTGCAAAAAAGTAAAAAAATTTTAGTTTTTATGTTGACATTTCCCCAAAATATGTTTTAAATAGTAAACGTTTAAGAAAATAAACGTTTGTTATTATAAACAGCGATCTCTCATATCTCCCAATTGAGAGACCCCGTTCCTCCCGCAGACAACAAAGCTGCGGGAGGAATTTATAAAGAAAAAGAAGATGGATAGAAACGTCCCGTACTGGTTTGCTGTACACACGAGATCTCGCCATGAAAAACAAGTTGATTCGTTTCTCAAGGAAAAATGCATTGATTCATTCCTTCCCCTTATCAAAACATTAAGCCGCAGAAGAGACAGGAGGGCATTTGTTGACCTACCTCTCTTTCCTGGATATCTGTTTGTAAATATACCATTAGATAATGTTTTTAATGTAATAACTATCCGAGGTGTGGTAAGAATAATTGGTACAGATCATTTTACGCCGACACCCATTCCAGAGAAACAAGTAAATGA
>Ga0209211_10012829_pt1 | contig 10476 bp, 9 predicted proteins | sample RifGroA2_FD_183992 | JGI IMG/M metagenome (GOLD analysis project Ga0209211, IMG submission 183992) | Groundwater microbial communities from Rifle, Colorado, USA - Groundwater A2 (SPAdes) (version 2) | ecosystem: Environmental > Aquatic > Deep subsurface > Groundwater | place: Rifle, Colorado...
TCAAATCGGAGATCCCCAGGGGTTTTGGGCCGGGCTGAAGTGATACATTCGGCATGCGCTGGAACGGGACGGCATTCCAGCTTTGCGCATAGCAGGTACCGTCCGATGCTTTCTTCCCAAGGATGTGAGCCTGTTCCCGGGTAGTCTGATAGTCGATAAACACACCGTTCCTGACCAGGTGCCACTCCGTAGTCTTGACGCCGTCATCGTCGTATCCGCTTGTCGCGAGACCATTCTTTTGCGTCTTGTCGGCAACAAAGTTTACAATATCGCTTCCGAACTTGAATGTTCCTCGCTTATCGAGGGTAAGAAAACTGGTGCCGGCATAATTGGCCTCCATGCCGAGTGCACGGTCGAGCTCTGTCGGGTGGCCGACCGATTCATGAATAGTGAGCCAGAGGTTGGAGGGGTGGAGGATGAGATCGCGTTTCCCTGGCTCCACGGATCTGGCTTTGTGCTTCTCCATGACATCCTCACCGGCTTGCCGCACATCCTCCAGCCAGGGGTACTCTTCGAAATACTCGTACCCCATACCCTGTGGTTCCGCGTAGGAGTTTCGTGTTTGGAACGACCCGAGTTCACGGTTCACCGAGGTCACCGTGAAGGAGGGCTCGCAACGATGAAGGTCCTGTTCGATCATGGAGCCTTCGGTCGAGGCAAAGAATTTATGCTCATTGACGAATGCAGCGGAAGAAGAACAAAATGTCACTCCCCGTACTTTCAGTGCCTCCTCATTGATGCCCAGGAGCTTCTCCACCTTATCCTGAAGCGGAACGTCGAAGGGGTTTTTCTTGATGGGTGTACTCCATGATGTTTTGTATGACTGAACGGGGGCGAGGGTCAGGGGCTGCCTTTGGAGCTTCGAGTTGATGGTCGCGATGGCTACGGCTTGCTTCGCCACCTTCACGATCTCCTCCTGTGTTACCACCTGACTCGCCGCGAATCCCCAAGTGCCCCGCACGATCACCCGAATCCCGAAGCCGTAACTTTCGGAATCGGACACGTTCAGGACCCGCTTTTCCCGCGTGCTGATGGATTGGGTCCTGTAACGGGCAATCCTAATGTCGGCATAGGTTGCCCCCATGGTCCTGGCTGACGTGAGGGCTGCCTCCGCCAGTTTCTCAAAATCGGGATTGGAAAATTGGACGGTATTCGATCGGCCGAGGGGGAGGGAGGGGATGAACAACAAGGTCCCTGTGGCAGCGGTCGTTTTGAGAAACTCGCGGCGTTTCATGATGCCTCCGTAGTGATCCAAAATGATCGGGGATATTAGGGATTGTCAGTGTAAAATGCAACCCGGGTTTGGGTGTTGATAAGGAGGAGGGGGTCGTTTGATCTCGAACATGATAATCTCTCCGGAAAGGGATTAGACGAGATCAGGTGTGGGGGCGGTTCAAAAAAATCAAAAAAGTTCTTGTGTTTTAATTCTCTATCTCTTACATTTTCGCTGTCTATGAAACGTCTGACCAGGTTTCCCTTACTCGCATTCTTTGCCCTGATTTCCACGGTTACACTCTGGGCCGCGGTCATCAAGAGCATTCCGACCGCTTCTCCCACCATGGAGGGGCACGTCACGGTTCGGTGGCAAACGGAAGATGAATCCGATGTTTCCCGATTCGAAGTTTATCGTGCCCAGATCGTGGGTGGAATGACGCCGGGGCCGGGGGACTTCAGTAAAGTATCGCCGAATGAAGGAATTCCCTCCAAGGGAAACAACCAAAGTTATGAGTTCACCGACAAGTCGGTGTTTAAGAGTGCTTCCAATGTGTTCGCGTACAAAGTGAGGGTGGTATTCCAAAACGGAACGTATTCAGATTCGGAGATCACGCGCACGGCAACGACAACCAATATCGGCCGTCGTACATGGGGAAGCATTAAAGCGTTGTTCCGTTGATGTTCCGCTGAAACGATTTTTTTCCGAAGCGATACTCGTATCGCTTTTTTTGTTTATGGAGATTCATGAAGTTCCCGCGGTTGATCCTGGCTTCGCAGTCACCCCGCCGCCGATTGCTTCTCAAACAAATTGGCCTTGGGTTCACCGTGCGACCGAGCCGGGTGGAGGAACTCTTCTCCCCAAGGGAATCGCCGGGCAACAATGCGAAACGAATCGCCCTCGAAAAAGCCTTTGACGTTGCACGCAGTACCTCGCGGGGTATCGTGGTTGGTGCCGATACGATCGTGGTGATCGACGGAGCTATTCTCGGAAAGCCGGGCACAAGGAAAGAGGCGCGGGCGATGTTGATGAGGTTGAGCGGGAGGGAACACGTGGTGTACACCGGAATCGCTTTAGTCGATGCGAAGTCCGGAATGTTCCTTTCCGATGTTGAAAGGACGAAGGTCCGTTTCCGGTCTCTTGGCCGACGCGAAGTGGCTGAGTATGTTGCATCCGGGGCGCCGATGGATAAGGCGGGCGCGTACGGGATCCAGGATGATTACGGCGCCGTCTTTGTCGAAAAGGTTGACGGGTGCTTCTATAATGTCGTCGGTTTCCCTCTTGCCCGTTTTTATACATTGTTAACGGAGTTCGTCGGGTTGCTTGCTCAACGTGCCTAACATGTCTGGAAGGGTTATGGATCGAAAAATTCGTGTGCTTGTTGCAAAAGCGGGCCTCGACGGTCATGACCGGGGGGCGAAAGTCGTTGCGGCTGCACTTCGTGATGCCGGCATGGAGGTGATTTACACGGGCCTTCGCAAGACACCGGAGATGATCGTGGAAGCCGCGTTACAGGAGGATGTCGATGCGATCGGCATCAGCCTGTTAAGCGGGGCTCACATGACCATCTTCCCCAAAGTGCGCCAGTTGATGAAGGAGAAGGGGCTCAACGATGTCCTGTTGTTCGGTGGCGGGATTATTCCCCAGAGCGATATGGACTCGTTGAAGAAGAGCGGGGTGGGGCAGCTCTTTACGCCGGGCGCTTCCACGACCGAGATTATCGAATATGTCCGCACCTGGGCCGCGGAGCATCGGAAGGAAACCGAGTTGGCCTGACGGGAACGATTGCACTGTTGGGTAGAGAAACAAAAAGCCCGTTCCGGGATCCGGAACGGGCTTTTCGCTTTTTGAGAGTGGGTCAGGCTTTCTTGACGACGTTGATAGCCTGCAAACCTTTGGCGCCCTGTTCAACTTCGAACTCTACATTTTCACCCTCTTTGAGGGTCTTGTAGCCGTCGCCGTTGATGGACTTATAATGCACGAACACGTCCTCACCAGTACTTCGCTTGATGAAGCCGTATCCTTTGGCATTATTGAACCATTTAACAGTACCCTGTTCCATAAGGTTACTTCATCCTTATAGTGTTGAACATGTACACCATATTTGTCTCTCAAAAACGAAAGGCGGGAAACGAGTTCCGGTCTTTCATCGTGGAGCTTGGTAAACCTCCCCGTCAAAGGAGCGTGGCAGCATAACGGAGACGACGCCAAAACTGGTGCGAAACAAAAACGGTGTCGGTGAATTACAGCGCGAGTATAGCACTTGTTGAATAAAAAAGCAAGCAAGGGGGAAACGGCCTCATTCAAGGTCCAGTTCGTCGTCCAGCCAAATCCCAAACCTCGAAGACTCCTCTCCCTCGGCTGGGGGCTGATCGATGGAACCCTTAAATCTATTGATGATTTTAATTCCCTCTGCGGAAAACCCAAAGAGATCGTCGGCCGAAAAAATCCTTTTAAAATCTTCAGGCTCAAAGAAAACCTCGAATTTGTTGGATGCCTCGTCAAGGCGGTCGAGGTAATACGCGGTGTTCTCATCCGGGAAGTTGGGGTCCCACTCTTCGGCGAGTTTGCAGTTATCGATGATTTTCACGCCGGAAGTCCCACCGGTAACATAGTAGGAGACCCGGTCCCCGGAGCGGAAAGCAAGGCCGCCACGCCTGGCAACCTCGTAAGCGGCTGAAGGTTTCCGCCTCTCCTCCCGGATCTCGAGCGTGTACTGTTCAAGCGAGTCACGGAGCGTCTCTGTCCGGGCAAAATCCAGAACGTCCCAGTTGTGACTGGTGATGTCCTTTCTGAATGAACTATAGAGGTTGTGCAATCCCTCAATCTCCTCCCCGAGGAGCCGGCTCATGCAAAGGTGAAGATAGCTTTTTGCAAATCGCTCGAGGCTCCTGGAAATGAGGGCGCTTCCTTTGATCGAAAGTTTCTCATCATAATCAAGGAGGGCGTAGTTTTTCTTCTTGTAGCTCAGCATCTTCTTGTACCGTCCCGCAAGCACAAGGTTGATCCCTTCGGGCAACGTCGACCCGATCTTTTGTACGAAGATTTCCTCTTGTTCACTTCCTCTCACGTTGTCGGGCGGAGTAAAGAAAAGGCCATCCGTATCTACCTCGATCACCCGGCCGTTGTATAACTCCACCTGCTTGATAATCGCCCGAAGATATTCCTGGCCTGCGGTGGTGACTTCGTCCGCCCGGGGGTAATCATTGAAGAGTCCACGGGCATACCCGAGATATCCATAAAAGGAGTTAATCAGGATTTTGAGGGAGGATTGGAGCGCGTCGTAGCTTGTCCGCATCGCCTCCTGGTGTGACTGCTGCATGGAGCGTTTTGCCTCGAGCCGCTTGGAGGTCAGGTCGCTAAGAAGGACCTGAAAGACACCGAGCGCATCGGTAGAGGGTTTGATCGCCTTACTCAGCATCACGGAGGGATAGAGCGACTCGATATCGGCATGCAGTACGCCCCGGAGCAATCCTGTTTGGAACACATCGGTGTATCCGCCTGATGTTTGTGTCCCCGCCTGCGGTTTCGGCACGGAGTGTTTCTGCCTGATATATTCCCTCAAAAGGAGGGACTCGATTTTGATGGCCGAACCTGTCCTGCAAAGGGTGCCGTAGGAAAGCGGACACATCTGTGCCATGAAGAAATAACTGGGGGAGAGGTGGTTGCTGACCGTGCATGTTTCCCTTGCTTCCTGAAGCGTGAACTCACACACTCGGCCCGGGTCTTCCGCCCAGGCGGCATGAATCTTCTCAGGCGGAATCGTAACGCGCTGTTGATCCGGAACTCCGAAATGGGCAGACAAGTGTCGAAGGCTGAAGCCGTCAAGAGATCGTTTCGAAAAATCGTATGTTTGGGCAAGTATGGAGGTATCGACCAGATGCCGGCCTGGCACTTCGAAGAAAGCGTTCTCAAATTCCCGTTCCGAGGGAGCCCCGCGCGGGGAGGAGGTTTTGATCGAGCTCCCATCCCGCGCGATGGTGCACTCCATCCCCTGCAATTCAAACCGTTTCAGAAGGTAGGGGAGAATATGTTGAAAGAGGGAGTGTCCCTCAATCACATCGGGGTCGCGTTCATGGAGAAGCCGGACCAGGTCAGCCAGTATTTCCGGTTCGGAATGCTTGCGTCCATGGATCACTTCCTCCCATCCCGTGGAATCGCTGAGCCCGATGGCCACGATGCGATCCTCGGTTTTGCTTGCATTCGAGGGCTTTCCCCCCTTCCCCAGAGTCTGGATGCTGATCTGCAGGCGATGAAGGTCGGAGATCGCCATCCCCTTGAAGAGGGTTATGCCGGATTGCATCAGGAATTGCGTTATGGGGTCGGGGCGGAGGAGGAGGATGTCGGATTCGGTGTAGGAACCGACGCGGCGCACCGCGGTTTTGTTATGCCGGGCGAGGACAAAGCGGACCGCCTCCCACATGTCGTTCCAACGCTGAAAGGCTACGATCGTCCGATAGAAATTTGTTCCCGCCAGTTCCTTCAGCCAGAAACGTTTCGGGAAACCGTCAATCAGGCCGCCGGAGGATAAGAAGAAAAACGGGAAGAACTCCGCATCGTTGTAGGAGACCTTTCCGTGGTCGCGGATGTACATCCGGACATGCTGTTCATCCAGCTGCTGGACAGCAACGATGCCCGGAGTATCATTCTGACCGTAGAGTACGACATCCATCCGGTGCTACTTCTTCTTCTTACTGGTGATGTCGACATTCAGGAAAGGCTTCAAGAGGTCGATTGGCACCGGGAAAATGGTTGTGGAGTTATTCTCGGTGGCGATCTCCCGCAGCGTCTGGAGGTACCGAAGCGTAAGAGCGCTCGGTTGATCGCTCAAGATGCGCGCAGCATCGGACAGGCGCTGGGAAGCCTGGAACTCCCCCTCCGCCGCGATGATCTTTGATCGTCGCTCGCGCTCGGCCTCTGCCTGTTTGGCCATTGCCCGCTGCATTTCCTGCGGCAAGTCGATGTGCTTCACCTCGACGTTGGAGACCTTGATGCCCCACGGTTCGGTCTGATGGTCGATGATCTTCTGGAGCTGGAGGTTAATCTTATCCCGTTCGGCAAGAAGGTCGTCCAGTTCGGATTGACCAAGCACGCTCCGTAACGTGGTTTGCGACAATTGCGACGTCGCGAAGAGGTAGTTCTCGACTTCCACAATGGCTTTGTCGGGCTGAACGACCCTGAAATAGATGACGGCATTGACCTTGAGCGATACGTTATCCTTGGTGATGATGTCCTGTGGCGGAACATCCATCACAACGGTGCGAAGGCTGACTTTGACCATCTTATCGATGAAGGGCCAGAGAATAATCAGGCCGGGACCTTTCACGCCGATGAAGCGGCCGAGCCGAAAGACCACGCCACGTTCGTATTCCCGGAGAATCCTGACCGCATTGGCAAGGATGATAATAAGAAAAACTATGCCGCCGATTATAAACGTCTGGAAAATTTGCATGAGAATCCCTTTCTGGTATGTGTTCCTACCGGACTTCTTGAACGGTGACCGTCAGGCCGTGAAGCGCCGTCACCCGCACCTTGGTCCCTTTTTTAATTGACCCGGAGGCCGACCGGGCGTTCCAGATTTCACCATGCACCCGGACCGTTCCCTCGGGATTGATCGCGCTCAGAGCCTCGCCCTGTTCCCCGATGATCCCCTCGCTCCCGGTCGTCGGTTTTTGTCTCTGTGCTTTCAGTCCAAGCCCGATGATGAACGAAAAGAAGATCAACGTGAGCGCTGTCGAAGTGATGATGATGGACCAGGAGATTTCGATGAATTCCAACCCTGAATCGGTCCGGATCAGCATCATGGAACCCAGGAGAAGCGAGATCACGCCGCCGACACTCAGGAGTCCATAGCTGGCGATTTTGATTTCAGCGATAAAGAGGATGATTGCAAAGAGGATCAGGGCGAAACCCGCATAATTAATGGGAAGGGTGTGGAGTGAATAGAAAGCAAGGATGAGGCTGATCACGCCGACGACTCCCGGAAGGATGGATCCTGGATTGTACAATTCAAACAGAATCCCGTAGATTCCCAGCATCAAGAGGATGTAGGCGATGTTGGGATCACTCAGGATATCGAGCAATCGTTCCACCGTTCCCATTTCGAGCTGTTCGATGGTTGCCCCGGCTGTCGTGAGGGTGACCGTGCCGGAGGAGACCTGTACTTGCCTGCCGTCGATCTGGACGAGAAGGGAATCCATGGACTTGGCGATCAGGTCGATTACCTTGATTTCCAACGCTTCGGTTTCGGTGATCGAGACGCTGTTTCTCACGGCATCTTCAGCCCATGCAAGATTCCTGTTCCGTTTTTCCGCGATGGTTCGGATGAATGCCGCCGCATCGTTTGTCGCTTTTTCACCCATGACCGAATCCTGCTCCCCCTGCATCGAGACGGGGTGAGCCGCGCCGATATTGGTCCCTGGAGCCATGACGGCAATATGAGCGGCCAGCGTAATGAAGACTCCTGCCGAGCCTGCATGCCCTCCCCCCGGTGCAACGTAAACGACGATGGGGATGGGGGCCTCAAGAATATCACTGACAATAACGCGCGTTGATTTCAACAGTCCGCCGGGAGTATTCAACTGGATGATGAGGCATTGAGCCCCGGACTCCTTCGCCTGTTGAATGCTGTTGTGAATGAACTCCGCGGCTGCAGGATTAATGGAGCCATCAATCTTAATGGCGAGGACAGACTGAGGATGGAGCTGTTGGGAGCCGAGGAGAAGGAGGGTCAATAAGAGAATAAAAGAAGAGCGTTTCATGGGAACGCACCTTGCTTGGGACGACCGGGCACCGGGGAAAACGTCAGGAAGGGTGCCCAACTTCTACGCCTATTGTGGTCGACTGCGCTCCTTCGGAGCTTCGTCGACTTGTCGGAGACACTGAATGCCTGCAAACCGAAGTTCCGCGTTTTGTGCGGAACGTAGTTTTGCGGAGAGGGTGGGATTCGAACCCACGATACCCTTGCGGGTATACCACCTTTCCAGGGTGGCCAATTCAACCACTCTTGCACCTCTCCGGGTCCTGGTGTTCCTGAAAATTTATGCGGACAATGATAGCAAAAGAATGCCCTACATGCAATTGGGTTTGATTTTGACACATCTTTCCTTACTATTCCACCGGTTCATCGTGGGTTCTTTCCTCGTTAAACGTTCCCACGCATCGGAGGAAGAAGGAACTTCGTCGTCATGCCGCAAACAATCGTCGTCGCTGAAGATCAGCACCATATTCGAAGCCTCCTTGAGTATAAACTTCGGAATTCCGGCTATACGGTTTTCGGGGTGGGGGATGGGGTCGCTGCCCTCCAAAAAGTGATGGAGGTCAAACCGGACCTTGTCTTGCTCGATGTGATGATGCCGTTGATGACCGGGTTCGAGGTTCTTGCAGCGTTGAAGCAAAATGAAGAAACGCGCATGATTCCCGTCCTGCTGGTGACCGCCCAAAGCAAAGAGGATGAGATTCTCAAAGGGCTCGATCTCGGTGCTGAGGATTATATAACGAAACCGTTCAGCCCCAATGAGCTTGCAGCCCGTGTCAAAACCATTCTCTTGCGGTCCGCCAAGGCCCGGGAATGATATGCTCCTACGCCCACACCGCTCTTCCGTAGCTCGTAGCTCCCCCCACCTCGCGGGAGTCTGTTCCATCGTCCAATTCACCAACTTGCGGCAGTGCTCCGCCGGTGTCCTTCCCCTCCTCTAAGAGATCATGGGAACCGCCTACCCGATCGAATTTCTTATCATCATGGGCTTTGCTGCTGTGGCAACGCTCATGGTTTTGATGATTTCCCTGGCTCTCATTATCCACAAGGCAATCGAGTTCCAGAGGAACTGGAGACAGGAACGCTTGTATGGCGTTTATTCTTCCATGTTCGCTCAAATTCTCCTTCAGGAACTTCCCGGCCTCCCGCCGGATGCAAAAACAAGCGCTGTTTTCAGTCAATATGACTCCCTCATCAGCCCCATCAAGCAACGACTCGGCACCATGACCCGGGGACGAAGAAAAGTCCATAAAGAAGCATTACGGCGGGTTATGATCGATTTCGCACAGGATCTGAGCGGTGAACCCTCGGAGCGACTTGTGTACTTTTTCTACGTACTGGGATTTGTGGAAGAACAGTTACGCTTGATGAAAAGCAGGCATTGGTGGATCCGGGCTCACGCCGCACGTGAAATTGGACTGGTCCGGGCCAGGAAGGGGATTGCCAGCCTCACAGCAGCACTTGAGGATGCGCACCCGGATGTCCGGAACCAGGCCATTCAATCCCTGATTGTTCTGGTGGGCGTCGATGCGCTTGATATCATCTTTGGGGTCAGTCGCAATCTTTCCCAGTGGACGGAGATCGAGCTCACCGTGATCATCATGAATTTCCGCGAGGAGGCAGTGCCCTACCTCATCACAGCCCTCGATTCGTATGATGACAGCATCGCTTCGTTTGCCATCGAGATGCTTGCAGAGATCGGCTTCATTCAGGCCGTGGACCCGCTTCTCCGCGTTCTCCAGACACACCCCAACACGTCCGTGAGAGCCAGCGCGGCTGAGGCGTTGGGCCGGCTTGGCGATGGAAGGGCCGAACAAGCGCTTCTCACCTTTGCGTTCAATCCGCACAAGGGCCTGCGGGTTCGATCCATCGAAGCCCTGGGCCGCATCGGGACTCCCGCGGCCTTGCCCCTCCTGCAGAAGCGCCTTGCGAAGTCCGAGGGCGAGGAACAAACAACGATTGCGCGGGCGATCGGCAGGTGCGGTCACGAAGGCCGACTCTTCCTTGAACAGTGCGGGCAATCGGGTGATTCTCTGGTCTCTGCGCTGGCCGCGCAGGTCCTGGAAGAACTCGGTTCGGAAACAGCAACGGGTTAACATCCATGGCCACCGTCGAATTTCTCTTACACAGCTACTTTTTCTTTGTCATTGGCTATTTTGTTGTCGTTAATTTGACGTACACATTTTTCCTGGGCATGTCGTTCAGGGAAATTCTCTACTACATGCGTCATAATTCGTTCGGTAATCTGCGCTTGCTTGTCCAATCGGAACTCACGCCGCCCGTCTCCATCCTTGCCCCCGCCTATAACGAAGAACCAACGGTGGTGGAAAGTGTGAAAAGCCTGCTGAAGCTCAATTACGGAAAGTATGAAGTCGTTGTGATCAACGATGGTTCGAAGGATGGAACCCTGGAGCAGCTGATCACGGAATTTCAGATGTATCCTTCACGACAGGTGTACCGTGGTCTGCTTCAGGCAAAGCCGGTGCGGGGAATCTACAAATCGCAC
>Ga0209211_10012833_pt1 | contig 10475 bp, 7 predicted proteins | sample RifGroA2_FD_183992 | JGI IMG/M metagenome (GOLD analysis project Ga0209211, IMG submission 183992) | Groundwater microbial communities from Rifle, Colorado, USA - Groundwater A2 (SPAdes) (version 2) | ecosystem: Environmental > Aquatic > Deep subsurface > Groundwater | place: Rifle, Colorado...
TTAAAGATCACTCGGCGCTTGATTTTGATGACTTACTTATGACCGCCGTTGATCTTTTTCAGAAACATCCGCCTACGCTGTCGTATTATCAGGAAAAATTCCATTACGTCCTTATCGATGAATACCAAGACACGAACCGGGCTCAGTACGTCCTCACGAAACTTCTTTCCGGCAGATACAAAAATATCTGCATTGTTGGTGACGCCTCCCAAAGCATCTACCGGTGGCGGGGCGCCGACTACCGGAACATCACGTTGTTTAAAACAGACTTTCCGAACGTAAAGACGTTCCATTTGGAACAAAACTATCGCTCGACGCAGATTATTCTCGATGCCGCGTTTGGTGTGATATCCAAAAACACAAGCCACCCGATTCTAAAACTCTGGACCGAAAGCACGAGTGGCGACAAAATTACTCTTTATGAGGCCAGAAACGAACACGATGAAGCAATGTTTTTAGTGCAGACGATCCTCCAATCCGGTCGCCCGTTTACTGATTTTGCAGTGTTGTATAGAACAAATGCACAATCCCGGGTTCTTGAGGAAGCATTCCTGCATGGGGGCGTTCCTTATACGCTCGTCGGCGGCACGCGATTTTACGAGCGAAAGGAAATAAAAGACGTTCTTGGGTACCTACGAATTTTGGGTAATCCGAAAGATATCGTTTCATTGCGAAGAATAGAAAAATTGGGCAAAGCGAGACTCGAGAGATTCCTCGACTTTCATCAAAAAGTACAAAGCGATAATAAGCTCATCGAGCTTACGACCCTTGAGCTCCTCGACACTATCCTCGAAGTTACCAAATATCTCGATCTCTATGATGCAAATGTTGAAGAAGAAGCCTATCGTCTGGAAAATATTAAGGAGCTGCGCTCCGTCGCGACTGAATTTCCGCGTCTCGGGGACTTTCTGGAAACCGTCGCCCTCGTCGAACAAGAATACCAACCCAAAATCACCCGCGTTCAAAAAGGCAATACGAATTCGGTTACCCTTATGACTCTCCATGCGGCAAAGGGACTGGAATTTGCAGTCGTCTTCATGGTCGGCATGGAAGAAGGACTATTTCCTCATAGTCGCGCACTCATGGAACGGGAGGAATTGGAGGAAGAACGGAGGCTCTGTTATGTGGGGATCACGCGTGCTAAAGAGCGATTGTACTTCACCTATGCCAACCGCCGACTCTTTTTTGGAACCCGTACCCAAAATATGGTCTCTCGTTTTATCGCAGATATCCCCCAGCACGATCTCGAATTATCCGTATCTCTTAATGCCGATCGCGGATTTCAGGATAGTGACTTGATGTTGTAATACGTATTATCTCAAAAGAGTCAATACAATGACGACAACAGTCCCGACGACCACTAAAACACTGAGAATAATCTCTATTTCCAAAAAAAATCTTGCAAGCCCCTTGACATGCCCAAAAGAGATAATAGGCGGGAAAATACGACTATCAATAGGCAGCCAATCAATCGGTTTTCGGCGAGAAACCCGGCGACGTTTCTTCATCACGTCCCATTGTAACACACGGTAAAACACGCGATAATAGAGTATATGGACAAGAGCCACACAACAATACGATTAGCAACAAATGCTGATCGGGCTACTTGGAACCAGATCGTCCGTCATCCTCTCCAAAGCTGGGAGTGGGGAGAATTTCGCATGCGCATGGGTGTTCGTGCGCTACGATTGGTCGTGACACAAAAAGATAAGCCCGTCGACTGTTGGCAACTGACATTCCACAAACTTCCCGGTGTCCCATTCTTTATCGGCTACTTGCCAAAAGGTCCGACCATAACTCAGGCAATGCTAGAAACACTAGAAAAACTAGGAAAAGAAAAGCATGCAATTTTCATCCAACTCGAACCCAATGTTATAAAAAGTTTACAGTTTAAAGTTTTAAGTTTACAGTATCTTCGCCCTTCCCACCACCCACTATTTACAAAATATACATTTGTCCTAGACCTAACCAAATCAGAGGAAGAATTGTTGAATGCCATGCACCCAAAAACCCGCTATAACCTGAAGGTCGCACAAAAACACGGCGTCATGGTACAGGAAGATAATTCAAAAGAAGCATTTGAGACCTATTTGAAACTCTCAACAGAAACTACCAACCGTCAGGGCTTTTATGCCCATAACGAAACGTATCATCGCCGTATGTGGGAAACCCTTCGTCCGGCTGGACTCGCCAGACTCTTCACGGCCACATATCAGGGAGAGGCTTTGGCTGCGTGGATCATTTTTATCTGGAATAAAACGATGTACTATCCTTACGGCGCGTCATCACGCGACCACCGGGACGTCATGGCGCCTACTCTTCTCCTCTGGGAAATTGCCAAGTGGGGTAAGTCGCATGGAATGAAGGCGTTCGACCTCTGGGGCGCCTTAGGACCCGATCCTGATGACCATGATCCGTGGTTCGGATTTCATCGTTTCAAACAGGGGTTCAACCCCGCGCTTGTCGAGTTCGTCGGCTCCTATGATCTCGTCCTCAATCCGCTCCTGTACCGCGTATACCAGGTGGTGGATAGGATCAGATGGCGACTTCTGAAATGAATCCGGGTGTTTATTCGTAGCATTCGCATGCATTCGTATATTAGCATCGCATCGTATGGAAATTCAACAATCTCCTCTCTATATTTCCTACATAAAGCGACTTGGCTGGCAGGTCGAGGAGGTCGATGGAAGCCATCTTTTCCTCAAGCGATTTCCTTTCTACGGCGGATTTGCTAAACTCCAACGCTGCACAAAACTCCCAAAAATCGATCACCTCTTGCCCATCCTTGCCAAATATCGAATCAAAAAACTAGTCGTCGAACCCGATGCTTGCGTCACACAAGATGCGTTCTCTCGATGGTTGAAAGACGCACTTCCTCATGTCCGCCTCGTCCACTCACCCTATCTCCCGACGAAGACCATCCGTGTTGATCTTATCGAATCAGAAGAGGAAATATTTACGCGATTTTCCGAAGCAAAACGGCGAGCGGTCCGCCGTGCACAAAAAAATAATCTACGAATACAAGAATCTACAAATATACAAAACTTAATAAAAATCAAAAACAAATCCTCTGGTTTCTTAGGGTTCATCACGACCACCGGCATCGACAAACTCTGGCCCATCTTCTCCCCCGATCACGCCGCAATTCTCCTTGCCTACAGTAACTCCGTCATTGCGAGGAGCGAAGCGACGTGGCAATCTCTAAAGATTGCTTCGCTTACTCCATTCGCTCGCAATGACAATCGTATAATTGGCGGAATTCTCTTATTGTTCTGCGACTCCATCGCCTACTACTGGATAGCAGGTGCGACGCGGGAGGGGAAAAAACTCTTCGCTCCGACACTTCTCGTCTGGGAAGCGCTCAAGCTTGCCAAAAAATGTGGCGCGAAGTGGTTTGACTTCGTCGGCGTCTGGGATGAACGAAACCCTAAACAATTCCATGAATGGCTCGGCTTCACGAAATTCAAAGAAGGATTTGGGGGGAAATCTCTCTACTATCCTACTGCCACGCTTCACAGATGAGGCGAAATTCACAGAAGTCGCAGCTGAACTGCTCAATTGCACTAAAAAAACTTTATTCTCATCGATTCATTCACTTCCTTTAATTTTAAGCTTGAGTTAATTTTCTCCTAAAGAAAAATTTATTATTATCTGCTGAATTTGATCTTCAACTTCTTTAGGTATGATATTTAAAAAAGACTTATAAGAAAATTCAAGAACGTAAATTTTATTATCATGCGATAAAAAATAGATTCTTGTTTTTGCATTAGCCATATCGCTCCATGAACGATCTGGAATCATAACGCTATCATATTTTCCAACTTGCTCAGACCGACCATCCTTAAGTATGAGACTTGAATAGCTCGTATCATTTGGATTGTCGCCGACCACACCCATTCCTCCCATATAATACCCTTTAAAATAATCTTGCAGATTTAGGCGTTGTGGATTTTGATAGATGATGACCTTAATTTCGTCTAACACATCTGACGTAATATTGTTATTCTTTTGATCGGAAAAAATTATTTCCGAGTATCGATCTGAGGGTAAATGAGAAATAGTTCTCCAGCCCCAAGTCTTTTTTTCTTCATACGTATCTACTTCATATCTTTCTTTCAATTCCCAATCCCTTGGGTGCTGTATCGTAAAATTCAACACACTATTGGTATAAGAAGTAAAATCTATTGTAACGGGTCCATTTGTAGGTGGTATATCTAAAATTATAGATGTTGGAGGACTTTGAAACGTAATGTTCTCTACAGAACGTATTCCTTTGTAAGAATTATATGCATTACTTTGATATCGCCATATAGCAAGTGCTACTCCAAAAAACAATAGAAATAAACCTGCAATAATTTCTATTACAATTCGATTTTTGGGTATTTTCGTTTCGACTACGTGCGTATTAATCTGTGGAAGTGCCTCCAATGAAGGATCAATGGGTGATTTGGTCGTTTGACTATTGTCTATATTTTCAAAATCCGAACTCATAGTATCTCTAATCATCATACTACCGCCACGCTTCACAGATCAACCTAAACTCACAGAAGTCACAGTGTTTACCCGGAGTGGGTTTAAAGTCGCTTCTGGAGATTTCATCTGCCTTTAAAGCAATTTCTTTTTTCTCTTTTTCAAGCTGCCCAAGACTTCGTGTTGCAGAAATCTTTATTTGGTCTTCAAAAAAGTAAAATGACACGATTACGTTTTCCGGTTTTTTATTATAGATCCCCGGCTCGGAAGCTGCGAGTGCGTACACCGTCAATTGCGCATCTTTCGTCACATCTCTATTTTTTGGTGACTGGCCGGTTTTGTAATCAATGATCTCAAGCGTGCCGTCGGAAAGTATATCCACGCGATCGATTCTTCCTCCCAACGTCAACGATGGGGTTATGCGGATCTTAAATGATACTTCCAGATCTTTGGGAATTAGTGCGGGATCATACCCTTTCTCAAAAAAACCATCTAAGAGTTCTTTGCCGTGTATCTTCATTTTTTCTTCATACCCACGATCGCCGTAACCACGTGATGCCCAGTGTTTATCTAGAAGATCAAGAAGCATGATCTTCGTCGGCTTCTCGCCAGTTTTCACCAACTCATAAAACGCCCGCACAGTCCGGTGTATCGTATCGCCGAAGGTAAGTGCCGCAGAAGGAGGAACCGGAATTCTTAATATGTATCGATATTTATATTGCAACGGACAGGTTTCAAATGTACTAAGTTGCGAATAGGAAAGGTACGTCACCGGCTGTCGAACGGGCTTTGTTTCTTCCTCCTTCTCTTCTCCCTTTTTCCACTCAAGAAACGAGAGTTGTTTTATTTTATCTGATGGCTGATGGCTGATAGCTGATAGCATTTCACCAATCGCTTCTCCGATAAAGGGTGACAATTTTTTCTCCCGTTTTCCTTCTCCATAATATTTCGCTGCTGAAAAATACAATAGGTCGCGTGCCCGCGTCATGCCGACGTAAAAAAGCCGTCGTTCTTCTTCCAGATGAAAGTCACCACTGGGCAATATCTCTTTGACCAACGCATCAGGAATAGGGATTTGCTCTTTGCGCTCGATGGTGGGAAATCTCGCAGAAACGAGATTGACGAGAAATACAACAGGAAATTCAAGACCCTTTGCGGAATGAATTGTGAGAATATTGACGGCATTATTTTCTGTCCAATCCGTATCAGTAGCAAGCGGTGACTCTCCGAGATTCATCGCCATATCGATCCAGTCAACGACTGCGTAAACGCTCGCATCTTCGTGTTCGGTCTCATGGGTTTTAAGCTTGTTAAAAAATTTGGCGATATTATTGGCCGTCTTTTCTTCCTTCATCGTTTTATAAACGGTAAGTTGCTGAAGCAATCCGGTATCCTGAAGAAAATAATAAAGAATCTGACCTGCTGTTTCTTTTTTGATAAGTCCTAAATGCCGATGAATCATTGCGACTAATTTCTTTACGTTCTCATCGGCACTTGCTTCGCATGTTTCAAACACTGAATTACCAAACTTCCTGGAGTCATTGATTATCCCTGCCACGTCCCTTGGCTCTATCCCCACCCAATCCATCGTAAGTACACGATACATGGCGACACTATCTTCGAAGTTATAAAGCACTTTAAGATACGCGATGAGATCTTTAATTTCCGGCTGCCGAAAGAGCTGCCCGGGCCCCAGGAATTGATAGGGGATTCCCAAACGGGCGAGTGCTCGAACAAACGGCTCCGCGTGATTATTCGCCCGCACCAAAATTGCGTAGTCTTTCCAGTCATTTTTAAGTTTAAAGTTTAAAGTTTGAATTTCTTTTGCCACTTCCTCAGCTTCTTCTTCCACGCGATTTGCGTATATGACTTCTATCTTTTCTCCATTGATTCTTCGTATGCTCTCGAGTTTCTTATCTATTTTTTCCACAACTTCTAACCTGTCTGGGTTATTGTTATTGATAAGGTCATAGGAGCGATCAAGGATTTCTTTGGTCGACCGATAATTTTTGGTTAATACAATTATTTTTGCTTTGGGGAACCGCTTTCGAAACTGGATGATGTTACTAATTGCTGCTCCCCGCCACCGATATATAGCCTGGTCGTCATCGCCAACCACCGTAACGTTTTCTCGCACTCCTGCCAGAAGTATCGCCATCTCATTTTGCGCAAAGTTGGTGTCCTGAAATTCATCGATGAGGATATATTTGAACTGGTCCTGATACCGCTTAAGGATATTTTTCCGTGTTCTGAAAAGCTTGAGCGTATTACTTATTAAATCCGAATAATCCGCTACCCCCTCTTTAACTTTTAGTTCCTCATACGTCCTGTAGGATTGAGCAAGCTCTTTGTATTTTTCAGCTTCTTCTTTGTTTTCGTTTATAATTTGTGATTTAGGATTTTGGATTTGTTTAGGATTTTGGATTTTGGATTTAGAACTTACCCAAGCCAAGTATTGACCTGGGCTCACGTCTTCGTCCTTCAACCGACTGAAATGCTGTATCATCCCTGCAATAAATTTATTTGGATTACCAAGCGGCCGGAAGTATTTCAGTTCAAATTTGAATAAATTTTTTCGGAAAAAAAGAATAGTCTCTGCCTCGGTCATTAGTCGAAAGCCGGGATCAAGGCCTATATTAATCGCTTCATTACGAAGAACCCGGTCGCAAAATGCGTGAAACGTGCTGATCCACATTTGCGTCGTCCCGTAGGGAAGCGCGATATCCACCCGCTCCTCCATCTCTCGGCTGGCTTTTTCGGTAAATGTGAGTGCTAAGATTTCTTGCGGATGTGCTTTTCCGGAAGTAATTAAGTGTTTAATGCGTTCCGTCACGACGGTCGTCTTCCCCGTCCCGGCGCCGGCAATAATCAAAAGCGGCCCCGCGCCATACGTCACGGCTTGTCTTTGCTCTACATTTAACTGTCTCTCTTCTACAGGAGTCTTTGCCACATGGGCATTATAGACTAGTAGCGGGTTTTCTCAAGGCCACCCCGCTCCCTGGACTGGATAGTGATAGAATGAGGGAAAATTAGGGAGTTTGGGGGATTTAGGGGATTTAGTATGAATACACAAATGGGGCAAACAAGGCCGGGTTACGAGTATTTAGTAGTCTACATGCTGGGGAAAGTTATCCAAGATCTGACGTTCCAGTTCTGCCAACGGTTTTTGAAATCCCCCCAAGACCCAACGTACCCTAATTTGAAATTGGTTGAGCAGGCCAATGGTGCTGCCCGCAGTAATCCCCAAAACGTTGCCGAAGGATATACCGGTGAGTCGCTCAGTAGTTATATTATGCTCGTGGGGGTAGCCAATGGTTCCAACGAAGAATTAGCCAAGGATCTTGAAGATTATTTGCGTCAACGGAATCTTCCGATTTGGACAAAAGATCATCCAAAGATTAGGCAGTTTAGAGCATTTAGGGTATTTTGGCTCCCAAATTCCCCAAATTCCCTAAATACCCCAATTCTTCCCTCCGACCCCGCAGAAGCCGCCAATATGATTTTGACTTTTTGCCGTATGGAAGGCTATTTGTTATCACAACACATCAAAAGTCTGGAGGTTAAACACGCGAAAGAGGGCGGCTTCCGGGAAAACCTCCTCAAAAAACGCTTGGGCTATCGCCGGCAATAGAAAAGTCGTCTCACGGCATAGCGGCGAGCCACTCTTTTCTGTACGTATCCAGATCTCGATCAACATCGACAACGTTGAATGCGAATTTTCTCACGAGCTTTTCTTGCTCCTGTGCAAGCCGTATCACTTCCGGCCTTCCGTCCAGAATGATCTCTTCCATATCTTTCGTCGGCTGGTAATGCACAAAACAAACATACTCATCATCCCAAATCCCGAAATCAGGCTCCTTCAATCCACCTTTAATTTTATCGAATGGACAGAGCATAACATGAACGCCCCCTTCAAAATCTGCTTTCATTTGCGTTCTTAAGATCGCCCTTTTCAAATCACTAGCTTTCTCTAGCATATAAACTCTTGTAATAGCCTTTGTTCTTTTCGCCGCCTTGCGGCATTCAGAATAATATATATCGAACGGATTCCAGTTTTTCTCTCCGCTTCTAAATGTACAGAAACCCCCGTATTTCAGATTTCTGAATTTAAAACGCCCTTCATTAAAAATCTCTTCCGGGGGTAGATGCACATTCACATTAATTAGGTTTTTATGGTCAACCTGTAGATAATCCAAAATGTTTTCTTTATTCTTTTCAGCTAGATATCTTTGGTATAGTGTTAAATCCAACCGGGTATTACATAACTCAAAAACGAGGGGAAATTCATTTAAGTTTACTTCGCTGTTCATGTGACCCGCTCGTTTAACGAAAATAAGAGAACTCTCTAAGGCTCTTGAGAAAATAATTGAGTGGTTTCTATCTACGTATGGATCATTATCAGAATGTAATACGTATGATGTGGGTATAAGATTTTTAAGTTTTTCAATATCCCAACCGGTTTTATAAAAGGATTCGTTTGCATGATCAAATTGCCAATACTTATCTCCCAATCTATCCATAAAGGGGGCTACAAAAATGGCGCAATCTAATGGAAGGTTAAACTTGGTTACGACGTGGAGAATAAATACGCACCCCAGCGAGTGACCGACGAAACAGAGTTTCTCTCTCTTCTTGAAGCTCTCGTAAATCGGCTCAAATACTTTTAACCAATTATCTAAGTTCTGATTTTTTGATGGAACGCCAGGACCTAATTTCGTAAATTCGTCCCAATTATCTATAGGAAACTGCGGAACAATCACTTCTTGTCCCATGGCTTCAAGCTTCTCTTTGAGCTGGGGAAACCAATTCCCCTCCGGACTTCCGAACACTCCATGAAATAACACAAATTTCATACACCAATTATACCATCCTAGCGAGCTTTTCTTGAAACATTCCTTTCGATACTGCGGTGAGCCTTAAGCTTATTAAACCAAAAAGGACCGCGCTGATAAACACGGTGAGTCGGGCGCCGATCGTTGCCACACCGACACTCGCCAAGAGTGCCCCAATCGGTGTACCACCTATAAGAGCAAGTGAGTAGAAGCTTACCAGTCGACCACGAAACATTGAAGGAACCTGTTCGTGAATGACCGTGCGGACGAGGGACATGAGACTCGCGCTTCCAAATCCACCAAAAACAAGGAGAGTGAGCGCAGCTGGATACGATGGTGAGACGGCAAACCCGGTTAGTGAAACGGTCACGAGGATGAAAAGTAAAATGGTGAACTCACGATGCTCCCTTAGTCTCGCGTATATCGGTGAAAAGCCGAAAGAGCCCACGACCGCACCAAGACCGATTGCTCCCGAAAGTACTCCAAACCCGACCTCTCCGACACGAAATACATCGTGAGCAAATACTGGCAAGAGCGTAAATAACGGAGCAGTACATACGGAAAGAATAAAAAGCATGAGAAGTGACATTCGTACATAAGGCTTTTTCCGAACATACTCTACGCCACCCATTAATTCTTTTCGTAACGATTTCGTTTTTGACAGAGTATGAAAGGGCGGTAGGGAAATAAGGAGGATTCCTCCGATCACGGCCAAAAAACTTACCCCATTGACCAAAAACGCCGGCGCGATGCCCATAGACGCTATGACCATTCCGGCAACGACCGGACCGATAACACGACCGAGGCTAAATATACCGGTGTTCAGGGAGATAGCACTGGCAATCGCATCTTTGTTCACGAGTTCTATCATAAATGCTTGTCGTGTGGTCATATCAAATGCAAAGATTGCGCCGGAAAGAAATGTTGCTACCATTACGTGCCACAGTTGTATCGTGCCCGTTACAACAAGCGAGAACAAGAGAAAAGCGATAATGGCGTAAAGCAACTGCTGCACCAGCATGCCCGATCGCCGATCAATTCGATCGGCGATTACGCCGGCATAAAGAAGTAGGATCATAGTGGGAATTGAGTTGATCGCATTCATAATTCCCAGCATCGATTGATTCCGTGTGAGGATCGGGTACACAAGCCACTGCTGTGCAGTAGAAGCCA
>Ga0209211_10012836_pt1 | contig 10471 bp, 8 predicted proteins | sample RifGroA2_FD_183992 | JGI IMG/M metagenome (GOLD analysis project Ga0209211, IMG submission 183992) | Groundwater microbial communities from Rifle, Colorado, USA - Groundwater A2 (SPAdes) (version 2) | ecosystem: Environmental > Aquatic > Deep subsurface > Groundwater | place: Rifle, Colorado...
AGCATCCTGAGCCAAAAAGCGATTCAAAATTGCTTCTTCTTATTTGGTCTGAGGACAAGAAGAAATACATTAGCACGATTATAACAGGAACACACCCAGGAATTAGCTGGGGAATGCCTAATGGAGTCTGGCAAAGATTTGATTTTGGTAAGCAGATAAGGTTAGAAAAAGGAAAGTACAAGCTTAAAATGTTTAAGATAGGGAAAAATGCTGACTGGAGATGGGGAAGATTAATGTATACTGCTCCAGGAAGTGAGAAAGTGCCTTATAGGGTTATCAGTGGGAATTTTGGTTATTTATATTCACTTACTGAAAAAATAAGGAATACACAATTTAATAATAATGAAATGAGCGGGGAATTCAAGAAAGTAAAGTACACAAGAGCATTGGACAGCGATGGTATCAGCATTTTCCTGAAGCATTATGCAGAAAAGAAAGGCAGGATTAAGCCTGTATTTGTAGTCGATGGCAACGAGCTACACCTGCCAAAAACTCCGCATCCTCTGGGAACAGATATCTCTTATGAATGGGGCGGCATACAATATCTAACAGAAGATGGGCTATTGAATTATATTAATGGCGATAATCCGCCGGTTGTTGTATATGTCAAAAGAGATTATCAAAAGGCAATTCTCGCGTCCCAGTACGCTTCATTAATTAACGGGATATTGATTGTTGAAGGAAGTAATCTTGACAAAGACGAAAATTACCTCGGAAGAAACGTAGTCGGTATCGGCTTTTGCAAGGAAGGAATAACATGCAGTAAAATAATAAAGGATATTGGGGATATTCAGCAGGAGATTATAGGGATTATTCGTGATAAATATCCAAAAGCAGGAAATAATGGGGAATTTGTGTATCCTGATAAGATGATTCTGATAAATCCAAATGATATTAGTGATTATTATTGTGAACTTATTAATTATGAGCCTGATGACTTTAAGCTTCCTTTAGGCAACGGAATTAATGAGCAGGTATATCAGGGCATTCTAGATAGACAAATACCTCCAGAGAATTATGGGTTTAGCTCTCCGCAGGAGATTAATGAGTGGGGAAAGGTAAATTATGGATTCTGCCGAGACTCATTATCTGCTGTTCAGCTTGCTACTGTTAAGGACGAAGTAATTATTTTTTCAGGAACAAGTCCTGGCCCTGGAAAGTATTTGTATGGCAAGAAAGGTGTACTTACACATGAGCGAATTAAGGAAACTGAAGAAGGAATTATGAATATTGCCGAGAGCATAAAGGATACAATCAATGAGGAATCCGTAAATTTATTTGAGCCTGAGTTTTTGACATATGTTGGAAGTCCGATTTCAATTCCTTTTAGCTATTCTACTGGAATTAGCATTAATGATCCAAGAAAGTCACTTGATATTTATTATGCTGATAATAATGATGACCAAATACCAGATAAGGCAATAGGAAGAATCTTGGGGATTTCGGTTGCTGCTGACTCAAGCTATGTTGCAAGAGCTATCTACTTATCAAAAGAGGACGTTAAGCGGAAAAAATTCCTGATTCTTGAGCAGCTTTATCCCTATGTCTCTGTTGGATGGCTATCAATAGCAGATAGTTTGAAAAAAGCAGGAAATGATGTATCATGCTTTATGTCATTAGATAATATTTATCTGTTCTATAATAATCCTGAAGAACTTCCATGTACTTCTTTAGCTTTTGAATACAGGGATAATATAAAGTCTGCATACGAGAAAAGCGACATTATAATATCAGATACTCATGGAAACAGAAACGGATGTGGTATTGTTGGATTTACAGAGCAGGAATTGTTATTCTCAAAAGATAAAGTAGGGTTTTCAAATTCAGGGCTTTATATCGGAGATTCCTGCCTTGTTTCTGCATATTATGTTATTGTAGATCCGTTGGATCCTGAAGTCTGCAAAACCGCAAGATGCATGGATTCAGAACTTGATAGGTTATTTGCCCCTGCAGTTCTTAAAAAAGGTGCTATTGGCATAGTTGCAAGCACAGATAATCTTGAAGTAAAGGATTCTCCGTTTACTGGAGTAGCTTCTTCTGAATTAATGCTCAGGGCATTATTGGCTAAAGGAGAAATCTACCAAGGAAACATTATCAAATCTAAACTGGAATTTGCGCCTAAGCAGTTTTTCGGAGATTATGTTCTTCTTGGTGATCCTACTGTAAAAATAATGGTTAATAAGCAGGATATTCCATATTATAATTTAGGGCATTTGATTTTTAATACCTATGTTTTTAAGGATGGGATTTTTTCTGTATCAAACGTTTTTAATTTTAATAATAATCCTAAAGAAATAAAACCTGCAAAATTTCTTCTCAAGGAATATAAGACAAAGCTTAAACCTTTGAACAAAATTCTCAGTGAAGATGAAAAGGTAAAATGCTCCAATTCAATGGATTCCAAGACATGCGAGATTTTTTATCCGTATAAGAATCCGCAGTTATTATGGACAACTCCTCTCTACGAAACTAAAGATAAAAACTCTGTTTATTATACATATATGATTCCTACCAACAGTTTAGGAAATGTATTCAACTCTGAAGAAAATTCAAATATAATTTATGATGAGCCTGAGAATATAGGTGTTCTCGCAGAATTTAAGGTCGGAGGAAAGCAAGTTATATCGGATATCAAATTGGCAAGCAGTTTTGGAAGTGGCGATATTAGAAGATCGCTATCAAAAAAGGATTCTGCTGACGCTGTTTTGGATTCTGAAAACATTCTATATTTCTTTATACCTAATCCTCGCGAAGATGATATTTCATTTGATGCCAAACTTGATGTTAACGGTGAAAATATTTTATCCCCTCGAGGATGTGAACAATATGAGAAAAGCATGACTTGCTCCTATAGCATTATTCCAACTGAAACAGGCAAGTTCGAAATTACAGGTAAACTTAATATTAATGATGTTGAAAAGATTAAGAAGTTTACACTTTATGTCGGCAGATATGACTATATTACATTACTGGAGCTTTATCTTTACGAGAATGATATTAATGACAGAGCAGGCTTTGGTAATTTCAAGCGCAGTAAATCAAGTGCTATTGGTATTTTTATTAAGGCAATAGGTGGATTTAAGGCTGTGCCTGGTATAATTCCTAATCTGTTCAGGATTAATCCGGATAATTCCAGAACTGCTGTGGAAGATGTAATCTCGCTTGATAATTGTGCAATTGAGAAATATGATGAAGCTTTTAACTATCACTGCTTATACAAAGTCGGATATCTGGATGTGGGAAAGTATGAGGTTGAGTTTAATATTAACCCTAATATAGACGGGATAAAGCCATTTACTAAATCAAGAAGTGTGGTGGTTAAGGATGAATAAAATGAAGATAATTAACCTTCTCCTCTTGTTTTTTATCTCTAATGCATTAGTACTTTATGCGCTGGACATTTCAATTTTGCCTGTTAGTGATATTGACTACAAGAATACTAAGGTTATTGAGGTTAATGTGAATATCATCTCGCCTGAATTTGTTGGAAATAGCCAATTAGCTGATATCCATGAGAAATTAATCATTCCGGATGATAATAAGGAATTAGTTTTTTTATCACAGCAAATGCTTAGTTCTGAAGATAAAAATATAAGGTTCGTTATGCCTATTTATGGCGTTGGTACAAATGGTATTTATATTTATCAGATAACTATCTTTAATGATACTGAGGTATTAGCTGATAAAAATGTTTCTTTTAGGATTATTGGGCTTAAATCTGTTTTGAATGATTTTGATGTTAAGATTTGCAAAGAAGAGTTGTGCATTACTGAGACCAAGTATTTTATGGCAGGTGAAGATTTATTTGTTAAAGTCAGGAATCCTCAAAATGCAGATATTGTTGGGGTTATCCATGCAAAAAATGGTGTGTCTGAGGATTTGCATTTTAAGGATAACATTGCTAAAATCAAATTATTTGAAGACGGTAAGTATACAGTAGATGTTATTCTTAGTAAAGATGGTTACTTTGAGGAAAAACGAAATTATGAAATCAAAGTTATAAAAAGCCCTGAAATTGTTCGGGCTGATAACAACATTAAAGAGGTTGGCTCATCTCAAAATATTTTGCTTTATTATCTGACTGGTTTTATTGTTGTATTTATTCTATTTATTATTCTTCTGTTTAGCAGAAGAAGCAATAAATAAGGGATGGGTATTATTGTTTATCTCACACCGCCAGCCAGCTTAATTGCGCGAAGACATGCCTCAGCTTTTTTTTCTGTTTCATGAAATTCATTCTTTGGCACAGAGTCATATACAATTCCTGCTCCTGACCTGATATAAGCAAGATTATTCTTTATCCTGATTGTACGGATAATAATTGCGCTGTCAAAATCTCCCGACGGTGTAATATAGCATACAGAGCCTCCGTAAAATCCCCGCCGAGTTTGTTCATATTCCCTTAATAGCTTCATTGCCATTACCTTTGGCGCTCCTGTCAGCGTTCCCATGTTCATTGATGCAAGATAAGCATGCAAGGCATCCAAGTCATCTCTTAAAATTCCTCTCACATTAGAAACAATATGCTGGACATGGGAATATTTCTCAATAAAAAACGGCTTGTCAACATAGCGTGTATTTGGCTTTGAGATTCTTGCAATGTCATTCCTTGCCAAATCAACAAGCATTGCATGCTCTGCAAGCTCTTTCTCGTCGGTCTTTAATTCAGTTTCATATCTTGAATCCAAATCAAGGTTAATTTTTCCGTCGGAAATTCCTCTTGGCTTTGTTCCTGCTATCGGCCTTATCTCAACAATCTTTTCATTAGGATTGTCATTGCTGTCCTGAACCCTTATTGCCATTTCTGGCGAAGAGCCAAGAAGGATTCCGTTGCCTGAATTGATGTAAAACATATACGGGCTTGGATTTAATTTTCTCAGGTGGGAATAAATATCAAGCGGCTCGCTGTTATAGTTGGAGATGATTGTTCTCGACGGAACTGCCTGAAATATGTCTCCCTGAAGAATATTCTTCTTGAGCTTCTCGACAATTTCTTCATATTCTTCCTGTGATATATCACTTGAGACATTTTGCTTGGCATGCTTAAAGGATTTTTTTTTAGGAGAAGGCAATTCAAGGGCTTTTTCATACCCGTCGAGAATCCGATTGCATCTTTTCAGGACAGCATCTTTGTTTCCGAGTATGATTGCGTTTGCAATGAGATTCAGTTTTCCTGTCCTGTGCTCATAGATAAACAGATTATCCAGAAAATAAAGCTCATAATCTGGCTCTTTGAGTATATCGTCCTTGTTTGCAGGTAAGTCCTCAAACTGGTCTATAAAATCATAAGAGATTGCACCGAACAAACCGCAGTACGGCACAAACGGCTTTTCGGTTGGCTTGAACAGGAATGCTATTTTCCTTATAATGTCAATATGGGTTTTAAGATTGAGGCGGTCTTCTTCAGATACAGATTTTCTCTGCGGCTTCAGGGTTCCTGAGAGTGAATCTTTTTTCAATGAAATCTTGTCGCAGAATAAAAGCTCCTTTTTCAGAATTGGAAGAATCTTTGTTCCTAACTCATTAAGGGATTTTATCTCGAAGTTCTGTCCTTTACCAACAATCTTGAGGCACGGGCTTGCTGTTCCTATGCTCAGCTCTCCGTATTTGTCAATAAAATCAGCTGATTCAAGAAGCAGGCAATCCTTTTTTCGACCATAATCTGAAATTTTTGAGAAGTAATCAACAGCATCTAAAGATATGTCCAATGACCTTACGATTGGCACTATTGTCAGAGGTTTTGCTTTTTTTATCTCCTCAAGTGTTTTGGAGTCCATAACTGCTCTAATTTCCCTTCTTATATAATAATTTTTAGGAGATAGCGAGAGATAGGGGAAATAGAGGACTTTTAGAGGGATTATTGCTCGACCGCAATAATACTTACGATTTGATAATTGGTTCTGCTCCGAATAAATTTTGCAGCGACGGAGCACGACGAGCTTTATGCTCGTCAAAAGTGTCAACTGATTTTGCAGTTGGTGTCAACCGATTCCTCCGAGTGAAACGAGCGAGGTGCAATTAGATTGCTAATTAGCATCGCGGTTGTACTAAATCCTGACACCTGCTCCTCCTAATTTCTTCATCATCCTCTCGACACCTTTCTCATCCTTGAGGGATTTCATCATTTTCTTTGACATCTTGTATTGCTTGAGCATCTGCCTTATATCAGCCTGAGAAACGCCTGAGCCTTTTGCAATTCTCTCGATTCTCGAGGAAGTCATTATATCATCTGGATCAGTAAGCTCATCTTTTGTCATTGAATCCATTGCATGCTTCCATTGCTCGAGTTTATGCTCCTGTGTATCAAGCACATCTTTAGGAATGTTAAGGTTTCCAAACCCGGGAATCATCTCAGCAATTTTTCCCAAAGGGCCTAATTTCTTCATTGCGTTCATCTGCTCATATAAGTCAATAAGAGTAAAATCTCCCTGAAGGAATTTCTTGCCCAAATCCTTTGCCTGCTCCTCGGAGATTGCATCCTGAGCCTTTTCAAGCAATGCCTCTAAATCTCCCATTCCAAGAAGCCTCGATACAAATCCTGTTGGGTTAAACTGCTCAAAATCATCAGGCTTTTCTCCTGTTCCAATAAACAATACAGGAGCTTTTGTGATTGAGCATGCTGTAAGCGTTCCTCCTGCCCGAGCTGTTGAGTCCATCTTTGTCGTGATAATCCCAGTAATGCTACATGTTGAATGGAATTTCTCGACCTGAGAATGAGCTGCCTGCCCTATATCAGCAGAAAGCACAAGGATTGTTTCATTCGGCTTGATATTCTGGTGAAGTGTCCTTATCTCCTCTATTAAATCATCTGATAGAGCATCCCTTCCAGAAGTATCAGCAATCACAACATCAAAATTGTTTATCTCCCCAGAAAATTCATCCCATATCTTAACAGGATTCTTTTGTTTCTTATCTGTAAAGCAAGGAACATTTACCTGTTTTGCAACCTGCTCAATCTGCTCCATTGCAGCTGTCCTGTGAATATCCAATCCAACAAGCGCAACCTTAAACCCTCTCTTGATATAATATTTGGCAAGCTTTCCTGACGATGTTGTTTTTCCAGAGCCATAAAGCCCAATGAGCATTATAATAAACGGCTTTTTAGAAATCTCTATTTTCCTTGCTTCCTTTCCTAAAAACTCGACGAGATGATTATAGACAATATTGATAACCTGCTCTTTCTTTGTCAACCCAGCAGGCGGCTCTTTTAGTGCATCCTCTTTTATTCTCTTTGTCAATTCATAGACGAGCTTTACATCAACATCAGCCTGAAGCAATGCTCTTTGCAGTTCTTTGACAAGCTCATCAATTACTTTCTTGTCTATGAAAATTGAGCCTGCTATCTTTTTCAGTGTTCCCCTTAAAGAATCTCCTAGTTTATCAAGCATCTTTCTGTGGCGTTTGCTGTGCTGGTATTTTTTCTTCAGCTTCTTCTGCCCGAGAAATCAGTTTTTTGTAGAGTATAAAAATTATTCCAAAGTAAAGCAGATAAGCAATTATCTCAATCAAATCAGGATTTCCGTTATATCCGAAAAGCCCTTTCATGAAGCTTCCGACCAATCCATTCTCATGCAATAATGGAAAGCTTCCATCAGCATTTACTTTTGGGTTGATGTCCCAGACAGGAGAGATTATAGGCGGTAAAATGTTTGCCTCAACTAATTCATGAACTCCATGCGCTGTAAGCCCTGCTGCAAACAAAATCAGCAGAACACTGCTTGTGTTGAACCATATTCTGAGGTTTATTTTTTTTGATGAGAGGAAAAACAAGTACCCGACGATAATTGCTGATATTATCCCGATTGTCCCGCCGAGAAAATTTATCCCGCTTGCATAATTTATTGCATTAAGGAAGATTACTGTTTCTACACCTTCCCTCAGGATAGCAACCGATATAAGTGTGAATATCCCTATGTGCGAGAATATTGGCTTTGACAGATGAAGTTGCTTCTCGACCTTGCTCTCGATTTCCTTTGAGATGTTTTTCTGCCTGAGCATCCAGAATATCATGGTTGTAATTAGTGCTGCTCCGAGAAGCATTGTTGTTCCTTCGAAAAGCTGCTCAGCAAATCCTTTAAAATCACCTGCTAATGATATAAAGAGAATTGCTGCCAGAATGCTTGCTGCAATGCCAGCGATTATTCCGTAATATACGCTTTTTTTAAAATGATGGTTGTTTGTCTTGTGCAGGTAAGCAAGAACTATGCCCACAACAAGACTTGCTTCGAGTGTTTCTCTCGATGTTACAATGAATGAATCTATCATACGTGAAAGCTATTTCACCTACTATTTAAACATTTTGATTGGGATTTTGATTGAGGTTTATCAGTTCAATCCTGCAATTTCCGAAAGGTTTATATATTAATGTAATCATTTGGTAGTAATAACATGGCAAGAACACCTGAGAGCATAGCCCAGAATGAAAATAATACAAGAGAGGCAAAGAAGAAATATTGGGATAGAGTCCTTGGCTCAAAGAGAGATTTAGGTCAAGACAGTAATTTTGGAAAAAGCCTTGATTATATTGTTAAACATACTCCTGTTAAGCAGATTAGATCTGTTGGTAATGATATCAATAATTGGGCAAGTGACTGGATTCCTCCTCATGTCGAGGGAACTTTAGGCATTGCAGGTGGTTTATTGGGTGGCTATACGCTTGCAACAGCAGGAGCTTCCTTGTTAGCAGGTCCACTTGGAATTATTCCGGCAATTGCAGGAGCAATTCTCGGATATGGAACAGGCTCGTATTTAACAAAAGAGCTTTACACTGATATAACTCATCCTTTTGAGGTTGGATATAAAAAAAGAGTAAGACCATTCCTCGATGCACTTACAAGGCCAATACAAACAATAAAAGATTTCTATAAAAAATATTCCGGGCTTTTTGCCAAGCATGATTCTGATAAATATAAGGAATCCAAAAAAGCTCTCGATGAAAGATGGAAGACTACGAAAGATATGGTAATTCATCCTTATACGCCAGCAGTTAATAGTTATGGATATGCAGATGAATGGAAGAAAACCTCTGAAGATGCAAAAAATGCATCAGACGCAAAAAAAGGTCCGAGTGATGACTTCAGGAGAGGTTATCAATCAGCAATACAAGAAATGATGTCGCAAACACAGCAAAGACCTGCTTGATGGTGGGATGTCATTTCACAAACTCAACATTGTCAAAATCCTCAAACTTTTCATCGCCAGTAAGAAATTTAATGCCTAATAGAAATCTTTCTCTTTGCATATTCTATTTTTAGTTTTGTTGTTTCTTTTATATCCGCAAAATTAAAATCAATAACACATCTTGAATATTCATCAACCAAATCATCTGCCAATTTCTCGTCGAATTCTCTGGTAATATGCAAATGCAATTCAACAAGATTGAACACAGAAACAAACTGCTTTACGTCTTTATACTTATCATAATTCGGATTGCCTTTTAGTATTTCAATTATTGCGTAGGTATCAAAAAAATAAAAATTAATTGCCTCATTCATCCCAATTTCCTTCTCTCATCTCTTTTATTATCTCAGGAGTTGGCTTTTTCCATCCTTTAAGCAAGCCAAATGTTCTTTTTGCGGGTGTATCCTCCTCGATAATTATAAAACGGATTTTTCGGTTCTCCTTTATTTTTGCCTTTTCAACAACCTCGCTTGGGATTGTAATGCCTATCGAGCTTCCCCATTTTCTAGCAATACTTTCACATTCTATCATTTTTCTCACCACAAATCTAACTATATATAACTAAATGAATCTAACTATATAAAACTTCTGCCTAACTTTATTATACCACTCCGTATATATTCTAAATAGACTATATTCAAAAAATATTTCTACCAAAAAGTATAAATATTAGTATACCTATTTCTATATCTAAGCAATAAATTTATATACTATTAGTCAAAATAAACTATATACCAATTGGTAAAGTAAGAAATGAGTGCGGTTTCAGTAGAAAAAACAGAGAAAGAGCTATTTTCTGGTAGAGATGTTTACATTGAACAGCTTGTTTCTCAGACGAATTCTCTCAAAAAAAGCCAGCATAAGAACATTGCAATTTTCGGCTATAAGGGAATCGGAAAAACAACACTGCTGAAAGAATTTCTTAGGCAATCTAAATCAAAGGAAATTTCTCAGGCAATACTCAACCTGAATAATCTCAGCCTAAGCCCTGAAAGTTTTTCTGTTGAATTTATCGTGAATGTTTTTGCACAATTTTCCGAGAGGGATTCTCTTTGGGTTTCAAAATCCCTTTCTGCTGATGGATTGTTGGAGATAAAAAAAGAGGTTTCAAAGCATTCTGCAAATATCATAGACAAAATAATAAATGAGCTGGAAAAAATCAAGCCAAACCAGCAGCTTATTCTCGAAAATGCATTTGAATTTGCACAGGCATTGGCAGAGGAGAAAGAAAAAAAAGCAATAATCTGCATTGAAAACTTTGACAGGATTCTTGACCTGAGCAGCTTTGAAA
>Ga0209211_10012842_pt1 | contig 10468 bp, 6 predicted proteins | sample RifGroA2_FD_183992 | JGI IMG/M metagenome (GOLD analysis project Ga0209211, IMG submission 183992) | Groundwater microbial communities from Rifle, Colorado, USA - Groundwater A2 (SPAdes) (version 2) | ecosystem: Environmental > Aquatic > Deep subsurface > Groundwater | place: Rifle, Colorado...
TCGCTCTCGCTGGTGTTCAGATAGCGCAGATCAAGGCCCGAATAATACAGGCCCTTGCGGTAGTTGGCGCCGACCACGGCGCCGTAGCCGAACAGGCTCTTGTCATTGCGGCCGTTGTCGGCCAGGACAACGCCGAGCACCGGGCCGGCGCCGACCGAGAAGCCGCTGCCGAGCGGCACGGTGTAGCGCGGTGACAGTTCGAATGAGGTCGCCTTCATGCCGGATTCGTCGGTGTGGTTGATCTGGATATGGGTACGGATACGGTTATCCGGCGTCTGGATCAGGCCGCAGTTCATGTTGAAATCGAGACCGTAGACAAACATCGAGTCATCGTCGGTGGCCGAGGCACTCATGACGCCAGCGGTGACAGCGAGTGACGGCTCGGCTTTGAAACCCTTGTCGAGGCCCGGAAGGAACTTCAGGCCGTCGGCATGGCTGGCGGTGGTGCCGAGCGCGAGGCCGGCGACGAGGAGGGTGGATGCAAGGTGAGTGAATTTCATGATCTCTCCAGTTCTGTGGTGATTGTCGAGGGCAGCGGCGCAATGGCTGGGCTGCAGGCCGAGCGACTATATCCGGCGGTATTCGGATGGTCTGTGACCTAGGTCGCTTAGCCGCTTGTTTCTTGGTGTCGGGATTGATTTGCTTGTCTCGGCCGGGTGCCTTCGCTTCGACCTCGCCGATGTGGCACAGCCTTTTCTCCTTCAAGCCGATCAATCGCAATATCAAGCTATGCTAGCCTCTGCATTTGAGACGAGCACAAACACACATTAGTGCTCCGAATTCAATAAATCCAGCCAAGCAAGTAGGTTAATTGACTGCTCAAAACCAGATCATATTTCGTGAATTCGGTGTCACCGACCGGCACCTTTTGGCTGCGCTCGAAGCGGCTGGCCTTGGTGTCTGGGTTTATGAACCTGCCACTGGCCGCGTTCTCTGGAGCGAGTATCTCCGCGCTCTGCTCGGCTACTCAGTTGCCGAAGCTCCGACTACCCTTGCTGCGTGGATGGACCTTGTCCAACCCGTTGATCGGCAGGCCGTACAAACCATGATCGCTGCCGCCGGGGTAGCCGATGCCGACCGCGCCGAGCATGAATTTCAGATGCGTCACAATGGCGGATTATGGTCTCGAGTCTGTTTGCGCCTCTGCCGTGTCGAAGCCGAGAGTAGTGGCAGTCCACCGGTTGCAATCGGCACCGTTGCCAGGGTCGCCAATCGGCCCGCCTCTTCTTTCGGGGGGCACGCCGATGAGACTGGCAGCGCGGTCATCGCGCACGCCGCAATCACTGAACAAAAACTGGCCGAGCAGGCCTTGCGAAGTCAGCTACGGCTAACCAGCGAGATTATCGATTCGGCTCCCGGCGTCTTTTACCTGCTCGACGATGCCGGCCACGTCCTGCGCTGGAACAAGAATCTGGAGACAGTTACCGGCTACGACGGTGATGCCATATCCAGGATGGGGGCGCTGGCATTTTTTGAGCCGGGTATCCAGCCACTGGTCAGCAAGGCAATTGAAGAATCGCTGATCAAGGGTGAAAGCTTCCTTGATGCGCCTCTTCTTGCTCGCGACGGCAGGCGTATTCCGCATTATTTCTCAGGGCGAAGTATCGAACTCGATGACAAAGTCTGCATCATTGGCTTTGGTGTCGATGTCGCCGAACAGAAGCAGAGTGCTGTCGAACTTGAGCAGCACCGCAAGCACCTGCAGGAATTGGTCGCCGAGCGCACTGTGCTGCTAAAGCAAAACGATGCCCGCATGCGCTCGATCCTCCAGGCCTCTCCGCTTGGTATCGGTGTAGTCGTCGAGCGCCAGATACGGGAAGTCAATGAGGCGATGACCACAATTACCGGCTACTCAGCCGAGGAGTTGATCGGCCAATCGGCTCGCTTCCTCTATCCCTCGGATGCTGAGTTCATTCGCGTCGGAGAGGAAAAGTATGCCCAGATCAGATCGTGCGGACGGGGTGTCATAGAAACTGTTTGGCGCCAGAAAACAGGAGGCTTGCGGCATATATTACTGGCCTCGGCCTCGATCGATCCCGCCAATTCTGCGCTGGGAAGCAGCTTTACCGCTTTCGATATCACCGAACGGAAACTTGCCGAGCAAGCACTGGAAGCTAACGAGCGGTTTTTGCGCACCTTCACCGATGCGCTGCCCAGCATGGTGAGTCATTGGGACAAAACTTTGCATTGCTGCTTTGCCAATCGGGCCTATCTGGAGTGGTTCGGCAAGACGCCCGAGCAAATGCAGGGCAAATCGATCCGGGAGGTGATTGGGGAAAAGCTGTTCCTATTCCAAAAGGCGGATATTGACGCGGCAATCGGTGGGGAGCATCGGCGATTTGAGCGCACCCTGAAAAAGCCCTCGGGTGAAATCGGCCATCTCCTTGTCGAGTATATTCCGGAGCGTGCCGGCAATGAGATTGCCGGCTTTTACGCCGTGATTACTGACGTCACCATGGTCAAGCGTGCCGAGGCCAAGCTGGAAGAGTCGCAGCAGGCGCTGCGGCAAATCCTGATTCGCCAGGACCAGATTCGGGAGAATGAACGGAACCATCTCGCCCGCGAGCTGCATGATGAGTTGGGCCAATTGTTGACTGGCATGAATTTCATGGTGTCAGCCCTGCAACTCACCTCCGAGGTGACGACCAGCCAAGCCAACCAGATCGGACTGGAGCTTCAGGGCTATCTCGACGTGACTCAGACCGTGCTGCGCCGGATTACGCGCGATCTGCATCCGACTCAACTGGACCATGGTCTGCTCCCGGCCCTTGAGGTTCTGGCTACGGATTTCTACGGTCGTAGCGGTGTCGCCTGCCGCCTGACCTTGAGCGGACCGGATCCGCAACTCAATGGAGACCATGCGACATCGATCTTTCGGATTGTCCAGGAATCGCTCACCAATGTTGCCCGCCATGCCCATGCACAATCAGTTTCTGTGCACATCGTGTCGACAGCCGAGTCGCTGAATCTCAAAATACAAGATGACGGTCTGGGCTTTGACAGCGCTTTGCTCGGCGCCAACGACCAATCCTTTGGCCTGATGGGCATGCAGGAACGCACTGCCATGTTGGGCGCTTCTCTGAACGTCATTTCGGCGCCCGGCAAGGGAACCATTGTCGCAGTTGAGATACCAATTAAACGGAAAGCAACAACGTGAAGAAAATTCGCCTCTGGATTGCCGATGACCACCTGATTGTGCGCAAGGGGCTGGGGCATATCGTTGGGACCTGTCCGGAGTTTGTCGTCGCCGGAGAAAGCGAAGATGGCGCCGGCACTGTCCTCGCCGTCAGGAAAAAGAATTTTGACCTGCTCCTGCTCGATCTTTCCATGCCGGATGGCGGTATTGACTTGATCAGCCAGCTACGCAGTAGCCAGCCACTGCTGCCGATTCTGGTGCTTACCATGCACAGCGAACCGCATCTCGCCGCCCGGGCGATTCAGGCCGGCGCCACTGGTTTCGTGACCAAGGATGCGGGTGCCGAAATATTGCTGGTGGCCATTCGCACGGTTGCAGCAGGTGGGCGCTTTATGGATCCGCGCCTCACCAATGCCTTGCTTTTCGAGCGTCTTGATAGCAGCGAGCCCCTGCCGGAAATTCTTTCGCCGCGGGAAAGATCCATTCTGGAACATCTGGCGCGGGGCGCCAATATCAAGGAAATCGCCGCGCAGTTCGGGCGCAGCGCCAAGACAGTCAGCGTTCAGAAGAGCCGCCTGATGCGCAAGCTCGGTCTGGAGAACAACGTCGAGTTATTTGAATACGCCAAACGCCACGGGTTTGGTCTCTTGTGAAATCAGGCTAAGGAAATTGATGTACTTAGTCCATAAGTAATAGGTTACTTGAAATAAGGCAATGCTTACATTAGAGTAGGGATATTGTAACGAGTTGCAGGTTTTCAAAGCCATGCCTACCCACTGGCGATTCAAATTCAAAGGCGCCAGATCAGGGGTTGCCACAGCCGTTTTACGATATCTCCGCTATTTGCCGCTGACTGTTGCCGGTCTCGCCCTCCTGGCCCTTGGCATACTCTACCAGCCGGCCGAGCGAGTGCTGACTGCAGGCATCATTGTTATCGCCAGCTTTGGTGTCCATTTCTGGCTGGATGGCAATGCGGCCTACCGGAGAGCGCTGTTTAGTGCCGATGCCTTGCTGCGCCAAGGCGAAGATCTGACCCTCGGCATCATCGAGTCGCTCGGTCATGCGGTGGTGGTCATTGATGCTGGCGGCACGATCTGCCATACCAACCGCGCCTGGCAGGACTTTGCCGTGGCCAACGGTGGCGACGAGGCAACCCGGAACGCTTGTGGTGTAAATTATCTGGCGGTATGCAGCCGAGCAGTGGATTTGGATGGTCAGGCGGCTGCAGTGCGCAGTGGCATAGAAGGCGTTCTGGACGGCAGCATCCCTTCCTACTCAGTGGAATATGCTTGCCATTCGCCAGTAGGGGAGCGTTGGTTCAACATGCTGGTGACGCCGCTGGCCAATGGCAACGGGGCGGTCATCAGCCATATCGATATTTCCGAGCGCAAGGCCACTGAAGCGGCGGTGGAGCGTGACCGGGAACAGCAGTCAGTGCTGCGCAGCCTGATCGAAACCACCGTCTCCGGGGCCTCCATGGAAGAGACGCTGCAACGCTGCCTCGATCAGTTGCTGGCCATACCGTGGCTCGCCGCACAACCCCGAGGCGGTATTCATCTGGCCACCGAAGACAAGGCGGGGCTGGCGTTAAGCGTTTCTCGCAATCTGCCGCCGGGGGTGCTTTCCCGATGTCATCATCTGCCCATTGATCGCTGTCTCTGTGGTCGCGCGGCGACCAGCCAAAAAGTGGTTTTCGCCGGGCACGTTGATGCCTGCCACGAAATTGCCTACAAAGATATTGCCGATCACGGCCACTATTGCCAGCCGCTACTGACAGCGGACGAAATGCTCGGCGTCCTCATGCTCTACCTCCCAGCCAGTAGTCAGCGCAATGGAGTCGCAGAAAAATTCCTCAGCGCTGCAGGCGGGGTTATTGCTGCCTATATCAAGCGCAAACGGACCGAGGAAGCTCTCGCCAAACTGTCACTGGCGGTCGAACAAAGCTCAAATGCCATCGTTATTACCAACACGGCGGCGGAAATCGAGTTTGTTAACGAGGCCTTCTGCAAAATTACCGGTTACCGCCCGGAAGAGGTTAAAGGGCGCAACCCCAGCCTGCTCAATTCGGGTCAGACTCCTCCGGAAACCTTTGCCGTTCTTTGGCAAACATTGAAGGCCGGAAAATCTTGGCGCGGCGAGGTGATCAACCGTTCCAAGAGCGGCAGCATTTTTACGGCTTACCAGACTATTTCCCCGCTGCGTCAAGGTGACGGCAATATCAGCCATTACGTCTCGCTTTTTGAAGACATCACTGAACGCAAACGCAGCTCGAACGAACTGGAACTCCATCGTCACCATCTTGAAGAACTCGTTTGCCAACGTACTGGAGAATTGGAAAAACTCAATCTGGCGCTCGTTGCCAAAGAAAAATTCATCCACACGATCACCGACAATGTCCCGGCGATGGTGAGTTACTGGGGTGCCGATTTGCGTTGCCGGTTTGCCAATGCCGCATATCTGGTCTGGTTCAACAAAAAGCCGGAGGAAATGCTTGGCATCACTGTGCAGGAGTTGCTCGGTGATGAGCTTTCGCGAAAAAGCGAACCGTTCCTGCAGGCGGCATTGCTGGGGCAACGTCAGGAGTTTGAACGCTCATCGACCAAAGTCGATGGTTCCATCGCTTACAACCTGGTGACCTACATCCCGGACGTTGTTGATGGTCAAGTGCAAGGCCTCTACTTGTTTGCTACCGACATCACGACGCTGAAAGAAACAGAACGGACTCTCGGCATCCGTACGGCTGATCTGGAGCGGGCTCAGGCTATTTCGCATCTCGGCAGTTGGCATCTGGATGCCACGCTCGGCAAACTCTCCTGGTCAAATGAGACCTATCGCATTTTCGGTATTCCCTGCGATGCCCCCATGACGCTCGCCAGTTTTATCGAATCGATTTATCCGGACGACAGAGAGCGAGTAATGCGCGTTTGGCAAGCGGCTCAAAGTAGCCCGCCTTACGATGTTGAACATCGCATTGTGGTCAATGGAGAAATCAAGTGGGTTCGTGAACGGGCTGAGCTACTCCTCGATGAAAACGGACAGCTGATCGCAGCTCATGGTGTCGTTCAGGACATCAATGAGCTTAAAAATGCAGAGCATGCCACCCTGCAGGCGTTGGCCGAAGCAAAACGTCTGGCGCTCGCCAAGAGCGAATTTCTCGCTAACATGAGCCATGAGATTCGGACACCGATGAATGCCGTGCTCGGTCTGGCGCAAACGGGCGTCCGCGATAACGTGGGGCGCAAGGCGCAAGTCAATTTTCAGCGCATTCTCGACTCGGGCAAACATCTGCTCAGCGTGGTCAACGACATTCTCGACTATTCAAAGATCGAGTCGGGAAAACTGACCGTTGAGCAGGTTGCTTTCAAGCTTGGCGAAACGATTGACCGGGTTGTCGATCTCACCGCCGAGCGCGCTTACAGCAAGGGTTTGCTGTTCAGGGTGAGCGAAGATCCCGATCTGCCACTCGAGGTTTCGGGCGATCCCACGCGTTTGAATCAGGTACTGCTCAATCTTCTCTCGAATGCGATCAAATTTACCGAGCGGGGCATTGTCAGTCTTTCCGTCACGCGAGCCGGTGCAGACATCAGTTTTCAGGTCAGTGATAGCGGCATTGGCATGACCGAGGATCAGATTGACCGTCTATTTACGCCTTTTGAGCAGGCAGACCCATCAACCACGCGGCGCTTTGGGGGGACCGGCCTGGGTTTGGCAATCAGCGCCCGGCTGGTAGAGGCCATGGGCGGCAAGATGGTGGTTGAAAGTCGTCCCGGCGTCGGTTCGTCGTTCGAGTTGCAACTGCCGATTGCCGTATTGGATAGTCCCGAGGCAATCCTCTCCAAGCGCTACTCACGGGTTCGTCAGGTAGGACTCAGCAGCGTGGAATGCGGCTGGCTGGCGGATGATCTCGAGAAGTATGGGATCACTGTTGAAAAAGCTGAGGTTTCGGGGGCGTTTTCCTTGCCATTGCCGGAGCTGCTCTTGTTCAGCGAGGAGGAACTGGAAAAGCACTGCGTGACCCCGCCACCTGGGTCGCTGCGCCCCATCGTACTGACCACGCCAGGAACACAGACCGAACGCCCATGCGCGCTAAGTGACCACGCTTTTACTATCCAGCGGCCGTTGCGCCTGCGTCATCTGCTCGGTGAGTTTGAACAAAGCCAGTCAGGGCATGGCGATTTTTCATCGGTGGCACGCCTGATCGGAGTCAGCATCCTGGCCGCGGATGATTACGAACTGAATCGAATTGTCCTTGAGGAAATTCTGAGTAACGAGGGCGCCCGGACGACGTTTGTGGTCAACGGCCGCGAGGCGGTCGATCAGGTAATAGACCATCCGTGTGCATTTGATCTGGTGCTGATGGATGTTCAAATGCCGCTCATGGATGGTCATGAGGCTACGCGGCGAATTCATGAAATAGCGCCGACGCTGCCGGTCATCGGTCTCACCGCCCATGCCCTTGGCGAAGAGCGTGACAAGTGTCTCGCTGCCGGCATGGTCGAGCACATCACCAAGCCGATCGACATCGACCATCTGGTCGCTGCGATTCTCCAGCAGCTCGGAAAAAAAGTGGTGCCTGTCGGTGTCGACCGTGGCAATCAGACGCTACCCGCCATCAGCGAAAGCGCCACCACCGTAATCAACTGGCCGGCGCTTGCCGCACGCTTCAACCATCGCCAGGCATTTATCGAAAAACTGTTGGCAACCGTCAAGCAATCGCTGGCCGAGATACCTACCAAATTACGTGATGCAGTCAATCGGGAGGATTTCCAGGCACTGGCTTTCATGACGCATACGCTGAAAGGGACGAGCGGTAACATTCGCGCCGATGCACTCTATCAACTGGCCAAGCAAGCGGACGATAGTGCCCGTCATGGTCGTCCCGAGGCATTGACCCTGGCAATGGAAGCGGCAGATGCCCTCGAGGAAATCCTGCGCACCCTGAATGATGAGAACATGCCGGGCGAACTCGCGTCGCAACTGAAATGCAACGAATAAATATCCGGCTCGCCTCTTGTTCTGGGCGGATGGGGCCTATTTTTTGAGCAGCGCTTCCTGTGCTGCATCCAGATCAACCTTCCGGATCAAACCCATTTTTTTCTGGGTCACGTTGCCGTTGCGGTCGATGAACAGCGTGTAGGGCAGGCCGCCCTTGGTGTTGCCGAGCGCCTGCATGAGCGGGATGCCTTTTTCCTTGGCAATGAAGACCGGGTAATCCATCTCGTAAGCCTTGGCGAAGTCCCTGGCCGGTTCGGCCTTGTCCTCGATGCCGATGCCCAGGACCTCGATCTTGCCCTTGTTGGTGGCGCGGAACTTGATCAGCTCGGGGATTTCAGCCCGGCAGGGGCCGCACCAGCGAGCCCAGAAATTGACGACGAGGGGCTTGCCCCTGTAGCGCTCAAGGGCCACCGGCTTGTCGTCGAGATCGTTGAGCGTGGCGGCGAAGAGAGGAATGGATGAAATTTCCTCTGCTACGGTCAACCCGGAAAAAAGGCCAAAAATGAAAAGTGCAAACAGCTTCTTCAAGGCAGGTCACCACGGCGGAAGATGAAGTAGCCGATGGTAGCACTGAGGATACCGAGCGTCGCCGGGTAGGCCAGCGCGAAAACCTTGTAGCCGGCCGTGCCGAACAGGTCGAGGATGACGTAGGCAGAGGGGCCGAGGACAATCAGTTGTGGATCAAATAGCGCCAGCGCAGCGGTGCGGAAGACCTGCAGCGGGTTGGCCAGGGCCAGCGTGACGGCGAGTTCCGGCGCCACCTTGCCCTGGATCATGACGCCGAGCAGGATGAGGTCGAGGAAGAGCAGCAGGAAGAGCCAGACCATGAAGGCGGCACCCTGCGCCATGTCGGTGGTGCGCGCGATGGCCGAGATGAGCATGCCGATGCCCAGGAAGCAGGCGGCCATGACGGCGAGCAGGGCAGTGTAGTAGCCGAACATGTCCCACGGCACCTCGATGCCCTGGATGGTCGCCCAGATGACGGCGCCGAGCATGGCCAGGAAAACCGGTGCGAAGACGACGATGTAGCGGCCGACGATCTTGCCCCAGAACCAGGCCGACAGGGACACCGGCAGCGACAGCAGGTATTCGAAGACGCCGGCCTCACGGTCGCCAGCCACCGAACGCACCGTGGTGATCAGCACGAAAATGGGCAGGATGGCCATGGTCAACTGGATGTAGGTGACGAGCAGGCGGGACAGGCCAATGAAGCCGAGAACGCGCGATTCGGTCAGGCCGAAGAGGAATAGCAGGGCAACGATGCCGCCGAAGACCAGGGTGTAGATCTGGAACCAGCGGGCGCGCAGGGATTCGACGATATCGAGTTTGGCGGTCAGCCACAGTTGTTTCATGTGCTTATTTACCTTTGGCCAGCGTGTGCCGGCGCATGTCGGTGAAATCAAGGCTGCCCGGCATCGGCATCGATACGGCAGCGAAGTTGTAGCCCATCGGCGAGGTCTTGGTGATGAAATGGGCGCGCTTGGGGTCGAGCCAAGTCATCTCCTCGCGGCTCTTGCTGCTGAAGTCGGCCACCCACATGCGGGTGTCGGCATCCGCCATCCACGGGTATTTGTCGGCCTTTTCCTTGAGCCAGAAGGCGAGGCAGCCCGGGTCGTCGAACTTGAAAACGGTGTTGTTCGGGCCGCCGCGCATTTCGGCGGCAAAGCGGCGGTCGGAAATGACCATGCTGCAGCGCACGCAGGTGTCGCGGTCCCACTTGATCTCGGCCATGCCGTCCGGCCAGCCACCCTTGCTGCTGCAGCCTGAAAGGGCAGCGGCAAGCGGTGTCAGGAGCAGGCCCCCGATACCCAAACGGCCGATAAACCCACGCCGATGCTGGTCGCACATGTTCAGCTCTCGGACAGCGACAGGTCGCTGACCAGTGCCGTGTAACGGGAAATGATGCCGAGAAAGCGCAGGCGATCGGGGCCGGCGATTTCGCCTTCCCAGATGCGATTGTCGTCGCGGCTGGCGAATTTCCAGCCGTCGAGCGCCTTGGCGAAGGCCGGCTCAAAGCGGCTCAAGACAATGCGGCAGGCCAGTTTGGCGGTCAGCGTCACGGCATCGGCCACCTTGTCGTCGAGGACAACCTTGCCCATGTCCATTTCAATTACGCGATTGACCAGCGCCGAGACTTCGTCGAGGCGGTGGCTCGAAATGATCATCGTCGCGTCGTCGAGGCGTTCGGCCAGCAGGTCGAAGAAAATCTTGCGCGCTTCCGGGTCGAGGTTGGCGGCCGGTTCGTCCATGACCAGCACCCTGGCTTCGCGGCCGAGGGCGATGGCGATCAACAGCTTTTGCTTCATGCCGCCCGAGAGGCGCACGAACTGGCGGGAG
>Ga0209211_10012844_pt1 | contig 10468 bp, 8 predicted proteins | sample RifGroA2_FD_183992 | JGI IMG/M metagenome (GOLD analysis project Ga0209211, IMG submission 183992) | Groundwater microbial communities from Rifle, Colorado, USA - Groundwater A2 (SPAdes) (version 2) | ecosystem: Environmental > Aquatic > Deep subsurface > Groundwater | place: Rifle, Colorado...
TCGGGCGGAACGGGACTAAGCGTCCTGCATTGTTGTGGACGCTATAGGATTTGAACCTATGACCTCCGCCTTGTAAGGGCGGCGCTCTGAACCAGCTGAGCTAAGCGTCCTTCTTCAAATCTAGCAATTAATCTCCAGCCATTCTTCTCCCTCTCGTCTGCATACTGCCATCCGCCTTCTGCCTACTGCTTCCCTCACACCCGCTCTACATCGCTCTTCTTCACCCACCCCACTTTCCCGTCGGCCAGAGTGATCTTCGCCCAATCTGCCACGCCGTCGCTCATCCGCACTTTCAGCCCCTCGTGAACGACGAACGCATCGACGCTTCCGGGGTCGGGGGATGACTTCACGGTGACGGTCGACGACGTCACGATCGCCATGTCATGCTCCTGGAATAATGCCGCCTGGGCTCCGAACAACGCGCCAAACAGAAGCGCGAAGAGCATACCCGCGAGAAACGATGCGCGTCCGTACCGCAGCACAACGGACGATCTGACGACAAACACGATTGCAAGGGAAACAAACGTTATCCCCCAGAAGATGAGGAACAGATTGCGTGTCGACGCGAGCGGCATGATCGTGGTGATCGATCGGAGCCAGGAAAGCAGGAAAACTTCGGGAACGGATTCAATGCGGTCTACTGTGCGCAACCGGGCAAGCTGCAAATTGAAGACGATGTCGTCGTTCCCCGGATCGCGTGCCGCGGCACGCTCGAACGCAAGTATCGACTTGCCGACCATGCCTTGTCGATAGTACACGTTTCCCAGGTTGTAATACACTTCAGCGCTCGCCAGTCCATTCCGGAGAATGGCCTCATACGCCGCGGCAGCCTCCTTGAACTTCCCGTCTCGGTAGGCTGTGTTCCCCGATGCGAACAGCTCACCCGGCGACTGTGCCCGTCCGGCCGCCGCAAGCACACATACGAGAAGGCAAGCTGTATGCAGACGCACGCGGTTATGACCTGAATGAATGTTCGACATCCTGAATGGCCTTCCCCGCCGCACCGAGAAGATCCTTGCGGACGGCGCGTGAATCCGCGCCGGGGGCGAACCGCGCGAATTCCGCCCGCTCGAGGCACGTACGCACTTCATCGATCGCCACGTCCGAAACGCCCCGGTCCCGGAGAAGCGAGAGGACCTGGTCTGAGGCCATCGACGATTTCGGTATCCTCAATTTGTGCTCGAGATAGCCGGTCAGAGCTCGAAGCACTTCGGCGTGATACTCTTCGGTGTTCCCCTGGCCCAACAGCACCCTAGCCTGTTTCAGCCGCCGTGAGGCTTCGCGTCCCGCCCGCTCAAAGCGGAAGGAAGGTAGGTCTCCGTAGATCTGTTCCCGGCGCTTGCGATACACAAATGCTCCGATGAATCCCAGGGGAGGAAGGAGCAACGCCGCCCAGGCCTCCGGTCCGAAGTACGAGTCCGGGCCTCCGGCCGCGAGCGTGCCCGGCTCCTGCCTGATGAAACGTATGTCCTGTCCCAGAAGCCGAACGTCCTCTTTGGATATTCCGGAGGCCGATGACGCGAATTCACGGCCTGGAAGAATGTTCAGCTCGAACTTCCGCGAACGGAGAGTGACGTAACGGTTGCGCGCGGGCTCGAAGAAACTGAATGTCATCGGTTCGATGGAACGTTGACCAGCGTTGCGGGGCACAAGGACATACTCCGCCGTCCTCTTCCCTCGTATCTCTCCCCCTTCCCGTGTAATGCTATCCTCGAACTTCGGCTCGTACATTTCGATGTCCCCGGGGACGACGGGTTTCGGTAACTGCACCAACTTCAGATTCCCCTTTCCTCCGATCGTCACCTTGAGCGTGATGGCGTCGCCGGCCTTCACTTCCATGCGATCGATGATCGCGGCGAAGTCGAACGTACCGACGGCGTTGCCGAATCCCGCCGGCGCGCCGGGAGGGAGCGGGTCGACGGTGATCGTCAGCGGGTCTGAGGTCAGCGTGACATCGACAGTCTGTGCGGTCTGAAAGAACGGGTCATTGAAGAATTGCTCGAACGGATCGTTGCTCCTCTTTTTGGATTGCACTTGTGCGGCTACCACGAGCTCCATCGGACCAACTTTCAGATTCCCCACTTGCGACGGGAAGAGTGCGGTCTTCTTGAGAATGGCGGCCCTGTATTGCTTGCCGTTATAGACTTCTGTCGTCAATGCGGCCTGTTTTGGAAGGTCAAAGTCTTCACCCCAAAATCCCTCGAACGACGGCACCTTGGAGAACCGCTGAAAGGACATGTTGACGCGCAGGTAGATCTTCCAGGTCACGATCACCTGCTCGCCCAGCCGAACACGTTGACGGTCGGCGACCGCGCGGAGAAGGATGTTATCCCCGACAGACGGCGATGCAGCCGCTGCTTGGCTCTGGGGCTGCTGTTTTCCTCTGACAACCGTCACCTTCACCGGCGCGCTCTTCAGCGTCGTGCCTTTTGCATCGATGCTCGCCGACCCGATCGTGTACGTCCCCGGCTGTCGTGCATACAACATGTAGCTATACGATATGATAAGCGAGCCGCGCCCGTTCACGGTCTGAATCGTCTGGGCAAAATTCGGACCCGTCAACACGACGAAGTCTTTGAAATCGGGGGGACGAAAATTTGAAGAACTGACCGCGGCAGGTCCTTTGAAAACGTACGCCACCTCGAACTGCTCTCCCGAACCGACGGTTGTCGGATCGACCTCCGCTACAAACGTCGCTTCCTGCGCAATGATCGCCTGCTCCGTTATGACGGAGATGAGCAAATAGCTCAGTATTGTAAAGCGTCGTGACAACTTCGTTGATTGGTTAAAAGCTTGAATGGTTAATTCGTTAAATGGCTGCGAATTGCATGGCGCATAGCGCTAAGCGCACAGCCTTCTGACTTCTAACTTCTGCCTTCTGACTTCTGCCTTCTGACTTCTGACTTCTGACTTCTGCCTTCTGACTTCTGACTTCTGACTTCTGACTTCTGACTTCTGCATTCTGCATACTATCTTCAGCTCTTACCAGTCTCTTTCCACCCTCACCTTTACCCCTTCTCTCTTCTGCAGTTTCTTCTGGATAAGTTTCTCGTTGTTTCTCATGGCTTCGAGCATCCGTTCAGCTTCGTCCTTGGGCATCTGATTTTTGCGCTGTGCTTCGCGCGTTTTATCCTGTTGCGCCTGCTGCTGTTTATTTTCCTGTTCCTGTCCCTGTTTCTGTTCTTGTTCCTTCTTGTCCTTCCCCTGTTGATCCTGCTGTTGTTGTTGCTGCTGTTGTTTGTCCTTGTTCTTCTGGTTCTGTTGTTGCTGTTGCTGCTGTTGCTTCTTGTTCCTCACGACGGAAAGGTTGTAGCGGGCGTCTTCGTCGTCAGGATTGTGGCGGAGTGCCCGTTTGTACGCCTCGATCGCTTCGTCGAATCTGTTCTCGCGCGCAAATGCGTTGCCCATGTTGTAAAAGCCCGCCCCTTTGTCGGTTCGCGACTCCGCGTTCAGCGCGGAGTTGGAAAACGACCGCACCGCCTCTTCGAAACGATCCTGCTTATAATGCGCGTCCCCAAGGTTGAAATGCGTCACCGGCGACGTCGGGTCCTTTTCCGCAGCCTTCCGGTATTCCACTTCGGCATCTGCATACTTTCCACGGTCATACAGCTTGTTGCCGTCCTTGACATGCCCGCGGACGGTCTGGGCTTCAGCGCCGTTCGGCAGCACGAAGACAGCCAGCACGGCGGCCGCGGGCATGAGGCGGCGGAATGCGGCCAGTATGCGCCCCCGACGCTCGGAGACCAACGGTTCGATCAGAAAGAAGAGTATGGCAAGCGCCAGCGGAATCTGATATCGTGATTCATACCCCGAGACCTGCTTGCTGGCGAACTCCGTCTTTTCAAGCTTAGAGATCTCTTCAAAGACCTTGTCCATTTCGCTTCCTCCGCTGCTCGCCCTGTGGTATGTGCCGCCGGTGGCAGCCGCGATCTGTTGCAGCATCGACTCATCCAGCTTTGTCACGACGACCGATCCGCCACCGTCACGCTTGTAATCCACGGCCCCTCCTGGACCGGCGATAGGGATGGGTCCGCCTTCGATCGTGCCCATGCCGATCGTATAGACTTTCACCCCGGACTCTTTCGCTTTGTCCACCGCCCCGAGCACGTCCCCTTCCGTGTTCTCGCCGTCGGTCACAATGACGATGGCCTTCTGCGTGGGCGAATCTTTCATAAACGACTCCAACGCCCGCTCGATCGCGCTGGCGATCATCGTCCCCGGCGTCGGGACCGATTCGACATCGACGGTCGAAATGAACAAATCGGCGGCGGCGTAATCGGCTGTCAACGGAAACTGCACGAACGCATCGCCCGCAAAGACAATGAGGCCGACGCGATCCCCCGCAAGCTTTCGCAGTAGCGCGGAGACGTCCCGCTTCGCTTTCTCGAGTCTGCTCGGCTTGATATCTTCCGCCTTCATGCTGAGAGAAACGTCAAGAGCGACGAACATGTCGATCCCTTCACGCTTCACCTCCTCCAGCTTCGTTCCCACTTGCGGGTTGGCCATTGCAAGGACAAGGAACGCAATGCCAAAAAGTACGCAGGCGCGCTTGATGCCCCGCTTCCCGCCGCTGGCACCGGGGATAACGGATGGCCACAACACTTCCGACACGAACCGTTCCATCAGCCGACCGTTCCATACGTGGAGCGCAATGAAAGCGGCCAAGAGGAGCGGAACGGCTAGGAGCAGCCAAAGAAGGTCGGGATGTTCAAACCGCAACATGGATCAGCTTAGGGCAAACAATAAAATGTCGTCCACGAATACTGAAGTAGTACTTCAATGACAATATTCATCCCACTCTTCGTGTCCATTCGTGGAGAAATCTTTTACGGGATTTTTCTAAAGAGCGTCGAACTCAGTAAGACTTCCATCAATATCAGCAGGCCTCCGATCCACAGCCAGCCATGGAACAGCTCGCTCACGCGTTTGTACGCCGTCACATCGATCTTTGTCCGCTCGAGCTTGTCGATCTCCTGGTAGATCGCCTTGAGCGCCCGGTTGTCCGTCGCCCGAAAATATCTCCCTCCGGTCATGGAAGCGATGGACTGGAGCGATCTTTCGTCGAGGTCGACGGGCTGAAGCACGCGGCGAATGCCGAACGGCGTCCGCTCGGGAAAGGGGGCCATCCCCTGCGCGCCGACGCCGACGGTGTACACTTTGACGGCGAAGGTCGCCGCAAGACGGGCAGCCGTGACGGGATCGATCTCTCCCCGATTGTTGACGCCGTCGGTCAGCAAAATCATCACCTTGCTCTTCGCCTGGCTCTCCTTGAGCCGGTTCACTCCCGTCGCAAGCGCAAGCCCGATAGCCGTGCCGTCAACGATCATCCCGTTCTTCACTTCCGCAAGAAGGTTCTTCAGCACCGGGTAGTCCGTTGTGAGAGGACACTGTGTGAACGCCTCACCGGCGAACGTGACCAGTCCGATGCGGTCGTTCTCGCGGGCGTCGATGAATTCCCCGGCGACTTGTTTTGCTGCCACGAGGCGGTTCGGGCTGAAATCCTCGGCAAGCATGCTCCCCGATATATCGAGCACAAGAACGATGTCGATGCCTTCTGTCGACACGTTCTCTTTGCTGGACACGGACTGGGGTCGGGCAAGACCTACGATAAGTGCGGCGATCGCCAGAAGCCTGAGCACAAACGGCGCGGCGCGAAGCCGTTCACGCAGCACCTTCGGTCCGCGAATCAGCGTTCTCAGCGAAGAAAAACGAATTTCGGCAACGAGCGTTCGCCGGCGCCACCATACGCCGGCAGCCGCGGCGGGAACGAGCAGCAGAAGCCAGAGGTAAAACGGGTTTCCCCACTGGTCGCCGATCATCGGGCTATTCCCAGGCCATGGTACATCGACAATGCTCTTAGATAAAAGATGAACCGCGAATGAACGCGAATCCACGCGAATGATTTTTGTGCGTTTTGTGCCTTTTGTGGCAAGTTTGCTTGAAATCTCAAGAATTGCAGTCTCACTTCTTCGGTATCGCTTTTCGGGCTCCGTGGGGCTTCGTGCGCCCGCCTTCCGTCCTGTTTCGGCCTTTCCCGGCAGTCATTTGGGAATGAGCCTCCGACCCGACAGGCGGTGGCGGCGGAATCATTCCCCGCACAATTTCGGTGGCCTGCTCGAGTTCTTGAAGATGCTCCTCCGTCGAGGGCTGGCTCTTTGCAAATTTCACCATATCCGCCCTGACAAAAAAATCGCGCACCTTCGACCGCATCGTGGAAACTTCCGTTTTCCCGTTCAACGCGGTGGTGATCTCGTCCGTCGTCATTTCGAGAGCCCGAATGTCCCATCGTCCTTCAAAGAAACGGCGGACGATCTCTGTCGCCTCCGAGTAGTATTCTTTCACTTTTCCCTGCTGCCACAGCTTCTTCTCTTCGAGAATTCGGAGCTCACGCAACGCGGACACATGAGGCGGGACAGAAGGCCGAGGCGCACTTTCTACGACGTCGACGACCGGTTTGTGTAAATACCTCCGGTAGACGTAATACCCGCCGCCCAACACGACGAGACCCAACAGATACGGCCAGATATCTTCCCACTTCCACGGCGCGGATTTCGGCGGCTTGATCTCGCGAAGGTCGGCGTCCGGCGGCACCGCAATTCCTTCCACGGAAAACATCAGCGAATTGGCGTAGGCTTTCCGCAGCGTCGTATCCCCTTTCACAACGTATCCGAAAGAGATCGGGGGAAGGAACACTGTGCCCGTGTCGATGGTCATCACTTCCAGCCGCCACACGGGTTCCCCGTCGTCGCGACTAATATTGAGGACCTGGAAAAGGCCGAGGCTGTCCTTCGCGATCGGCCCGACCGTGTCCACTTCCGCCGGCAGACGGCCTTCGACGGTTATGACGACAGGTTCTCCCATCCTGATCTTCGACTTCTCGCTCGATGCCCGGAATCCGACTTCTTGCGCGTTGAGGACAATCGCCGAAAAGCCGATGAAAAAGAGTGAAACCGCGAATATACGCGAATCCACGCGAATGGTATTTACGAATACTGTTTCTTTCACTCTCAATTAGCGTCCATTCGCGCCTGCCCCCGCCGACCGAAGTGACAGTAGCTTAGTATCGGTCGTTCGGGCGGGCGCCGTCTTTGTGGCGGGTTCATTAGCGGTTTGATTGCCTCTACCATCGCCCTTCACGCAGCCGGAAGAAGTCCACGAGCGGCTTCATAGTCGGACGGTCGAGTCGCAGCTCGATGGTATCTGTGTGCGATTTGACGAACTCTGACGATCGCACACGCCTCATCGCCTCGCGATTCGTCCGGTACGCCGTCCGCACGCGCTTGTCGTACGTGTCAACCCACCGAACAGCTCCCGTCTCTGCATCGCGCAAGGGGACAAGTCCCACGGGGGGCAATTCGTCGTCCCGCGGGTCGGCCAGCACGATGCCGATGAGGTCGTGACGGCGTCCGGCGATGCGGAGCGCTGCCTGGTAACCCTCATCTATGAAGTCCGAAATGAGGAAGACAATGCTTCGCTTCTTCTGAATGTGGTTCAGGTATTCCAATCCGGCCCGAAGGCTCGTCGAGGTCCGCTCTGGCTCGAATGACAGGAGTTCCCGGATGATGCGGAGCGCGTGCGCCTTTCCCTTTCGAGGCGGGATGAACTTTTCGATGCGGTCCGTGAACAGAATGGCTCCCACCTTGTCGTTGTTCTTCATCGCAGAGAAGGCAAGGATCGCGCTGACCTCGACGGCGACGTCGCGTTTCAGCGCCGTCTGCGACCCGAAGAACTGCGAACCGCTCATGTCGACGAGGAGCATGACGGTCAATTCCCGTTCTTCTTCGAAGATCTTCACGAACGGATGGTTGAGCCGGGCGGTGACGTTCCAGTCGATGGACCGGATGTCGTCTCCGACCTGGTATTCCCGCACCTCCGAGAACGCCATCCCGCGTCCTTTGAAGACCGAGTGGTACTCCCCCGAGAAGACATGGTTCACCAGGCCGCGAGTCTGCAGCTCGAGATGACGGACCTTTTTCAGGAGCTCTTTAGTGTCCAAGTAGATCTCAAGAATTCTAGGTGGAACTTGGTAATTGTCAATTTTCGATTGTCGATTGACGATTCGCTCAGGTGCCCTTCACCCGATAATCGACATTCGCCAATTGTCCATCGACAATTGTTTCGTTCTCTTCACGGCACTTCAACCTGATTCAGGATCTCCATCACCACCTGTTCGGCCGTGATCTCTTCGGCTTCGGCTTCGTAGGTGACGGCGACGCGGTGGCGGAGGACGTCGGGACAGATCGAGCGGACGTCCTCGGGGATCACATATCCGCGGCGTTTGATGAACGCATGTGCACGAGCGGCCAACGCCAGGTTGATGGAGGCGCGGGGAGAAGCACCGTAATTGATGAGGGGCGCCAGTTTTTCCAGCTTGAATTTCTTGGGATCGCGCGTGGCGAAGACGATATCGAGGATGTATCGTTCGATCTTCTCGTCCATGTAGACCTGTTTCACCGTGTCGCGGGCGCTCAAGATTTCTTTCGTCGAAACAACGTTGCGGACCTTCGGAGGTTCGCCGTTGACGTTTTGGCGCATGATCTGAAGTTCTTCGTCCCGCGATGGATACCCGATCTTCACTTTGAGCATGAACCGGTCGACCTGCGCTTCGGGAAGCGGATACGTTCCCTCCTGTTCGATTGGATTCTGCGTCGCGAGAACGAGGAAGGGTTCGTCGAGGGGATACGTATCCTCGCTGATGGTCACCTGTCGTTCTTGCATCGATTCCAGAAGAGCCGACTGCACCTTGGCCGGCGCTCGATTGATCTCGTCGGCCAGGATGAAGTTCGCAAAGATGGGACCCTTGCGCGTGATGAATTTTCCGTCTTTCTGGTTGTAGATCATTGTGCCAATGAGGTCGGCCGGCAGAAGGTCGGGCGTGAATTGAATGCGCTGGAACTTCGCATGGATGGCGGCGGCGAGCGTCTTGATCGTCAGAGTCTTCGCGAGGCCAGGCACACCTTCAAGAAGGATGTGCCCCTGACAGAGCAGCCCGATAAGCAGCCGGTCGACCATATTCTTCTGGCCAACGATCACTTTGCCGACCTCGGCGGTGAGGGTATCGACAAACGCGCTTTCGCGCTGGATCATTTCGTTAAGCGTTTTGATATCCACGAGTGGGGCTCCGGAAGACTTAGTTATGACCTTATATGATTAGCCGCAAAAATGCACAAAAGTCGCATAAAGTGTTAGGGATAACGACGGGCTCACATACTCTGCAGAACTTTATTGACGGATTTTCACCTTCGTGAGTTCCCGCGGAACAGCAAACGAGCCACCTCAGGGGGCGGCTCGCTTTGCACGGCATAAGTTCGCGAAATTTGTCCCTACGTCAAAATCCGATCCTGCGCTTTTTCTTCTCTGGGGGGATCATCAGCTGGCGAATTGCCTCAAAGACGGACCTGAATTGGACATCATATTTATGCTCCAGAGCATCCAATCTGCGGGCGAGTACTTTGTGAGAAGTCAGAATTTCCCGGATACGGACGAACGCCCGCATGATCGCAATGTTGACCTTGACCGCCCGCTTGCTTCGCAGAATGCTCGAGAGCATAGCGACTCCCTGTTCGGTGAACGCCCGAACTGCGTATCGACGCCCACCATGATCCGATCTTGAGGTGCCAATTTGGTACCTCAAGTTTTTCTCTTCTTTTGGATTGAGGATGAACATGAAATCGGTTGGAAATCGATCCAGGTTCCTCGTCACGGCTCTGTTGAGAGCTTTTGTCGGCACACCGTAGAGGCCTGCGATGTCCGAGTCCAAGATAACCTTGTGGCCGCGAAGTATTCGTATGAGCTGATGCACGTGTTCCGGACGAACGGCGCGTTCGTTAACCATGAGAACCCCCTCTGGTAGTTGTGCAACTCTAGGAATGTAGCAACGGCCGTTCAAAGAGTCCAGGCCTGTGTCGTCTTCAGTCACTCTTTCGCATATTGGACATGATGGTCCCGCACACAACTTCTTTGCCCGTCGACGAAGCGCTTCCCCGACTCCGCGAGGTCTTGACGACTCCGGGAAATGCCGTTCTTTCTGCCGCACCAGGAGCGGGCAAGACCACGCGCGTTCCGATTGCATTGCTTGGAGAATCATGGCTCGTTGACAAGAGGATCCTCATGCTCGAGCCGCGACGTCTTGCTGCGCGACGCTCCGCCGAGTACATGGCGGCGCAACTGCGCGAATCTGTCGGACGCTCCGTCGGTTATCGCATTCGGGGCGAGGCCAAGGTTGGACGCGACACGCGCATTGAGATCGTCACCGAAGGAATTCTCACGCGCATGCTGCATCACGATCAGGAACTTCCCGGCGTCGGACTCGTCATCTTCGATGAATTCCACGAGCGAAGCATCCATGCCGACCTCGGACTTGCCTTGACGCTCGATGTGCAGAAACATCTGCGACCGGACCTGCGCATACTCGTCATGTCGGCCACGCTCGACGGCGTAGCGGTGGCGGATCTTCTCGGTACTCCGT
>Ga0209211_10012845_pt1 | contig 10467 bp, 10 predicted proteins | sample RifGroA2_FD_183992 | JGI IMG/M metagenome (GOLD analysis project Ga0209211, IMG submission 183992) | Groundwater microbial communities from Rifle, Colorado, USA - Groundwater A2 (SPAdes) (version 2) | ecosystem: Environmental > Aquatic > Deep subsurface > Groundwater | place: Rifle, Colorado...
GTTCTGGGCATATCAACGAATGAAGAGATATGCAGATTTAAGAATAGGTGCATAGGGGTGATTAAAGGGGAAATTATTTTATTTTGTTATTTGTGCAACACTGTAGAAAAATAAAAAGATTTAAATAATACAAGAATCCAAGATAAAATAATTCAAAAGAGCGTGAAAATGAAATTTAAATTCGGCTTAAACCTGCATACCTTTTTGATAGTTCTTTTATTAGCAGTCGGATTAAGGGTGGCAGGAGAGTATTCAAATTCCACTAACATTGCGGGGTTTGCTGTTTATGAAAACTTAGAACAAACTTGCAAGGGCTATTTTGGAGATAAGTATTGCGATGATTCGCCGCAAGACTGCGGACAATATTATCAAAAAGGTACATCAAGGGATGATTGCGATGAATGCCAGACTTTAAAGGATGAAAAGGCTGGGTTTGGAAAGTGCGTGAAGAATGCTGAAACACCAGCAACTCTGCCGTCATCTGACAAATCAGGAGTTATATGTGCAGCAGATGTGCAACAATGCCCGGATGGAAGCTTTGTATCGAGAGATCCTGCAAAGAACTGCGAGTTTAAGGCTTGCTCTGTATCAACAGAACCTGCAACGCAGCAGGTATCAGAATCTGCTGGAGACGAACACAACATAATTGCAGTAACAGTGCAGAACGATTTTGCCGATTTAGCAAAGAAAGTGGGAATAAATCTTCCAGCCAAATCTGCAATTAAGCTTACTTCCAAGTTAGGAGACATGTTCGCAATAAACTGGAAAGACGACAATATTTATAGGCAGAATTCTAAAATCAAATCCAATGACCCCAACAGAGAACCTGTCAAGTCGTCTATTATCTGGCTTGCCACTACTGATAATGCAAGATTAGGGGTGTTTTATGCCAATAAAAATGGGTTTCCTATATTGGCTGGCTGGATTGAGGATCCTGAACTGCCTTTTGTAATTGATATTAATTATGGCACAAATTATATAACATATCTAATGGTGAAATGGACTGGCATTGCTTATTCACCTTTCCCAATAGATCCATTGGACACAATCATCGCTTATACAAACGTCCAGGGAAACAATCATGTTCTTAGACTGGGATTGGTATCTTCAGTTAATTTCCAGTATGAAGTAGAAGAAAGGGTGTACAGCAACTGGTTATATCTCCAGGATCCCCTACATTTCACAAAAGCAATTAAGTTAGGCGTCTACAATGACAAATCATCATATGATATATCCTATGAGAGAAATGACAATTTAAAAAAGATAGATACTCAACAAGGGCTTGCCACAACGCCCGGTCAATTCAAAACTAATTTTGGGGCTGTGGTTTTTGACTCCGAGGATTTTTACGAGGAAGAAGGCGGCAAATACTATTATTATGATGGCATAGCTAAGCCCTATGCTGAGCCATTTGTTAATGATATCCTTCATGATAATAATTTAGGCAATAATAAGATCATAATAAAAATCCCATTCTCAATCCCACTCTCAATAAAAGGCCCTGATTCAATATGCACAGAATCCGATGTTGGAATAGACCCGACAAAGCCTTATGAAGGCAAGAATTATTTTGAAAAGGGGATTGTAACATTCGTGCCAACCCCGAAAGGGGAGCCTTTGGAGGATTATTGCGAAAGCCCCGCTAGCCTGATAGAATACTTCTGCGCCACTCCTGATGAAGAAGACTCTATAAAATTCCCATGCAATTGTGAAAATGGCGCCTGCAAAAAAGAAGAAGCCCCTCCTCAGGAAATATACGGGGACTTTGACGGCGATGGCTGTGTGGTTTTTGCAGACTTTGTGCTATTCTCAAAAGCATGGGGCAGCACACAACTGAAATATGACCTAGATGGCAGTGGTGTTGTGGATTTTGGAGATTTTCTTATCATCAGTAAAAATATGGGCAAATGCAAGCCATTAATATTTGCCCAGATGCAGGAAATAATGAATAAGTTGGCAAAGCAGGCAGTGCCCCCATCAGAAGATAAATGCACATCCCAAAAAGACAGCTGCTGCAAAGCAGTACAGGATAATATTTGTGACCCAGACTGCTCAGGGACTACTGACTCTGATTGTGTAGTCTCGATAGAGCAGCAGCCAAGCGGGGGCGCATCATTCAATCTCAAGACAAGTGGAAAAACAGGAAGCTGTGCATCGCAGCAAGGCAAATGCAATGGCGCAGGGAGCGGAAACTGCTATTGCGATTCTACAAGCGTATCAAATTCAGATTATGGAGACTACTGCATGGATATTCTGACATACTGTCCAAATCTATCAAGCCAGGTTAATGTAAAGTTTAAGCAGTAGAAAAATTCATAATACTTTCAAACAGCAATTATCATTTGATTCTTTTTTCCCGCAGCACGCCTTCGCATGCTCAACAATCAAGGCATGGTACTCATTAAATAATTCATAGTCCTTAGGCAGATTGTCGTGAAATAATTTTTGCATTTCCCCATATTTATCATCAATTTTGCACAGCCCAATCCCTAAAAAAATCCTTTTTGTATATGCATCAACAACAAAATATGGCTTTTTCAATGCGTAAAGAAGAATTGAGTCGGCAGTTTCTGGGCCAACACCCCAAACACCAAGCAGGTTTTCCCTTGTAAACTCCCTCCCTGACAAATAAAATTCAGCAAATGCCTTCAGCTTTTTTGCCTTTTGATTATGATAGCCGGATGATTTAACCAATTCCGCCAGTCTCTTGCTTTTTAATTTTTTAATTGATTCCGGGTTTAATGCCTTGTTCTGCCTCAAATTATCCAATGCCTTCTCAACATTCTTCCAACTGGTGCTTTGCGTCAGTATAGCCCCTGCCATTATTTCAAATGCTTCATTTTCATTTCTTGGGAAAGAATAGTCTTTTTTGTGGTATTTTGCTTTATCGTCATTTTCCCCTTTGACAGGCCACCATCCCTGATGTCCGTGCTGCTTCAATAAGGTTTGGTAGATTTTAAGGATTTGGCTCATAGTGTATCTATAGATTAGGCTTGAGGAGTTTAATAATATTATCGATAATCTAACCGTATTAAAAAAATTTAGGGATATGTCAATTCAATTTTTCAGCAGCCGTATCAACCCCAGTTTTTTCATGCCCGCTCAAATATTTTGGACAGAAAAACTTTGCTAAAGAGAACTTTGAAAAATTCGCTTTTCAAGCGAATTTTTCAATATTAGTCAGCGCCTTTAAAGACGATTCTCGTCTATAATGGCGCCAGCATAATTGAAAAAATACGCCTGATTTGAAAATCAGGCGTATTTTTTCAAAGTTCTCTTCAATGAGTTGGGCTTTTTGGATGGACATCTGCTGCGCAACAAGACCGAAATATTCTAATGCCTGCATTACCCTATCTGAGCCAAAATATTCAACTATCCCTTCTCCTGTCAATGCCCTTTTTGAAGTATCCAATAAGTAGGGGGCAAAATCACTAATATATAAAGAATCACAATAAATTATATAAACAACCTATCCTCTTGGATATTATATCCAACATGAAAAAAGGCAAAAAAGGAACTCTGGCAGATATAATAACATTGAACTTCAGAAGCGCAAAAAGCCAATCGCATAAGGATTCAGATATAAGAGTAGAAGTTCCAAAACTTGATGTTAAAGCAAAAAGACCATCTGCAAAAGAAAAAAAGACTTCTGTAATAAAACAGTCTGCAGTCGACATCAATTCCATATTAAACAATATCTTCAAAAATATTGGAAATGCCCCAACTATTGCGGAAAAAGCCGAAAAAGATAAGGCAGAAGAAGCAGAAGCAAGATTAACTGAGGAAAAAGAAGAGGCAGGAGGCTACGGCACATCAAGAAGAAGCGCCTATGCTGCTGGTATAATATCTCCTTACACTGATTATGGCAAATTATTTAGTTATTTGGGAGCTTTCAAAGCAAACACAGGCCAGGAAATAGAAAGCGCAGCCCAGATGATTGGCAGAGTTATGGACGAAAGCGGCAAATTTTTCTTTCTCGACAGAGAGGTTATTGATATGGGTGTCAAGCACATTAAATATTTCAATATGGGTTTAAAATTATCAGGAGACATGAGCGCTGTCCCATTGGGCAACGTAAATTCTAAGGACTGGGAGATGTTTAAGCTGTGGAGCAAGATAGATCCTGTGATGTATAAGCTAAAGATGGATACTATCTAATAATCTCATCTAAGATTTTCCCTCAACAATCTCTATCTCCTTTTGCTTTAAGCCGTATAGCTCATAGATTATGGAATTCAAATCGGATTCTAATTTATTGATTTCCTGCTTAATTCTTGTTTTTTCTTCAATTAAATATGGTTTTTGTAATTTCATAAGGTCTAAGACTATTGAGTTTATTCTTGCCTTAACCTGTTCTGAAGGTATAATTATTGGAAATTTATCCAAATCAATCTTTTTTAATTGAGGAGTAGCATCTCTATTGGTAATCGCAAAATTCCTATAATACACATTCATCAGTTTAGAATTAAGCAAACCTGTTAAGAATATTAAATCTTCTTTATTTTTATCTTTATTGGTATAAATAAAGTATAATGATTGTTCGGGAAATATGCCCGAATCGTCAAATGTCGCAATTAAATCGCTGCCTGTTTTTCGCAAAAGAACTTTATATTTTTTGCCAAGAACTTCTTGATTTGTTGTTCTCCCGCTAATATTTCTCTTCTCAAAATTAAACCATAATTTATTAAGAGTTATGAACTTGTTAATTGATTCTCCTTTTAAAATTTGTATTTGTCTTTCATTTGTTTTTTCATCTGTTATAAGATGAGATTTAGCCCCACAACCAGATGTAGTTTTTATATTTGAAAAAGTGTAAAGTTGTACTAGATTTTTTTGTTTTTTAATGTTGTTAAATAGGTCAAATATTTCTCTTTTAACATAAAACCACGAACAATCGCTGGAGTTTAGATAGATCTTTTGAGGGATTTTATATTCTTCTTGGTTATTTTCCTTAATTTCAATGAGGTTATCTATTGGTTTTTTGTTTTGTAAGACAAATATTACAGTATCTGCGATAATTCCAGGGAATTTAACCTTAAACCATAATTTTTTAAGTGTATACTCCTCCAATATATCTTTTCTTAATTCTATAAACTGCTGATTTGCACAAAGGCGATCTGGAACAATAAAACTAAAATAACCCTCCCTATTTAACAACTGCAAACCTTTTCTGATAAATATCTCATACATATTTGGCATATATGTATCACAGTTATATACTTTAAAATAATAATTCAGTTCTTCATCGGAAATATCTATGCTTTTGTGTTTTCCTTTTATTGAAATCCATGGCGGGTTGCCTATCACAACATCAAACTTAAAAGGAAACTCTTTATCCCAATCAAATGCGTTTTTAGCATCTATTATTGTTTTATCGCTTACTAAGCTATTGCCCCGCTTAATGTTATTATTCAGTTCATTAAGCTTCATTTCTTCCTGGATAGTCCTGAGCCATAGGTTGATCTTGGTTAATTCAACAGCCTCCGCGTCTAAATCCACTCCATGAATATGCTTATGCAGAATTACTTGGTTAATCCTCGCGATAGATTCATCATTAATAAAGCCGGAGAGGTCGTTTGTTTTTTTCCTTTTTGAATCCTGCTGTTTGTTAAAATCTAAATATTTGCTGTACAACAAATCAAATGCTTTTATAAGGAAAGCTCCGCTGCCGCAAGCAGGATCTACTACTTTTATTGAAAAAAGTTTTTCCGGGCATTCTTCAAGATAGGTGTTTATTGTATTTTGAATGATAAAATCAACAATGTATTGTGGAGTATAATACTGCCCCATTTCTTTTCTTACGCCGTTATCTACTTTTTCAACTAACTTGCCGCTTTTAGTTTCGTGTATTATTGTTCCTAAAAACTTTTCATAGATGCTTCCTAAAACATCAGCATCAAGCTTTGAAAAATCAACTTGGTCCTCTTCTCCATTTTCATGCCTAATATAATATATGAGGTAAATCACTTTTTCTAAAACAGCGCTGTCAATTTTAAGCTCTTCGCAAGGGTGGGGCTTGAAAAGCTCCCCATTATAAACTTCGTTTATTTCCATGAATAACTCCCTCATTTCATTCATCAGAGGTTTAATTTTTTTAGAAATTCTTTTTTTGAAAATTTGCACCCTGTCTTCAAGAATTCTTCCATGGTTAAATTCATTAAAAAATCCCCTATCCTCCGCAACCCTGATAAACAAGAACCTGTTAATTATCTTGTGCGCATGCTCTCTTGCCAAATTAAATTCATTTATCTTATTTAAGCGCAATATGCTGTCAATCAATAGTTTTCTTCCAGCTATAATATTATCAATTACTTCTTCACTAACAGGCTTTTTAACCTCCCCTTTTGTCGCAAACTTCGCCAAAATAGTGTTTTCTTTGATTTCATCATAGGATAAAAACCATAATCTCTGCTCAAATAATTGTTCGTACTGATTTATGTGAATAGCAAAAAGAAGCTTGCCTTCCATACTTTTAGATAAGATAAAAGGATCATAAACCCTTATTTCTTTTCCATTTGTTAAAACACATATTCTTACCTGTTTATAATATCCATATTCCAAAGCTTGTTTTATATATTGGGGATTATCCAAAGACTCTCCAAATGCTTTTGCTTCAATCACTATTTTTTTTTCACCCCCTGTGTATAAAACATAGTCGGGTATTCTCCTCTTTTCCTCGATTTTTACAGCATCTCTTCTAACAACTTGGTCAAAATTGTCGATATCCCAATTTAAAATGGTAAGAATTCTTTCAATAAATCTTTCTGTATTTCTTTCATCTAAAGAAGACTCTCTAACCTTAATATTTTTGTTGTAATCATCTATTAATTCCTTAATTTTCAGCTTTGACTGCTCTTTGGTTAGTTTGGTAGGAGTCATATGGCTATTAAAAGGATTGTTAGATATATAAATATTCTTCTTGATGAAAGTTCATTGCAATCCCGCATATCTTCTAAGCTTATGCAGAGCAGCCCTGCTAGCTACAACAAGATTGGCGACTTCCTCAGATGCAGACTCATACTTAAAGCGCTGCAGCCTCTCCCCTATCTTATCTATCATTTCCTTCTGCTCCTCGCTTAATCCGCCTGAGACAGCGTAACTTACTGCTCTTTTCAATTTGGAATAATCCTTATAAACTTGTGCAAGAGCCAGGTAATTCTGATTTTGAGACGTCTCAGAAGTTTCTTTTTTCACAGTTCTTTCAAGATGCTCTCCTTCCGGCTCAAAAAGCCTTGTTATGTCCACAGCAGCAGGGTGCGGAACATTTTCCTCTGCTATTCTTTCTATTCTTAATTCATTGTCAGTTTCCTTTATCAGCTTCTCTATCTCAAGAACTTCCCCTTTACTTTTCTCTTCAAGCTGCTTCAGCTTCTTTATCCTTTCTTCAGGCTTCATCTTCTGGAACTCTGCCTTGTTAATCATTTTTTCATTATTGGCAAAACAAGTTATAAATTTATGCTATACATAATATATAAAATAGGTACTTTCAGAATCAAATAGAGTCAAATCAAGACAGCATTCACAACTCCATGCTGCCCCGGCCTTGAGGTAACTCTTGCTTTCCCAAGCTCTGTCTCAATAACAGCCCCTTTCGTCATTATGTTTCTCCTGATAAAGTTTCTGTTGGCAGGGTTGTCAGAAATTGTTTTTATCTTCGCCTGATTATATGATTTTGATTTTGGGTCATAAAGATTTGCAGTGTCGCAGCCCAAAAGCTTAAGCTTCCTGTTTCCGCCGATTACCCTGTTGGACTGCCTCTTTTTAGGCGCAAGCTTTGTAAAAGCAGGATCTCCTGCAAGCTCTGAAAGCTTCTTCTTCCCCAGATTTTTGTATACTGAGCCTGATATCTTTCTCTTTGACCTTAAATGACTTAATGCCATGTAAAAAACGTAAATGACTCCTTTTTAAATAGGTTTCGATATTGGATTGATAGTTTAGGGTTTTAATGCTGTCTTAATTAAGTCCGAAAAAATTATTTCCTAGAGTCTAGGCTCGCCCAATAAATGCTCGCATTCATAGGATGAAATCCTGAAGAACTCGCCCGCAATTCACAAGGCGAGGAATACTCATCTTTCAATTATGCTGGCGCCATTATAGACGAGAATCGTCTTTAAAGGCGCTGACTAATATTGAAAAATTCGCTTGAAAAACGAATTTTTCAAAGTTCTCTTAAACGAATGCTTCCAAAACAGGTAATGCACCAAACGCTGATGGCAGTAATTGACTATCTTGAATACAGCGGCAAAATTGCGGTTCATGATGATAAATTGCTTTGGACCTTCAAGCCGCAGAGCAAGCTGAAAAATATGCAGGGACTGGTTGTTAGATGAAAGGCTATAAGGGCAAGATAAAAAAGAAGATAACAGGATATTTGATGTCATTGTCAACAACTCCTTCTATGGTGAGAATGCGAAAAAGGATTTAATCCCAAGAGAATACAGGCAAAAATATGATGCAGATAACCTTTTCATTGCAGATTTGCCGGACTATTGGCGAATGATTTACACTCTTAAATTTAGGAAACTATAAAATCAAAAAAGAAAGAAAAAATAAAAAAATCAATATCTAAGCTCCTTCTTTAGCAAGTTCCCAGATCTCCTTCAATGCAACTACTATTGTTGCAGGAACTACTATTGATAGTATGCTGTTAAAGATTCCCTGCAGATATGCTCCAATTACTTGGACATTTCCTAAATAATTGTTTCCTGTAGCAGTGGCGACATAAGATACTATAACAAGCGAAACTGCAACAAGAAGGAAGTCTTTCGTTTCTTTGCCTGATACATTCAGGAAACCTATCACAAGTCCAGCCAATATTAACAGCGTTGTAAGCCATGTTACCCACGAGCTGTCTAAAGCCGGCTGTGCTATTCCAAGTACAACAGCTACGATTACTCCTATTATGAAGGAATAATCACCAATCTTTTTCTCCATAAGATTTCACCTCTTTATATGGATGTATTCTTGGAAATTACCTTATTTAAACTTTTCTATTCTGATAAACATAGAAAATATATAATATAAACTATATATTTCACTAGTTATCTTAAGCTACAATGAAAGAATTTGCCTTCTCTAAAATCTTTTTTGAATTTTTGTAAGTCAGCCTTTCCATTGCATTCCTGTAATCAAGCCACTCAAATCCTATGTGCTCAAATGAAATCTTTACTTTTTCTGTCTTTGTTTCTGCCAGATAAAAAGATACTTCCTTGCTTACTAATGCTCCTTTAATTTTGTAAAAATATTTTATCTGCTGTTTAAATCCTTCAATGAGCTTAATTTTATTTATACTTGTTTCTTCCTCAATCTCCCTCGCAGCAGTTTCCTCTTCCTTTTCTCCTTTCTCCTGGTTGCCTTTTGGAAAATCCCAGTGCCCTGTCTCATAGTGCAGCAGCAAATAGAATATTCTGCCTTTGGATTTTCTAAACAGCACAGCGCCGCAGGATTTTTCTTTTGGCATTTTACTTCACAAACTCAACATTAAGCTTATTTTCAAACTTTTGGTCGCCTGTTAAAAATTTAATAATTCAATTAATGCCTTTTTATATAAATATTTTGGTGCATTAAAGTAAAAATTGACAAGAAGATTTATTAAATGGAGATGGTTACTTATGAATTATAAAACTTACATTAAAATGAACACCAACCAATTTTATCAGCGGGCAAAGTACCCATTAATATTGTTGTCTGTAGGGGTAATCAGCGCAGTTGGAAGCTATATAGGCTCTAATTTCCGCTTGGAAGAAAGAGTAAGTGAACTTGTTGCAGTAAGTTATGATGCGGAAGTAAGGAAATTGAAGGTAGAGTTAAACATTCTGAGTGATGGCATGTCATTTGAGCCGGATACTTCTTCAGCCGCAAAAGAAAAATTTGTGTCTGTTAATGTAGATGGTTTAAGCAGATTGGGGGCTTATTTGCTGTCAAAAGTTGGGTTTAAGTTCCCATATAGTGAGAAAAAAGAACTTGATGCATCTGAATATATTTATAAAATTCAAAAAGGAATTCATGGGACACCTGTAGAAGGATATTTATCAATTGATAATATGTTATTAGTCTCTTCTAATTGGTCATCTGGAAGAACGAAATCATTCATCCAGCTTTATGATTCTGACAATGATAATATACCTGACAGAATTCGTATTACAGATGAAGTAAGTAATAAGGGAATAGCTATCAGAAGAAATGAAGATGGAATTCTAGAATATGAGGACATTGACGAAGCAGGGGCAAAAAAGCTCTTTTCATTTTATACAAGAGTATATCAAGGATTTAAAGTCAGGCATAAAATTGATGAATTGGTTCGCGCGTTTGTTCCAGAACTCGAAATTAACCAAGTGGACATCAGCATAGATACATCCAGCAGCAAATGGCACAAAATAATTCCTAAGTGATTTTAACATTTTTAAAATTATTTCCTGTGGAAAATATTGATTTTTTCTAATGAAAAGCATAATAATTGCAGTTTAT
>Ga0209211_10012847_pt1 | contig 10466 bp, 8 predicted proteins | sample RifGroA2_FD_183992 | JGI IMG/M metagenome (GOLD analysis project Ga0209211, IMG submission 183992) | Groundwater microbial communities from Rifle, Colorado, USA - Groundwater A2 (SPAdes) (version 2) | ecosystem: Environmental > Aquatic > Deep subsurface > Groundwater | place: Rifle, Colorado...
CACCAAGGACATGAAGGTTCATCTGCTTGGGAATCAGCAAGTATGGGGATACCAACTTTAGCAAAGCTGGGTAGGGAAGAGCTGGAAGCCTTGACCGAATGGGGTGGAGGTATCCCTCCTCCGTTTATAAATATTCAAAATAAAGATGAACTCCTTATTGAAATAGAGAGGCTTATAAATGATAGAGATCTATTAGAAAAAAAGGCAACCGAAACAAGAGAATGGCTTGAAAAATATCATTATGAAGAAAAAATATTAAACAGGTGGTTGGAAATTATCGATGAAACACCTATTTGGCAGGATGTATTACCAACCTTTGATGAACACGTCTTAAATAAACCCTTTGACGTAAGAAGATCTAAATATAAATCAAAGTATCATCATCTGATCTGGAAAATACCGCATGAAAAACTCTTTGGCAGGCTGACATTTTTAGTTTCTGTTTTTGCATATACTTTAGTTAGAAGAATGAGAAGCTTTCTTTTAGATCGGAGGTTTACATGTCAAAAATTTTAGTAACAGGCTCAAAAGGGACTTTAGGTGTGCCCCTCGTCAAAGAATTAATTAAGCGGGGCCATGAAGTTTGGGGATGTGATCTTCAGCATCAGAGAGAGAATAACTACATTCGTGCTGATGTTTCAAGCTATCGTCAATTTGAACGAGTGTTTGAGGCAAATCAGTATGACTATGTTTATCATCTTGCAGCTGAATTTGGAAGAATTAATGGAGAAGAATATTATGATACACTCTGGCAGACGAATGTTATTGGAACGAGAAATATTCTTGAATGGCAAAAGAAGAAAAGATTTCGGCTTATTTTTGCAAGTTCCTCTGAAATTTATGGTGATAAACATGCGGATATTTTAAGAGAGGATATGCCGCTAAACTATTCTATTATACAGCCAAATGATTACGCAGTAACCAAATGGGTAAATGAAATACAGATAATGAACTTCGAAAAACGTTTTGGTATTGAGGTCGTCCGGTGTCGTTTTTTTAATGCCTATGGTCCCGGAGAATATTATCACCATTATAGGAGCGTTGTTTGCCTTTTTTGCTACAGGGCTTTATTTGGGATACCATGGGAGGTCTATGAAGGGTATCATCGTGTTTTCATGTACATTGATGACTTTATTCCGACGCTTGCAAACGTTTGCGAAAAATTTACTCCGGGAGAGGTGTATAATATTGGTGGCGTGGAATATCGCAGCGTCAAAGAACTAAGCAATCTGATTCTGCAATACACTGGTGCAGACCCTGAGTTGGTTGAGTATCTTCCGGAGGATAAGCATAATGTATTAAGTAAAAGACCCGACATTGAAAAGGCCATGAAATTATTCGGGCATAATCCACAGATTACTCTAGAGGAAGGTGTGCCAAAGACAATTGAGTGGATGAAGTCGGTGTATGGTAGTTAATACTTTATGGCCCACCTAAGATTAAAAATCGCCACAAATTGATGTCAGAAGGAATTACCAAAACATGATATCTCAATCAGGTGATGACCTACAAGGTAATGAAGTACGAATCTTTCCCGGCTTTGTTATTATTTTTGTATTGGCATTAACGTTACGGTTGGTGTTTTGGTCGCTGATAGTAACACACCCTGAGCGGATGTTATCACCAGACTCATCTGCTTATAATGCCCTTGCCTTGAATATTCTGTCAGGTAAGGGGTTTCTGCTCGACTCTAATTCTCCATATTACTGGTACTCGTTATTGCGCACACCTGTGTATCCCTTATTTTTATCAACCGTGTATTTATTATCGGGAGAGAACTATATCTGGGTTGGATTTGTCCAGAGTGTTTTGAGTTCATTGATTTCTGCTTTGACATTTCTTATCGGTCAGAGATTATTTGGACGACGGGCAGGCTTCATAGCAGGGCTACTCAGTGCTTTTGGTTTGCTTTCTATCATCTATTCACTAATGATCCTATCAGATATCTTGTTTACTATTATGCTTGTCTCATGTCTATGGTGCACGATCGAGTTTTGGATACAGGGAACGACAAGATGGTTATTGATGTCTGCTGTTCTGCTAGGTATAGCAATTCTGTGTAGGCCGATAGCTTTTTATTATACTTTCTTTTTATTGATTATGGCGATTGTTGGCTCTAAACAAAAACTGCTTCAAGGTGTTAAAAATGTTGCAGTATTTATTTTCGTAGTAGTGTTAATAGTTGGCAGTTGGATAGTGCATAACTGGATTGTATTTAAGGTGCCTGTTATTTCTGGGATTTCTTCATACAACCTCGTATACTACAATGCCGCATCGTTAGTGGCTGATATGCGTGGAGTTGATCGTCTTACGGCTGTAAAAGAGTTGGATGACAGACTCAATGAACGCTTTAACAGCATGGGGATAAATGATGGTAGAAAGGCATCATGGGCACAAGTCTTGGCTGCCTGGCGCTATGTAGGCAGAAAGGTCATTCTTCAATTACCGGGGAGGTATATCGCATTACACTTGCGGTCAGACATAAAGAGTCTAAGGTCTGGATCGGATGAGATCTTTAACCTGTTAGATCACCATCCACGAGAACATGGTACTTTACAAGTGCTAAGAGATAAGGGATTATTTTCTGCTATCCAGCATTATCGCAAAGAGTTAATATGGCCTGAGAATGTGAGCCATATTTCTACCGCACTGCTTTGGATTGCATATGCCTTCTCATTATTGGGAGTAGCAGCATTAGTTCATAAAAAACAATTCGTGCTCCTTAGGAACAATTGCTTACTTTCTTCTTCTACCAGGTGCACCGTCAACTCCGCGTTTTAGAGTGCCAGTTGAACCGGTTATATATTTGCTGGCAGCTAAAGGTTGTACCTTTTGGGGAAGTGTTACATTAAGGTACTTAACATCGTCAAGAAACAGGGCAAAAATGCACAAGTAGTTATGTATGAAGGTCATTTATGCAAAAGTACTGATCAATAATGAAAAGTATTCAACAAACTCTTATTATTTCAAAATGGGCGCCACCACTTGTCGGAGGAACACCAACAATTATGCGAAGTTTGCTCAAACATTTTCTTAAAGGCAGCTATAGTATTTTAACAGGAAATATGTTAGAAGATAACATGCGAGCGGATTTGGAAACAACCATGAATTGTCAGTATTATATCATTGATTTGCCACCATTTTTGAATGCACGTAAAAATATCTGGTATTTAGCCCCTTTTCTTGAGTGTCTTCTCATTTTTTTGGTTACAATAAAAGGTCTATATATTGTAAAGAAGAAGAATATTAAAAATATTCTTGCCACTACTTATGGGGGATTTGAAGTAGCAGCATATTTTATTCATAAAATAACGGGGAAGAGGTTGTATATATATCTTTTTGATATATATGAAGAATCACAGAGAACTACCTGGGGACGTTTTAAATCACGATTAATAGAAGCTAGATTGCTTTATGCTGCCAAAAACGTCTTCGTTATGAGTGAATTTTTAAAAGAACATATTAAAACAAAATATGATATAGAATCAATTTTTATCCCTCACGCTTTAGATACATCATTTAAATACAATAATAATGAAAAGATATTTGTTCCTGGAAAAAAGCCATTTATAGTTGTATATACTGGAATGATATATGAGGCCCAGATTGAATCAATATTGAATATGGTTAAGGTAGTTAACATGTTGCCTAAAGGCAAGCTAATATTTAAAATATACTCTCCTCAATCAATTTATTCACTCGAACGTAAAGGGATTAAAGGTCATAATGTTTTTTGTGGGTTTGTTACCTCAAAGGATATCCCCTTAGTACAACAGGAAGCCGATGCGCTCTTTTTGCCATATTCTTTTAATAGCCCTTTCCCTTTAGTTATTAAAACAGCCTCACCCGCTAAGATAGCAGAGTACCTTGCAGCAAGTAGACCAATTATTGTAAATGCCCCTGGTGACTCTTATATCAGTTACTATGCAAGGACTAAAGGGTTTGGTATTGTGGTGGATAAACCGAACCCGACTGAATTGAAAGAAGCTATTCTTCGCTTGATGAGCGATGCTAACTTGCGCAATCAGTTAATTAATAATGCTAGGAAAACGGCTCATGAACACGATGGGGAAATCCTTTCAAAGAAGTTACAAACCTATTTAGCTTAATGCCCAAGGTTAGAAAAAGAGCATAGTTTATAAAATAAAGGTTCATTCGTAAAAAAGTTGAAAATAGGTAAAAAGTGTATAAAGAAGTAAAGTAATAGGAAGAATAAGAGATAGCATCGAATCTCGACCGTATGTAATATAGTATTTTGGATAGAGATAAAATTATATGAATACGGAGACGAAATTCAATGCAGTTAGATACTATCATAGAACTGTTAAACATTCCGGGATATAAAGTAGCGCATAGGGTAAGTAATACACAGTCTTGCGGCATACAAGGCACAGGCAAAAGCGAATCTGGAATCAGAAAAGGGAGACAACTGAGGAGACAGAGGTGGTATAAAGATAGAGAGTGCATTTGGTGACATGAAATGGAATCAGGGTTACAGACGATTCCGATTACGGGGACTCGCAAAGGTAAAGGTGGAATTTGGATTACTGAATATGGCACATAATATGAAAAAGATAGCGATACGAGAGCAAAAGAACAGTACTTCTGCAAGAAAATCAGTAGTTAATATTTAAGTCAAAAATATAGGGATACACTTAATAGTTTTTTCCCTAGGTTTAAACCGTATTTTTCACCGGGGAGTTTATGGATACAACGAAGGTAAAAATGTGGTAAGTATTTATGGGTTAGATATGAATATTGCATTTGTATACATGAATAACGAAAAGAACGTGGGAAGAGGCGCTGGATATGTAGCTGGAGCCATTATTAATGCAGGGTATAAATTGAAATTTTATGATACCCTTTATAGCCCTATTGATACTATATCTCATGATATTGTTCATGAAAAATTTGATATTTTTATGATCTCAAGTATGACTATGCTTTTCCCAGAAGCAATAAAACTTATCTGCATGGTCAAAGAGAAAAAAAATATTCCAGTTTTGGTGGGTGGAGTCCATCCCACAATTGAAGGGAGAAGTATTCTTGAACAGTATAAACAAATTGATTTTATATGCATTGGAGAAGGTGAATCAATGGCCATTGATTTTCTCCACTCTTTTGGCACAGATTCCCTTTTTGGAGTGCAAAATCTTGCCTATCGTCGTAATGGCATAGTCCATGCTAATCCATCTCGGCCACCGGAAGATCTTTCGAAACTGCCCCCCTTTCCATGGGAATTCTTTCCTAATGAATCAATTGTTCAGCAAGGGCTGGGGGGCTTCCTTTATGTTACTGCTTCTCGTGGGTGTCCTTATAATTGTACCTATTGTTCAAACGGTATTTATCTGAAACAATATGGGAAAAACTACTTACGTTTCAAACCTATAGTCCATGTTATTGAAGAATTAAAATTTTTGAATAAAAAATATTCGCCACGTCTATTTTACTTTGGTGATGAAATGATTTTATCTTATCCTGAAAAAGCTGTAGAACTCTTTGTAACGATTAAAAGAGAGTTAAATGTTCCATATGGTTTTATGTGTCGTGTTGAATATATAAGCCCAGAGTTAGTTGATGTTCTTAAAAGAACAGGATGTCAGTATGCGTCAGTGGGTATTGAATGTGGTAACGAAGCATTCCGTTTGAAGTATCTGAATCGAAAGATGTCAAATCAACAAATCGAGTATGCCTTTTCTATGCTCAAAAAGGCGAATATATTTACCACTTCATTTAACATGATAGGATATCCTTTCGATAATGATGACTATCTTACAGAGGAGACTATAAGATTAAATAAAAAAATACGTCCTAATAATATGCAGGTTAGTATTTTTTATCCTTTTCCAGGGACGAAACTTTATGAACGATGCATTAAAATGGACCTGATAGATATTCAAAAGATGAAAAACACCAAAGAATACTTTAGTGAATCAGTACTTAAGGGCGTTTCTTTAAGAAAGAAAATAAAAGAAATTAATTCACTTTTTAATCCACATGGATTTATATTTGCCTTTGAATTTTATAGAATAAAAAGAGAATTTGGACTCAAAAAATTAATTTATTTAATAGAAATGTTTCTTCGTAGTAAGGCATTTATTAGAAAAATTATAAATAAACTGCCGAGATCAATAAAAAGTTTCATAAAATTAGCATAAAGTAACGAAGTAATTTTTTCCAGCGCAAAAAAAGCCTTTTGTTTTGTTCCTTTTAGAAAATTACTTTTTGGACAACTCCTTTTAGGGTCACCCTTCAACCAGACCTTTTAGGGGTGGTTATTGACTTTCAGTTCACAAAAGAACCATATCTCGTTCAGACGGGAGAAATGCTATGCAGATTTTGAGCCTTCATGAAAATTGGCCCACCGAAGATAAGCCAGCTAGTTGGATTCACGCAGCTGAACAGCTCAGGGCAGTGTCAAGACTTTGCCAAGCGACGGCTATTGTTACTCCTTTAGAACCACTGTCCTTAAGATATGGCATCGGTCATTCGTGGCGTTTTTCGAGGTGCGTAAGAGAAGATGGTTTTTGGGTCTACCGGCCTCGATACGGGCGTGTACCTATGTATAGATATTACCTTAATGACTTATCGAAGGCTATTTCGATAATTTATACCATCTTGAAAGAAAACATATCTTTTCAACTGATACATGCCCATTATGTTTATCCGACAGGTTATGTGGGTGCATTAGTTGCCAGGTGTTTAGGAAAACCTTTGATCATAACGGCTCATGGAACGGATGTATGGCGGTTAATGCAAAAAGAGAAATTACCGACTAGGGTTTGGAACCGTTCCATAAAGGCCTTGAAAGCAGCAAGCCTTATTCTGACAGTGAGCAAAGACGTGAAGAATATGTTATGTAAGTTGGGGTTTGGGTATAAAGTAGAAGTTATTTGTATGGGGTTTTCAAAGGACCGTTTTTTTGTCCAAGACAGAGCTGCTTGCAAAAAACGTTTGGGGTTTCCTGCCGAGCAGCGTTTCTTGCTTTATGTCGGTTCCTTGGACGAAATAAAAGGTGCCGATCTACTACCGCTCATTCTTAAACACGTCTTACAGATGGGTCGGGATGTGTCTCTGATCATTGTAGGAGATGGTCCACTGCGTGTCCCAATTGAAAGCGAATTTGAACGTCTTGGTTTGAGCAATAAGGTAAAATACGCCGGGGAAATATCAAATAATGCAGTTCCCATTTACATGGGAGCTGCAGATTTATTGCTTGTACCCAGTCGTCAGGAAGGCCGATCAGTGGTAACAATAGAGGCTATGGCTTGCGGGATACCAGTCATAGCCTCCCGTGTGGGTGGTCTGCCTGAGAGTATTTTTGCAGACACATTGGGACTTTTGGTGGAACCAGATAACCCGTTGGCATTTGCAGAAGCGATCGATAAGGCATTAAGGAAGGAATGGGATTTTGAACAAATACATAAGTGGTCCCAAGAGTTTTCCTGGGATAAACTAGCTCCACAAATTGTAAAAGTATACGAGGCTATGTTTGCGATGAAGGGAAGTATATTTCCCAAAAGCGAATGAGCCATGATTAGTTGGGATCTATAGTTTATGTGTGGCATTGCAGGTATCTACAATCTTGATGGCGCGCCAGCTGACATTGAGTTGTTGCGCCGTATGCTGTCTTTGATGACACATCGTGGCCCTGATGATCAGGGTGAGTATATAGACGATGCGCTGGCACTTGGTCATCGCAGGCTATCCATTATCGATTTGTCATATGCCGGCCATCAGCCGATGTGCAACGAGGATGGATCTGTCTGGATTACATATAACGGCGAGATTTACAATTATCGAGAATTGCGCGCCAATCTTGAAGTCCACGGTTACCGGTTTCGATCTCACACTGACACTGAAGTCGTCTTGCATGCCTATGAAGAATATGGTCCGGCCTGTTTGAATCAATTTAATGGCATGTGGGCTCTGGCTATTTGGGACGGGAAACGTCGCAGGCTTTTTTGTGCCCGAGATCGGTTTGGCATCAAACCATTTTATTATGTATTTGACGGGCGTCAATTCTTACTCGCATCTGAGATCAAGCCATTGTTAGCCGCTATGAAATTGCCTCGGAAACCCAATGAGAGAATTATCTTTGACTTTCTAGCCTATTCGATGATGGAGCATACAACCGAAACCTTTTTTGTCGGTGTGAATAAGTTATTACAGGGCCATTATCTTATAATAGATGAACACGGTTTGTGTACGCAAAGATATTGGTTTCCACAAATAGATCCGACTGCATCAGGACTCTCTGATAATGAGGTAGCAACCCATTTCTACGATCTTTTTGTAGATAGCGTGAAGCTGCGATTGCAGAGCGAAGTGCCTGTCGGTACATGCCTGAGTGGAGGGATAGACTCCTCATCGGTGGCCTGTGTCATAAATAATTTATTGACGGAGAAGAGTGATTGCCAGACTGTTATAGGCCCACGGCAAAAAACCTTTTCTGCTCGGTTTCCTGGAAGTCCATACGATGAGGGGAGATTTATGATGGAAGTCTTGAAGCATATTAATGCTGACCCGCACTATGTCTATCCGCAAGGGAAGGATCTGTTCGATGATGGTATAAAAATGCTTTGGCATCAAGAAGAGCCGGTAATAAGCACTTCTTACTATGCTCAATGGTGCGTTATGAGGAAGGTCAAGGAAATGGGTGTCACAGTAATTCTCGATGGAGAAGGTCCGGACGAGCTATTGGGAGGGTATAGTGTTTTTTGGCCTTCGTTATGGACCGAGTTGTTTCAGCGGGGTAATTGGACGCAATTTATACGTGAGTTAAGAATAGCAAAACGAGAACGTGGATGGCCAGCGAGAGCGATTCTATTGAACCTGTTAAGAACTAAAGTACCGGCTCGGTGGATTGAAATGAGCCGCTGGGTTCTTCGGGGCTTTCGGAAAGACACGTTGGCCTTGAACACAATTCCCTGCCTCAATAAAGATTTTGTGCGTGCGCAAGATCACGATTTAGGAATACCAAAGCGTTGGCAAGAAATATTGACGGCACACCTGTATCGCTATCTGAGTTGTGACAACTTGCCCTTACTTTTGAGAAATAAAGATCGGGCTTCCATGTCTTTCTCCCTGGAGGCACGTGTACCGTTTCTGGACTATCGTCTGGTTATGTTCATCCTTTCATTACCCATCAGACACAAAATGAGGAATGGGTTATCGAAGGTAGTGCTCCGCCGTGCAATGGTAGATACCTTACCTGAGGTGATCCTTAATCGCCGCGACAAGATTGGTTTTGATACACCTGAGAAAGAATGGTTTCGTACTGTGGCATATGAACCGGTTCGAGAGATTTTGCACTCAACTTCCTTTTCGCAACGAGGGTATTTCGATGTGCCGGAGGTTAAACATCAGTTTGATTTGTACATGAGTGGAGAGTTATCTAGTGGTTTCAGCCCCTGGAAATTCGTTGTATTGGAACTGTGGCTGCGAATGTTTATCGACAACGACCCAACAAAACACATATTGTGAAAAATGAAGACCATTTTCCCTCACATTAGGTTCAGCATGGTAGAGGCACTAATTGGGTTATTGAATTGGATTGCTTAAAGACCTATTTCGGTGTAGGGAGAACGTAATTTCGATGTTCTTGAAGGAATATATAAGTTCCTGGTGAGAGACAGAAAGAAAAAGTACTATGAAAGTTCTTTTAGTTTACCCATTGCATATCCGCGCATTTGAACAAGCACTAGGGGTTTTGTACGTATCCGCAGTCCTTAAGCAGCACGGGCATGAGACGAAACTTTTTAGACTGAACAAAGAAGAAGACTGGAATTTTGAGAAGAATCCATCAGTAATTGAAAAAAGGTTTTTGGATGTTCTTCATCATTTTAAACCTGACATTGTCGGTATGTCACTTTTTATTACAAACTTTCATAGGGGGCAATGTTACAAAGGAAATATTTCACGCTTTAAAGAATGCAGGTTGCCAACAGGTAAACATTGGACTCGAGGCAGGTAACGATTGGCAAAGAAACAAGGTGCTCAAACGACATATGAGTAAAGATCAGATATTGAATGCGATATCTAATGGCAAAAAAGCTGGTTTGAAGGTGTTTACGTTTAATATTATCGGAGTTCCTTACGAGACTGAAGAAACGATATGGGATACTATTCGTCTGAATCGATTGGCACGGCCGGCCGGAGTTATTCATACCCTCTTCATGCCTCTTACACGTTCTGAGGCAAAAGACATCTGTGATAAAGAGGGATGGACTATTAAAGAAATTAGCGCGGGTTATTATGATTGTGTTTTTCTGGAACAACCCTCCATTTCGTCTCGCAAATTAATTGGATACCAGCATGTCTTTGATCTATATGTGTATTGTCCTAGGTGGTTGTATCCTATTATATTGAAACCAATAAATAACTTGACATAATATAGCATTTCAAGTATTATGACCCCTGTCAACAAATCATTTGATAGGAGGGGGTTGATATGAGAAAGACGA
>Ga0209211_10012849_pt1 | contig 10465 bp, 12 predicted proteins | sample RifGroA2_FD_183992 | JGI IMG/M metagenome (GOLD analysis project Ga0209211, IMG submission 183992) | Groundwater microbial communities from Rifle, Colorado, USA - Groundwater A2 (SPAdes) (version 2) | ecosystem: Environmental > Aquatic > Deep subsurface > Groundwater | place: Rifle, Colorado...
TCGTAAACTCATCAGGATAACTCCATTGACCTACAAAAGACCTCCCGAATCTCACGCATCTGCGTTCGATATCTGTGAAGAAGATCTGCAGTATAATGACGTCCCATGATGTCGTGCCCGCGACCGAGAAACCCTTGTATAACAAGGTGGGTTGCCGCACCCGCAAGCCACAGCTCACAGGAATTTAGGCGCCCCTGACGTTTCTACATTGAGGATTCTTTAAAATCGCGGTTTAAACGTGCACCACAGGTACAACTTTATTTTCTTACTCAACCTCCCCTCTGTCAACCTATGTAACGGATGCTCAACATTATAGATCCCACTGTAATTTGAAATTTGAATTTTGAAATTTTCAATGAATTTTAATTGTCTAAATGTTTTAAACATTTCAAATTTAGTAATTAATTTTTCATTTCGAATTTAAAATTGTAAATTTCAAATTATAATTTATTACCCTCTTCTTAAGAGGCTTGAAAAAAATTCTATTAAAAAACCTTTAGAAAACTCTTGACAAAATTTTGCATTAGAATAAATTAAATCAATAGGGTAAGAACATCACAAATCTTCTGCCACGAATTTACACGAATGCGCTATATCATAATGGGTTTATTCGTAAAGATTCGTGAAAGTATATTCGTGATATATGAATCAAAAATTTTCGCAGTTAAAGCCGCTCAGTAAGCAGGAAATTTTAGAACAGGCGCAAGGCATCCTGGGCCAAGCTTCCCCCACCAACTCAAAAAGAAAGTCCGTTCTCCAAATTGAGGGCCAGATCATGCCCCGCGGCATCCGCATTTTAGTTGGCGGCAACCCTTTTGACGTGGTGTACCCCAAAAGAATTTGGGAAAAATATCCCTCACCCCTAAAAAAACTTCTCATAGACAACGTGGCTTTTTCCCAAACGTTTCACTTGCCGCTCCTGCTCCCCAAATACGGCACGCTGGACTACGACATGCCCAACCCAATAACCCAGGCTTTATTTTATAAAGGCATGGTGCAGGATATCCCCTCCACCGCCTACATGAGTAATCACAAAACCGTGGACCTCCTTAAGCGTTTTATGGACATCAAATATAAGTTTGAAATGGGGCGTCCGCGCATTGCCAACGTGGCCTTCCCCAAACCCAGAAAAGCGGCCACCGTTCCGTTTACTTTCGGTAAAGACAGTTTGCTGACTTACGGCCTCTGCCGGGAACTGGGCATTCCCACACAGCTTATTTTTGTTTACGAACCCACCATCGACAGCGCCACTGAAGGCATGCACAAAATGAAGCTGGCCAAACAGTTTTTCCAGGAATACGACGTGGAGGTAGGATTTTTGCAGAATCAGCTGGGTGTGCTTCGTGAACCCCACGGCTGGATTGGGTGGGAGCTGCAGCTCACCCAATATTCATTATTGCTCCTGCCTTATGCTTACAGACACCGGAGCCGCTACATTTTTGTTTCCAATGAACAGTCTTGCAATTTTGAATTTAGTAACGACGAAGGGTTTCTAACCAATCCCGTCTTTGAACAGAGTCACCCCTGGATGGCCGAAAATAACATGTACGTCAGGATTCTCGGCGCCAAAAACACTTTTCTCTCCTCCCTCGTGGGCCCCATTCACGAACTCGCCATCATGAAGATTCTGCACCACCGGTACAAAGACATTGCCAAGTACCAAATGTCCTGCTGGGCCGAAAAGAAGCAGGCTAAAAAGAAACGATGGTGCGGCAATTGTCCCAAGTGCGCACGGATTTTCATTTTTATGGTCGCAATTGGCGTGGATCCGTACAAAATTGGGTATGAAGACGACATGCTATCCGAAAAAAACAAAAAACATTTTTCTATATTTGAAGGGGTTAAGAGGGGTGAGGGGGGATATGACGCGAGCCGACTTGGCCGGGATGAACAACTTTTGGCTTTTTACATGGCCTATAAGCGCGGCGTGCGCGGTGGCTTAATGGACACATTTATTAGAGAACATCTAATTGAAGCCAGCAACCGCGAGGAAGAACTACGCAAGACTTTCTTTGGGGTGTACCCCGCCTCCACCGTTCCGGAAGAACTAAAGCCCCAAATCCTCTCCATTTTTAAACGGGAACTCAAGAATCTCCGCTAAATGAAACTGTTCGTGGCAAGTTGTGATACATGCCGTGCCATTCCCAAACCGCTCGGCCGTTGACTCAGTGGGACGAGTGAAGACGCGGTCTGCCCAAAGGCGACCGGGGAATCCAGCTCCGGATCCCCTCATCCATCCTCATACAACTAAATATCTTAACCATATGATTAATAAATTTAGACTCCAAAACGCTAATTATTTGATCCATATGGGCATGAAAAATAGTATTGGCGGTGGGTGGGGGTTTTAACATGCTTTCGGGGCGCAAAGCCCGTGCCCCCAAAATTTTCCTAAGATTCAACCTTGAATGGCGGTGGCGGCTTATGATTGAGTCCTCACGTATTGGCCGCATTTACAACGCCGTCGTCCTTTTTCCCTGGCTGGTTTTTAAATATAAAATGAGGTCCTAGAACCCGTTGCAAAACCCGCTATTCCCTGCGTTATTCCGGCCTCCGAGCCGTAATCCGCCCGGATCCCCTGGCCGACCTGGCTGCCGCCGGTCAAGCCCGAGATGACAGGAGAATTAGGAGGTTTTGCAATGAGTTCTAGTTCTCAGAAATTTGCAAGACGCCGTCTTACGTGTCGAAGGCCCTCAACGGAGCCATAATTCCCATAATTCCTTCTAACCCGCCGGTTTGGAGAAGTTAGAAAATGTGTACCAAAAAGGTGGACGATCGTCTGGTATTTTGGAACAAAACCGCAATAACAAAGCCACGACAATTTATACCGACGGCTGTCTACAGTTTTTGTAATGATACCTACACCCTTCTTTCTGGTTTATTCTCGAGTTGGGATGTAGAGAGAACCTTTTCACATCTGGTAAGCACGCGCCGTCAAGCTTACACTGAGTCAAACTTGGCCGGGACTCACAATGATGGGGTGGGGAGGTCCAACCGCCTGTCCGCACTGAGTCATACCTAATTGAATAAGTGAACTAAACGGGGGTTTAGGTTTTCCTGTTTGAACCGTCCCGATAATCCATTTCTCGGATCTTTGTAAATAACTTCCTTTCCTCTTCTCTCATGATTGTAGCAAACTCATTGTCCGAGGATGAATACGCGATTTTGTCCAGACCCTCAAAGGTAATCCCCGAACGTAAATAGGTCCTGACACTAGGCATACCCTTTAAGTGTTCGTAAGGTACTTGGTACAGCTCATACACCTTGGTCTTCCTACCTTTTTCATCGGTTTGAATGGTGGGGTAGCCACAGGGTCTGTGGTAATTAAGGTAAGGATTAAAGAACCGTCTGTAGTATTCATTAATGTCATTACACATATTTTGGTTAATGTGCTCCCAACCCATGTTCTTCCTGATGACTGATCCGTTCTTGGTTTCAATGAGGGCGTTATCGTTAGCGTGGTATGACCGGCTCTTGGTTTGTTTAATGAGAAGTCTTTGCAGGAGCTCGGCTACCAGGTAGTTTATCGTCTCGTGTCCCCGGTCTGAGTGGAAGTTAAAGAGGCTAAAGGGGTATTGATCAAATATTTCCAGAAGGGCTGGCAGCATACAGGCCTCGGATAGCTGGGGAATACAAAAGGTGACCTCCCATTGAGTAATCTCATCCACACTATTGATGTGGTAAACGTCCTTTTGGCTGACACTGTCAATGCGGATTGAGCCCGGCCGGCCAAAGTTTTGTGGGGCCTGGGTGGCACCAATACCAACCTGCCGGGCTTTGGTGTGATTAATCCAGAAACTCCGGTAGGTCTCGCAGTGTCTAAGGTTGGTGATGTGGGCATGGGAGACTTTAGCAATCGTTTGGTACTCACTCCTACCAAAGACTTCGAATTCACGCCTCAGGATTTCCTTCGTGGCTGCTTCTGAGAGCCTCAGGTGTAACTCATCCGTCCTCTCCAAAAGTTTAATGGCGGAGCCGGTATAGATCTTGTGGGAATGAATCCTCTGGTAGGGTAGGGTCTTTAACTCTCCATTTTCTGCCCTGGCGACCAGTTGGTACACCCGCCTCTTCTTGTACCCGGTCATCTTCTTTAAATAGCTGAGGATAATCCTCTTTTGTTTTCTGGGTAATCCTTTGTAGGAGAACCTTTTTAGTGTTTCCCTGATGAATCCATATTTTTCATCAACGGACCGGTCTTCCAAAGAGAAGGGGACCTTTTGGGTTCCTTTTAGAAATTCTTTTAGTTGTGGGATACTGGTAAGGCGCGAGTCGTTCATAGTAATTTGCATAATCACCAATTAGTATGACGGTTCGCGCTCTTGATCTAAACCTCTACTTCACTCCTTCGGTTAGGTAGGCCCTTTCGTTCAGTTCACTTTATGATTAGGTAAGACTTACTGTTGACAAATACATGCGTATCTGCTACACTAACCGGTTGAATGCCACTTTATTGGCATGCACTTTTCAACAAGAGAAGCCCTGACGAAAGTCGGGGTTTTTCTTTTTGGTTAGACCTTAGCGAGTGTCCGACCGAGCTTAGTTATAATCAATCCGCCAAAGCCCCACTAGAAGTCTAAGGTACTAGAGATCATAGTCGAGCATATAGAACAACTAGAATGCGAAGGTAAATCTAGCGGCGGCGGATCGAGTCGGAAGAAAGTAGCATTTATTGACTTTGCGAGACGATATACCTTAATATCTATTAGTAAAACTTTTAAGTTATGACTGAACCTAAACGAAAGCACAGTAAAGGCCGCCGTAATAGACGGAGAATGCAAATTAGGACCGAAATACCTACTACCGTTAAATGTCCCTATTGTAAAGCCGATAAGTTACCCCACAGGAAGTGTCCAAATTGCGGTAAGTACAAATAACTTATTCGTCGAGGGGCGCGTTTAGGTAGTTAATTAGCGTTTGACAATGGTGGAACAGAAAGCACAGGAGAGCCCTAAAAAAGTAGTTGACCCGCGTCACAAAGCTAGGCAAGTAGCTCTGGCAGCCCTATTTTCCTCCTCTTTTATTAAGTCCGATAAAGACGACAACCTAAACCTCAGCAAAGAAATATTTGGTGACTCGGCCTATGACGAGAAATTATCCGACTCTATTTTTAACGGAGTTTTGGAAAATATGGAAACGATCGACAAGATAATTGTGGCTTCAGCGCCAACTTGGCCCATTGAGCAAATAGACAAGGTCGACTTAATGTGCCTAAGAATAGCCGTTTTTGAACTGTATTTTTCAAAAAACATTCCCTACAAAGTTGCGATTAATGAATCCATAGAACTCGCCAAAGAATTTGGAGGAGAGAAGTCAGGTAAATTTGTAAACGGAGTGCTTGGTACTGTTGTAAAAACCTTGCTTCCCAGCTAGCCACCGCTCGCTTCAAGAGATTTAGTGATATTATTATCTTAATGTCTATGAATACAGAAAAGGAATTATTGGAACTTATCTCTGAGCGTACGGGGTACAAAACCGATGAAATTAAAGATGAGTTTGATTTTGAACACGATCTTAATATTAGCCGTGACGAGTTCGTGGAATTCATAACTTCCGTGGAAGAAAAACTAAAAATTTCCTTTGCCGACGAACATTTGGGAGAAATCAAAACTGTGGGCGATTTAAAGAATCTGACTCTTGACCACCTTGGAGTTATTAGCTAATGGACAAGTTAGAAATCTTAGAAAAAGAGCTCAACGTACTTTTCATCAATAAAGACTTACTTAAGACTGCTCTGACGCATCGTTCCTTCCTCAACGAACATAAAGAAGTGAAGTTTTCTAACGAACGCCTGGAATTTTTGGGTGACGCCGTCCTACAATTTCTGAGTTCCAAATTTCTTTATGGGAAATTTCCCAATTCCCCTGAAGGTGACTTAACAAACTATCGGGCATCTTTGGTCTGTGCACCCTCTCTGGCCGAGGTATCGAGAGTGTTAAATCTTGGTGAGTATCTTTTTTTATCCCGTGGGGAAGAGGATTCGGGCGGTAGAAAACGCGAGTATATTTTGGCCAACACATTTGAAGCCTTCCTGGGCGCTCTATTTCTTGATCAGGGTTTGGACCCATGCAACAAATTAGTCGATACCTATTTGTTTCCTAAAATCGAGCAAATACTGAATGACCAGACTTATAAGGATTATAAGAGTCGATTCCAAGAGTACGCTCAAGAAAAGTATAATCAAACACCCGAATATAAAGAAAAAAGTTCGTGGGGCCCCGACCACAACAAAACTTTCCAGATGGGTGTCTTCATAGGGGAGGAAGAGCTCGGAAAAGGTGAAGGTAGCAGTAAGCAAAAGGCGGAGCAGGAAGCTGCCAGAGACGCCCTTGTTAAGCTAAAGGTACTATGATATTATTATAAGGTAAATCTACCACGAACTCCTTCCACGAACGGTCACGAACTGGGGTAATAAACTTAACGGTTCGTGCTGATTCGTGAAGAAAGTTCGTGGTAAGTTTTCTTTGTTAATATGTTATCCATGAGACTTACAAAAATAGGAAAAAAGAACGCTCCCACGTATCGGGTCGTGGTCATGAATAAGAGAAGTGGCCGCGATGAGGGTGGATTAGAAATCCTTGGTTTCTACAATCCACTTCAAAAGGAGAAATTTAAAATCGATAAGGAGAAAGTAGAAAAGTGGATTAAATTGGGCGCGCAACCCACAGAGGCAGTCAGCAAACTTTTAAAGGGAGAGTATAAGTTTGTTAAATATTCCGGTTCTAAATCACAGTCGAAGTCATAGCCCGACCTAAGGGCCTCTCAAAGAAATCATTATGAAAAGCTCTGCGCAATTTCTAGAAGATATTCTTAAGTTAATTGTTGGCAACCCCGACGAAGTGAAAGTAACTCAAAATGACCTCGTCCTGGAAGTAGAGGCAGAAAGTAGTGATCTTGGCGTCATTATTGGCAAAAACGGTAAGAACATACGGGCCTTCAAGTCTGTTGTCAACCTCAAAACTGCCAAAGAAGGTTCTTCCCGCCTGGAAATAAAAATTCATGAGGAAGCAGAAAATAAGTAAAGAGAAACCCGTTTCCACAATACCATTTTTAACAATCGACATCCTCAGCCTTTTTCCTAACATATTTACGGGATATTTAAGCGAGGGATTGATCACTAAAGCAATAACCGAGGGCATCGTTAGCGTGAGTGTGCATAATATTAGGGATTGGACGCACGACCGGCACAGGACTGCGGACGATAAACCATACGGCGGAGGAGCGGGTATGATTATGAAGGTCGAACCCGTTGTTTCGGCTCTAAAGGAACTGAAAAGGGTAAATACCCACACTATCCTTCTCTCACCACGGGGCGCGAGGTTTGACCAGGAAAAAGCCAGAAGCTTAGCAAAAGTGGATCACTTAATACTCATTTGTGGCCATTACGAAGGAGTCGACCAAAGAGTGGCGGATTGCTACGCTGATGAAGAAGTGTCCATTGGCGACTACATACTTTCTGGAGGGGAACCAGCCGCCATCGTTGTTGTCGATGCACTGACAAGGCTGGTACCCGGGTTTGTCGGCAACGAACAGTCGTTGGAAAATGAATCATTTGAAGGAGAACCTAAGCTTTTGGAGTTCCCTCAGTATACCCGTCCTAAGATATTTGAAGGTCACGCAGTCCCAGATATATTACTCCGGGGCAATCACAAAGAAATAGAAGAGTGGAGAAAGAAAAAGTCCATGGAGATAACGAAACTAAGAAGGCCCGACCTTATAAACAAGGTGAACTAAGAAACTTCCGCCATAGGCGGATCAGCCTTTGGCTGAAAGTAATTAAGAAAATAATAATCTGGTAGCGCGTAAATTGCTTTCCCTCTTCTTAGTTACTTAATTACTTCATTCTTGGTAACTATTCAAACGGGTTGCTCTTTCCCACTGTTACATTTATCTGCTGAGGCTCGTAAGGCTTTAGCTTCTTAATATAGTCCAGAGTCGAAGTAATAGCGGCGGAGGTGAAGTCCATACTACCAGAGACTCCCTTGGTATCGCTGTCAACAAAGTAAGACGTAAGCCCAATTGACCCCGTTAATCCACCGATGTTCTTTTGTGAATCAAAGGCCACCGTACTGACGTCAATCATACGAGAGGTCGACTCAAGATTTGAGAGCATGCTCAAAAAATTCGAAAAATTACCGTCCATAATAGCCTGCATGTTTACTCTCTTAAATGACCCTTCATCAGACTTGGATACGCCACTAAACTGCAACGATTTTAGGGATACGCCAGAACTCGTGGCGATTGCCTGAATCTGGTTCATGAGGTTAGGAATATCATCTTTAGATGGCAAGACGCGGTCAGCTAAAATAACACTGGATTTAATGGCTTGTTGCGATGAAACTAAAGTATTTATTTTTTTAAGCCGCCCGTTTATAGATTCCAGCTCGGTCGCCTGCTCACGATTTTTGGAGTAAACGGCAGGAATAGCACTAGCCGTGGGATAAATTATAATCAAAACCAGCAGCAGTGTCCCACCCATACCGATTAGGATCTTGGTATTTTCCAGGATGAATTCTTTATATTTAACTATAGTTAAACTCATAAAACTCCAATATTTACTTTAAACTATCTTTCTTGAGATAGAGCACCATGGAAAACCGTATTTTTCCGCTAACGTCGTCAAGGCTGGCTCCGGTTAGGTCGGCGTTACTAAATATCTTGCCGCCGATGCCCGGGTCCATTAAAGAAGTAACAAACTTAGAAAGAACCAAATAGCTTTGTACCGTACCAGAAACAGAAACTTTGTTTTCTCCAAAAGTTGTCATGCTCGTAATGGTTACCTCACTAGGGGCCGCTTTGGACACGCTGGAGAGGAGCACAGAATACTTATTCTTGGTCGAGACAATTTTGCTAATGCTCAGAATCTTTGATTCCAGCCGGGAAGCCTCCGACTCAACCACCGCCAGGTCCTTTATTTTTTCCTGTACGCGCAGTATGTCCTTCGTCTGCTTGTCTCCCGACAATTTAAGATTAATGAGTACGGTAGATGAACCAAAGGCAACAAGGCCGGCAATCACCAGAAACACCAGAGATAAGTTACCTAACGAGGTCTTTACTTTTTCGGTTTTTTTCTTCTCCTTAAGCTCTACCGGTAATAAATTTATTTCTTTACGTACCATACTTTAATAACTCTACCAACTACCTAGAGATCCTTGAGACTTAGCCCTACCGCTACAGAGAAACTAGGACCGGAATCTTCCATGTCCTTCTTGGAAAACTTCGCGGGCACATAGACCCGCTGCCAGGGATTGCCCAGCACCACTTCCAGATCCAGGGAAGACGCCATATAAACGATGATGCCGGGAAGCGAGGCTGTTCCTCCGCAAACAACGGCCCTCTTAACCATATCTTCTTTATGATGCGTGTTGTAAAAGGCGGCGGATCTTTTTATTTCGTCCACAACCACGTCAAAAATCGGCTTAATGGCCTGCATAATTTTCCCTTCCAGCTGTGTCGAGTCAAAACCATATGTCCTCTTATATTCTTCTGCCTGGTTAAGATCGAAGCCCAACGACTGGGAAATAGCCCGGGCAAGTGCCGTACCACCGGTGGCAATGCTCCTGGTAAAGCGAACAGCCCCCGCCGAAACTACGGATAAGTCGGTAGTTAAAGCTCCAATGTTTACCAACATAGTGGCCGGAGTTTTATTGTCGGGAATTAGCGACCGGGACACCGCGATCGTTTCCGTTTCCAAGCCAACCACGTCCAAAGAAGCATCTTTCAATATCTTAAGAAAGCGGGACACCAGGGATTTGGGGGCCGCAATTACCAAAACCTCCATTTGCCCCTCAACGGCGGCGCGCCCTTCGATTACCTGGTAATCGAGGGTCACGTCTGAGAGAGGCACCGGAATGTACTGCTGTGTCTCATACTGCATGGCTTGGGTTAGGTCTTTCTCCGTCATTTTTGGAAGGGAAACAACTCTGGTGAAAATTTGTGATTCAGGCAGGGCCACGACGACTTTATTGGAAGAAAGGGGATGGGAATTCACAAACTCTTTGATGGTAGAGGAGAGTTCCTTCAAATCTTCCTCCGGGTCGGTAGCTACATTCATGGGGTGGGGGAGGGAGACCGTGGCAAATATTTGCAACTCCTTACCGTGGGAACGATCATTCTTAACCTCAACCAGTTTCAATGAGGACGTGCCCACGTCTAAACCAAAAAAGTTCATTTAAGAAGGCCTCCTCTTTTCAATATAAAAACCGGCTCAGGTAACTGGGTTGGGCGGCACTTGGTAAAAAGAGAGAGAATCACACTAAATTTTCTCTTTGAATAGGAAATTAAAGAAATCAATAGAGGGCTATAATTGATGGGCAGCATCATTTCATAGATAGTTTGTCAAAATACGCGGCGGCTGTCAATCCCGCGTCGTATAGTGAATCCTGGTTTAGAATTTATAGGGAGCGCGCTGTGCTCGGCTATTTGTGTCCGGGTTCGTGTGGGAAATATTTAGCAGCTGACAGTCATA
>Ga0209211_10012850_pt1 | contig 10465 bp, 8 predicted proteins | sample RifGroA2_FD_183992 | JGI IMG/M metagenome (GOLD analysis project Ga0209211, IMG submission 183992) | Groundwater microbial communities from Rifle, Colorado, USA - Groundwater A2 (SPAdes) (version 2) | ecosystem: Environmental > Aquatic > Deep subsurface > Groundwater | place: Rifle, Colorado...
CGCCGACAATGTTGCGCGGACGGTGCTTTTCGTCCTTGACCACGCCCACCACGGGGATGGCCATGCCGTACTCGGCTAACACGCTCTGCGCGGCATTTATCTGCGCCGCCCCGCCGTCCACCACAATAATGCGCGGCAGCGGCCACTCATCGTGCCCCAACCGGCGCGAGAGCACTTCCGTAAGCGCGCCGGCATCATCGCCCGCCTTAGCGCTTTTGATTTTAAATTTCCGGTACTCGCTTTTTTGCGCCTCGCCGTTTGCTACCACGGTCATGACCCCCACGGCGGCACTCCCCCGCAGGTGCGCAATGTCGTATGACTCAATTCGGTCCGACCGAATTGTCCCGAGCGTAGTCGAGGGACTGCGATACTCGTCTTTTATAAGAGACACGTCTTGGATATGTTGCAGTGCGTACATTTGCCGCTGCAGCTCTTTGGCCTGCTCAAACTCCTCCTCTTTGGCCGCGGCGCGCATCTCTTTGTTGAGCGCCGCGATAAGCTGTTTCTTTTTACCCTCAAACAACAGCACAATATGGCGGATAGTGCGGCGGTACTCCTGCTTGGTTACTTCGCCGCTGCATACGCCCGGACACAGCCCGATTTGGCGGTTAAAGCACGGCCTGCTTTGCCCCGGCGTGCATTTGTCTCTAAAGGGAAATATTTTGCGTATCAACCTCATCGCCTGCTGCAACTGCAAGCCGTGCGGGAATGGGCCGAACGTCTTCCCTAGTGGCGAGTGGCTAGTGGCTAGCTCCTTCCCCCTTACCACCAACACGCGGGGGAAATCTTCCTTCGTAATCACCACGTAATTAAAACTTTTGTCGTCTTTTAAATCCGTGTTTGCTTTTGGCTTGTAAGTTTTAATCAAACTCGCTTCCAACAACAGCGCCTCCAGCACCGAGTCGGTAGCCCGCCAGTCGATACCCGCCGCCGCTGCGACCATGTTGGCAATAAGCGGCGAGCGCACCTCGTGCAGGTCGGGCGCAAAGTAACTGCGCACCCGGTCGCGCAGGCTGGTGGCCTTGCCGATGTAAAGCACTTTCTTATTTTTACCAAGGAAAAAATACACCCCGGGAGAGTCCGGCATCCGCTTCATCTTCTTTTTAAACTGCTCGAGCGTCATGGGCGGTTATTTAAGCACTTTTTTGAGATACTTGCCCGTGTGGGAGTTTTTTTGGTTGGCCACCTCCTCCGGCGTGCCGCGGGCCACCAGCTTGCCGCCGCCCACCCCGCCCTCCGGGCCGAAGTCCAGCACGTAGTCGGAGTTTTTGATGATATCCATGTTGTGCTCGATAAGCACCACCGAGTTCCCCGCCGCCACCAGCCGGTTGAGTATATCGATGAGTTTGCGCACGTCTTCGTAATGCAGACCTACGGTCGGCTCGTCGAGCAGGTAAATAGTTTTTTGCAAATGCGGGCGGTACAGCTCGCTGGATATTTTGACGCGCTGCGCCTCGCCGCCGGAGAGCGTCGTCGCCGATTGTCCGAGCTCCAAGTAGCCCAGCCCCACCTCGTCGAGCGTTTTGAGCCGGTCGTATATGGACGGTATGTCACCGAAGAACTTTAGCGCCTCTTCCACGGTCATCCGCAAAATATCGTAGATACTTTTTTTATTGTACTTAACTTCCAGCGTTTCTTTGGTAAAGCGCTTGCCGTTGCAAAGGTCGCAGGTCACGTACACCGTGGGGAGAAAGTGCATCTCAACCGCAATAGTGCCGTTGCCCTCGCAGGCCTCGCAGCGGCCGCCGCCCTTCTCCTGTTTGACGTTGAAGGAAAAACGGTTTGCCCGCCACCCGCGCGCGCGGGCCTCGGTAGTCTCGGCGAAGAGCTCGCGGATAAAGGTAAAGGCGCCGGTGTAGGTGGCGGGGTTGCTGCGCGGCGTGCGGCCTATCGGCGACTGGTCGATGAGTATGGCGCGGTTGAGGTGTTCGGTGCCCTCAAACTTGGCCGCGTTGTGGGTTTTGTTGGTGCGGTACTTCCGGTCAAACCGCGCGCGCAGGTTTTCGTGCAAAATATCGTACAAAAAGGTCGACTTGCCCGAGCCCGAGACGCCCGTCACCGCCACCATGCGCCCCAGCGGCACCTCGATGTCCGCGTTTTTAATATTGTGCGCGGTGGCGCCTTTTATTTTGAGCCTGCCTTTGTCCTTCTCGCGGCGCTCATCGGGCACCTCTATCGCCTTCTCGCCGCGCAAGTACGCGAGCGTCACCGAGTTGCTGTCGTTCTTTTTTGCCGTCAGGAGTTTGTCGAGCCAACCCTCCGCCACAATCTCGCCTCCGTGCACGCCGGCGCCCGGGCCGATATCCACCAGGTAGTCGGCCGAGTATATGGTGTCCTCGTCGTGCTCCACCACGATGATAGTGTTGCCCAGGTCGCGCAGGTTGATGAGCGTTTTAATAAGCCGCTCGTTGTCGCGCTGATGGAGCCCGATGGTCGGCTCGTCCAATACATAGAGCGCACCCACCAGCCCCGATCCCAACTGCGATGCAAGCCGTATGCGCTGGGCCTCGCCGCCGCTAAGCGTGTTGGCGCGCCTATCGAGCGTCAGGTAGTCGAGCCCGACGTCGAGCATAAACCGCAGGCGCGCGGTAATCTCTTTGATGACTGTTTTTGAAATCTCATGGTCTTTTTTGGAAAGCTCGAGGGTATCAAAAAAATCAAACGCGTCGGCGATAGACTGGTTGGTGACATCAACGACGTTCGTTTTTTCTCCTAGGAACACGTTCAGCGCTTCCGGCCGCAGGCGCGCGCCTTTGCACACCGGGCACGGCTCCTCGGACCAAAAGTGTTTGGTACCGAGCCCGTTGCACGCGGGGCATGCTCCGTACGGCGAGTTAAACGAAAACAGGCGGGGCTCCACCTCGGGGAAGGAAAATCCGTCGTACGCGCACATAAACTTCGTCGAAACGATGCGCTCTTTGCCCGCCTCCTCCACCTTTACCAACCCGTCGGCCTCCTGTAGCGCGCGCTCCACGGCCTCAGAGAGCCGTTCTACGGCGCTCTGCCCTGAGCCTGTCGAAGGGCGCCTAAAATCAGAAATTAATATCTCATCCACCAGCGCATCGATATCGTGCTTTTTATACCGCGAGAGCTCCACGCGGTCGCGCAGAGAGACAAGTGTGCCGTCTATTTTTGCCTTTTCAAACCCTTTGCCCAAGAGGTCATAGAGTAGTTGGTAGTACTCGCCCTTCCTCCCCACTACCACCGGCGCATATATGCGCACGACATCGTCGCTGATTTCCACCCCCATTACTTTTTTTGTTTTCTTAGGAACATGCGAGGAAACGGTTTTTGCAATACTCTCGATAATTTCCTCGTTGCTGTGCTTCCGTATCTCGCCCCCGCAGACCAGGCAGTGCGGCTTGCCCACGCGCGCGTACAAAATGCGCAGGTAGTCATAAATCTCGGTAATAGTCGCCACCGTCGAGCGCGGGTTGTTGCTCCGCGACTTTTGGTCGATGGATATCGCGGGCGACAGGCCGGTAATCTCCTCGACGTCGGGCTTTTGCATCTGACGGAGAAACTGCCGCGCGTAAGCCGACAAAGATTCTATATAGCGGCGCTGCCCCTCGGCAAAAATAGTATCAAACGCGAGCGAGCTTTTGCCCGAGCCGGACAGCCCCGTAAAAACCACCATCTTATTGCGGGGTATCTTGAGGCTGATATTTTTTAGATTGTGGGTCTTGGCCCCTTTTATGTTGATGTGGTCTTCCATGATTTTAATCACGCGCTATTTTATTTGCGTGCACGCACGCTGGCCCCCCGGATCGCTCCGGAGGGTTGGCTATCTGTGTATGCAGTATAACATGTTTGGTTTATAATCTAAATACCATCCATCGTCTGGATGGTTCCAGGCCGCCGGAGTCGGTGGGCTTCTCCCGATCAGTAATGGCAGATCAGAACGCTGCCATGAATAATGGGATGAATGAAGTCCTTGTATCACCCGACCGATGTAGCTTTCCCAAGAGAAAGCCTCCGGCGGCTTTTTCTTTATTTTTCTCATTTACCCATTCGTGCGAATGGGACAATAATATCTTTGTTACAAATGAGATATGGTTTTACCGGCAAGCCGGTGCATGGTCGGCGATAAAAAGAAAAACATCTGTGAAGAACGCTGTTCCTTTTCTAATACGCCCGCCAAAACAAGCAATGCAAGATGTCTGGAGGTTGATTTAAAAGATAGTTTTAATTCTTCCGCCATCCTGCCGACGTTTACTTGTTTTTCTTTCACAATACACCGGAGAATCGCCAGTCTCCGGCGATTAGCTAAAGCTTTGAGTACCTTTTCCAACTCCTTATCTTTTTGACTCACCGACATATCCCCATTGTACCATTCGTGCGAATGAGTCTATACGGAAATTTGTAATTTTCTATGATACTCTAAAAGAAGATCGAACGAGGAGGAGGCCATAATGGGTGTCCAGGTGAACCGTCACTATTGCGTGGTTGCGCTCGAAACTCTTGCGCGATTACGGGTTGAACTGACCGATGCCATTCAAGATGCATACGGTTGTAGCAGAGCGGAAGCGAAACGTCGTCTCGACAGTGCAAGCGAATGGAGGGCAAGACATTTATCTACCCCAAAGTTACAACAAAAAGTCAGCCGCCAATAAAAGGCGGTTTTTTTATATTCTATTTACCCATTCGTGCGAATGAGTCTATAAAAGAAAAAGCTCCGGAAATTCCGGAGCCTTCGATTCAGCCTGTTTCGTCGCAGCGCGGCGGTTCGGGCAGGTGGTGGTACATGATGCCGCAACGCGAGCAGTACAGCTCGACGATGGTCGTCAGCTGGTGCTCGTAACCGGGCCCGATGATTGCGTGCATTGGGTCGCCAATATACTGCCGCGTCGTTTCCCTAACGATAGTCCCCTTGCAGTTGGCTTGGCACGGGACTTTGGTGTCCACCTTGCCGAGGTCGGCATCGGGGTCGATCTTGGCGTTTTTCACCGCCTCCTCCAACCGTTCGGAAAAATCAGACGGCAGCACAACTTCCTTTGGGCCCGGCCGGTTTAGCAGAGTACCAAACTCTTTTGGCATCGTCTTCCTCCCATTCAATCTGAGCAGATACTACCATAACCAACAAAAAGAAAAAGCTCCGGGTTATCCGGAGCTCCTGTAAACACTGACGGGCCATATAAAGGCCACGCCCATCGCCGCAAACCCGAGCAGGCCGAACCACTCCAGACCGGTCAGCTTCCATACCGGAGACATGTCCAGATATGGAATGAGTATCCAACCAATTGGGACCAGGAACACGGCCGACATCTTCCACGACTTCATGTCGTCGGGGAAGATGACGGGGAACGCAAACAGGCCAAGAAGTACCAAAATGCCGAGCGCCATAGGCAGTGTGTGCGACATGAGCCTCTCCCCTTTGTCTTGCCAAAGTATATCCCAGATATAATTTTGGCCCCGCAGCTGCACTCACCGAGGTGAGGAGCGCGGGGCCGGGTGTCGCTTTCGGAGCGCCACCTAAGAAATGCTTATAAACTATCTGGGGTGTATTATATACCCTTTATCAAGTCTTGTCAAGCCCTACCGGTGAGGGCCTTGATTTCGTCGCGCAACAGGGCCGCGGTTTCGAAATCGAGCTCTTTGACCGCGGCGGCCATCTCCTTTTTTTTGGCGGATATAAAGGCGCGGGGATTTTTCTTATACAATTCCTTGTCCACCTCTAGCATCGAGACTATCGCTTTAGTATGCTCGCTGCGCAACTCCTCGGTAATGTCTTTAATCGCTTTTTTGATGGTGGTCGGCGTGATGCCATGTTTCGTATTGTATTTCTCCTGAAGGGTGCGGCGACGGCGCGTCTCGCTTACCGCTTTTTTGAGCGACTCTGTTTCCTGGTCGGCGTAGAGTATCACGCGCCCGGCGCTGTTGCGCGCGGCGCGGCCGATGGTTTGTATCAGCGACACCTCGCTGCGCAAAAACCCTTCTTTGTCGGCGTCGAGGATGGCTACCAGCTCCACCTCCGGCAGGTCGAGCCCCTCGCGCAGGAGGTTGACCCCCACCAACACGTCGTACTCGCCCTTGCGTAGGCTGGTCAAAATTTCGATGCGCTCCAGCGTCTCTACATCGCTGTGCAGATAGGTTGATTTGATTTTCCTCTCTTTCAAATAGTCGTTCAAATCCTCCGCCATTTTTTTGGTGAGCGTTGTCACCAGCACGCGATTGCCGCGCTTAACCGTGCCGGCAATCTCTTCTATCACATCCTGCACTTGGCCTGGATAATTTTTTTGTGACGTTACCGGACTCACGTCTATCACCGGGTCAAGCAAGCCTGTCGGACGGATAATCTGCTCGACCACCTGTTTGCCGCTCTTCCCTCTTTCGTACGGGCCCGGCGTGGCGGAGGTGTACAGCACCTGTCCTACCCTCCCCTCAAACTCCTCAAACATGAGCGGCCGGTTGTCCAAAGCGGAAGGCAGGCGGAAACCGAACTCGATGAGCGTTTCTTTGCGGGCGCGGTCGCCGGCGTACATGCCGCCTATCTGCGGCACCGTGACATGCGACTCGTCGATAACCGTAAGAAAATCTTTAGGAAAGTAATCCATCAGCGAGTACGGAGGCTCGCCCGCTTTGCGCCCGTCAAAGTGGCGGGAGTAGTTTTCTATCCCGTTGCAGTAGCCGACCTCGCGTATCATCGCCAAGTCGTAATTGGTGCGGCGCTTCAGGCGCTCGGCCTCCAATAACTTGCCCTTCTTTTCAAACTTGGCTAATTGCGCTTTAAGCTCCGCGCGGATGTCGGCTATCGCGCGGGCACGCTCGTGCTCGGGCGTCACATAGTGCTTAGCGGGGAAAAGAAAAATGGAGGACGGTCCTTGATGTATTTCCGCACGGGTTACCGCATCAATAATCCGGAGCTGTCCTATATTTTCCCCGTCAAATTCCACGCGGTACAACACGCGCTCGCCGGTGGGCATAATCTCCACCGAGTTACCCAATGCGCGGAAAGTGCCCGGAGTAAGGTCGGCGTTGGTGCGCTCAAAGTACACGCCGATAAGCTCGCGGATAAGCTCGGCGCGGTTTTTCTTGACCCCTGCGCGCAGCTCCAGATGCACTTTGCGGTACTCCTCGGGGCTCCCCAACCCGTAGATGCACGACACCGACGCGACCACTATCACATCTTTGCGGGTCAGCAGTGCTTGGGTCGAGGCGTGGCGCAGCCGCTCTATCTCCTCGTTTATTTGCGCCTCCTTTTCTATATACGTATCGCTGTGCGCCATGTACGCCTCCGGCTGGTAGTAGTCGTAGTAGGAAACAAAGTAGTGCACCGCCGCGTCGGGGAAGAAGTCGCGGTACTCCTGCGCCAGCTGGGCGGCAAGCGTTTTGTTGTGGGCGATGACCAGTGTCGGCTTTTGCACTTTTTCTATCACATTGGCGACCGTAAAAGTTTTGCCTGAGCCGGTAACGCCAAGCAAGGTCTGATGCCGCTCGCCGCGCTGTAGGCCCGCCACGAGCGCCTTAATAGCCGCGGGCTGATCCCCAGCCGGCACGTGCGTAGTTTTGAGTGTAAATTTTTCCATAATGAGCTTGACAGTATAGCATAAACTCTGTTAAAACCCATCTAATCTTGTTCTTCAACAAAGGAGGGTGTCTTGAGTGAAAATACCTCTGCAAAACGAATTGCGCCCGTTACTCCCGCAAGCGAGCTGTTTACGCTCGCGAGCATGGTGCTAAGCTTGCCGCACAACCTCGAAGCCGATGCGGCTGTCGTGGTACGAGGTCTCGGCCTAGAATTGCCTCTGCGTTGCGCTACAAAAGAGCTCAAGGATCTTGATGCGTCCTATCTCATTGTCGCGGCGGCAAACTCGACAGAAAAGACGTACCGGCACTACGACAAAGACGACTTGCGTGCGCCTCCTTTTAACGTAAAACCGCGGGTGGCCATCTTGACGAACCGGCACATGGACCACACCGCCAGCCAGGCCGCGTGGATTGCCGAGCAAATCGGGGTGACAAACATCAAGACTGCGGTTCTGTATGCGCCGGCGTACCATATGGTGCGAGCGTATTGTACGGTGTTAAAGGGTATGCTCAAGGCCGGGCAATACATCGTACTGTTGCCCCGACCGGTGCCGATGCCACCGTGGCTCGTGGTACCCGAAAACGGCCAGGACGCCTACGAAATGGCGCATGCCGAGGCGCCGCGTATCCTCGCCTATCAGCAAAAAGGTGATGTCGTGACGCTCTCCGAGTTGCGGGAGTACCTTGATTGGGTATGGAAGCAGCCGCCTTTGTGCAACATTGTGTAATGTGTATTACTAGCGGAGCGCCAAAAGCGCTCCGTTTTTTATTTTTGATACTTATTTAGAAAATCGTTTTTAAACTCTTCGAACATGCCGTCCAAGATAGACTGGCGGATATTTTTTACCACATTCGTGAGGAAGTAGATATTGTGCATCGAGGCAAGGATGCCTCCCAGCATTTCTTTGGTGGCAAAGAGATGCCGCACGTAGGCGCGGGTGTGATTGAGGCAGACCGGACACCCGCAGCCCTCGTCGAGCGGGCGCAGGTCCTCTTTAAACTCGGCGCTGGGGATTTGAATTTTGCCCCGCGTGGTGTACACGCCGCCGTTGCGGCCGTTGCGTGTGGGGAGCACGCAATCAAACGTGTCGATGCCGGCGGCCACGCCGATAAACATGTCTTCCGGCTCGCCGATGCCGAGCAGGTGCCGCGGCTTTTCCCTCGGCAGTTCTTTATTGACCTTGTCCAAAATACCCAGAATGTCCTGCTTGCTGAACGAGCCGCCGATGCCGTAGCCGTCAAAGTCCATCCCCGCAAGCGTCTTGGCGCTCTTTATGCGCAGGTCTTCAAACCGTCCGCCTTGCACGATGCCGTATATCCCGGGCACGAAGGTCAGACCTTTTTGGGAAGGTCTGACCTTCCCAGACATCTGGCGGTGTGCTTTTAAGCTCCGGTCCGCCCAGCGATGGGTGCGCTCCATCGCCTCTTTTTGATAGTCCCAATCGGCTGCAGGGCTGGTGCACTCGTCGAACGCATAAATAATGTCGGCGCCGAGCCCGTGCTGGATTTCTATCGAGCGCTCGGGAGTAAACCGGTGCAGGGTCCCGTCGACATGTGAGGTAAAGGAAACCCCTTCTTCGTCGATGATCGCAAGCTTGCCGTGGCTTGTCGCCAAATCTTCATCGTACAAACTCACTCCCGCTTCGCGGGGCACCTCCTCTTTATTTAAAAACTTAGAAATCTTTTTACCAAACCCCTCACCCAGCGAAAATACCTGGAACCCGCCCGAGTCGGTCATGATGGGGCCGTCAAAGCCCATAAACTTGTGGATGCCGCCCGCGCGGGCAATGAGCTCCGGCCCGGGCGAGAGGTACAAGTGATAGGTGTTGGCGATGATGGTTTGTATCCCGAGTGCGTCAAACTCGGACACTTTGATGCCCTTAACATCCGCTTTGGTGCCCACCGCGACAAACGCGGGGGTCAGTATGTCGCCGTGCGGCGTCGAAAGCACTCCCGCCCTGGCAAGGCTGGGACCCTCTTTTTGTATGCTGAACGTATTATTTGACACCCACCAACTCTACCTCAAAAATCAGCGTCGAGTTGGCCGGGATAGGTCCGTAGTCTTGGCTGCCGTACCCCAGCGACGGCGGGATGATGAGCAGGCGCTTGCCGCCGACCTTCATACCCACGAGCCCCTGGTCCCAGCCGGGGATAACATACCCGCCGCCGAGCGGAAACTCGATAGGCGCTTTGCCGACCGAGGTGTCAAAGACGGTGCCGTTTTGCAGTTTGCCGGTGTAGTTGACGCTGACCGTGTTGCCCACGGTAGCCTCCGCGCCTGTGCCCACCACCTGGTCCTGCACCACGAGCCCCGAGGTGTCTCCCGCCGCAGTGCCCGAAACGCTGTTCATAGCAAGAAAAGGATTACCGAATACGAAAAAAAGCCCCACCACCACGATGCCCGCGCCCACCGCTATGCCTGTTTTTAATTTCTTGTCCATATCCGGATAGTATACCACCGCTATTTTTGTATGCTCGCGCCCGTCCCCACCTCGAGCCCTGTGGAAAACGCGGCGGAGTACGCGCTCGCGGCCCGGCTGTTGCCCGTGCCAGGAGAGAGCGCAGCATTGTTGAGCATAATCAAAGTAAGCGCGATGCCCGCCACCACCGCGCCCGGCAGCAAGAGCTCGCGTGACTGTATCTGCACATGATGGAAGAAGGCAAAGGCGAGCGCGAGCATCAGCAGCGCCGCCACTCCCCCGAGTATCCACCCGGTGGTGGCGCGAGGCTCGGATGCGAGCTTGCCGAGACTGCGCGCGAGCGAGTCGTTGGAGGAGGGCGCCGGCGCGGTTGCCGCCGGAGCGGCGGTCTCGGCCCCCAGCACCCGGCCCCGGAACGGCGATGCAAAGTACTGCACGACAAACGTCGCCGGCTGGCCCTTGTATACTCCCTGTGCGATGCCGACCCCCATCTCAATGTAGACCGGCTTGACTATGTT
>Ga0209211_10012854_pt1 | contig 10462 bp, 9 predicted proteins | sample RifGroA2_FD_183992 | JGI IMG/M metagenome (GOLD analysis project Ga0209211, IMG submission 183992) | Groundwater microbial communities from Rifle, Colorado, USA - Groundwater A2 (SPAdes) (version 2) | ecosystem: Environmental > Aquatic > Deep subsurface > Groundwater | place: Rifle, Colorado...
CTTTTTGGCGATAGACACCACCAAGCGCAAGTTAGCGGAAATGAGTCCTTGTTCTGCAAGTTTATCCCCTTTTTCTTTGCGTTTGGCAAGGGCAACTTCTTCTTCACCGGACAAGAGCGATATTTTTCCGATTTCACGCAAATACATTTGAATGGAATCAGATGTCAGTTCCGGAACATCCCAACGGCTTACTTGCTTTTCAAACTTGGCGCGCTGTTCACCTTGAAGCAGATTCAAAATACCATCAGTTTCTTTTTTGCGTCCCAGCAACCCTTCTTTAGTGGTTACCACAAACACGCCATTCAATTCTATCAAACTCAAGAAACCTTCATAGAGCTCAATATACTCCTCAAGATGAGCAAACTTTGCGAGCACTTCTTCTTCAGTCAAAAATCCGCGCGTGCGCCCTTTATTCATGAGCGCGTATAATTCTTCAGCACTCGGCTCGCGCACCGCTTCTGCAGGCATCTTGTGAATACTTTTAGCGCGTGGTGCCTGTTTTGCGCGCGGAGTAACAGATCTTTTTTTGAAAGCAACCCGCGCACTTTTTTTTGAAACACTGTGACGTCTTAACTTTGCACTAACGGCCTTGACGGCTTTCATGCGTACTTTTTTTGCTTTAACACGTGATGGCATACTACTCGTGGGCTATGTGCTGTAATTGTTCGAGCAATTTTAAAACTTGCTCGCGGTTTCCTCCCCGCTGTGCTTCTTTTATCAAAAGAGTGAGCTCGCTTCTTTTTGTTTTAGCGAACTCTTTTTTAAGTGATGAAACAAGTGTCTGCCACTCACGTTTGATTTCTTCCTCCGGTTTGTCACTATAATAGGTTTCCGCGCGTAACGCCCACTGGGCAGCTCCCACATATAAGTGGGGATTTGTTTGTGCAAGAAAACCCAAAAAAGGACCGGATGTTGTAGCAGTGTTTTTAGTATAATACAAAACAAGTTCATTGTAAACGGAACGCACAGCGTCAGAAACAAAAAGTTCGTCCCCCAAGCCGTGCTCTTGAGCAGGCGGCATGCCAAATGCTATAAAAATACCCATAATTTCCTCGCCTAAAAGCTCCTGGCGGGAACGTTTTTCCATCACGGCCATAGGTTGTTTTTGCCCGCCAACAGGCGAGCGATACGTTGGGGCCGCGCGTTTTAAAAGCATATCCAAATCCGCCCGCAACGCCTGTATCCCAACACCAAGCCGCGTGGCAAGCGCCTCCATCCAATGATCACGCAACACGCCAGACGGCACTTTGGCGATTTGTTCAAGCAATTCATCAGCAGCGCGTTTTTTATTTTCAGGAAGTTTTAGATTAAGATCACGCAGCACAACGTCAAAATAAAATTGCATGATGTCGCACGCATCGTCAACTGCTTTAAACCACACCACCGCGTCTTTCTTAATACATTCATCCGGATCTTTCCCACAACCGTCCGGTATGCGGATGGCGCGCACAGAAAGCCCGGATCGCAGCGCTACATCCATACCGCGTTTAGCTGCTGCAACACCGGCCGTGTCTGCATCAAACGCCACACGAATGTTATTGGTATAACGTTTAATAAACCGCACCTGCATTTCTGTTAATGCCGTGCCCGATGCTGCAACAACATTGTGCATACCTACCGAGTAACAACTGATGACATCCATTTGACCTTCAACAATAACCATGCAGTCCTTTTCGCGAGCCATAGTGCGCGCCGTGTCAATGCCGTACAATACGCTACTTTTATCAAACAACGGCGTTTGGGGAGTATTGACATATTTTCCGCCGCTTTCAGGTGTTTCAACCAAAATACGACCCGTAAAACCAATGACTTGCCCCTGCACATTACGAATGGGAAACATAATGCGACCGCGGAAACGATCATAAAATCCGCGACCCGTTTCTGCACGCGCACCGTCTTTTTTAATAATAAGACCTGAAGTAACGCAATCATCAATGCCAAAACCCTTTTTCAAAAGCGCACCGGTGAGTGCATCCCAACGGTCAGGCGCAAAACCAACTTTAAATGTTTCAAGCTGCGCTGTGGTCAAACCACGCTGCGCAACATACGCGCGTGCCGCCTCTGCAACCGGATGACGCATAAGCACTGCATAAAACCATTCTGCCGCATAACGATTAATTTCAAGCAAACGGTTCTTGATGCTCTGCCCAACCTCCGCATGATGCTGTGTAAGCGCAACGCCAGTTTTATCCGCAAGCAATTTTAACGCTTCCGCAAAATCCAAACCCTCAATTTCCTGCACAAACGTAAACAAATCGCCGCCCTTGGCACACCCAAAACAATGAAAAATCTGTTTATCACGGGACACCATAAAGGACGGCGTCTTTTCCGAATGAAACGGACAGCGCGCCTTCCAATCCTTCCCCGCCTTTTTTAAAGGCAGATATTCAGCAATAAGATCAACAATATCAAGCCGATTTTTAATTTCATCAACTTCGTTAGACATATTCACCTATACTATGTCATAATAAAACCTACATGGCAAACCCCCATTTTATTCTAGCCGCAGTAGTAACCATAGACGGCAAAATAGCCCGTTACCCGGGTCATTTCTCAAACTGGACGAGTGCTGAAGACAAAAATCATTTGCACGCGCTTGAAGACACGTGTGATGTTATTATTCTTGGGCGCACCACGTATGAATTGGCAGCCGAACCGCTTGCGCATCGCACATGTCTGGTGTTTACGCGAAGCATAAACGGCATACACAAAAAACATGAACGTTGTATTTTTATAAATCCTGAAACCGTTTCACTTGCACAGGTCATGATAGAATACGGGTGGCGCACCGCGTGCGTGCTCGGTGGAACAGAAGTGTACAGTTACTTTTTAAAAAACAATCTGATAGATGAATTATATCTCACCATTGAACCAATTATTTTTGGAGAAGGACTTTCTTTATTTGAAACAACCACGCCGGACACGGTGTTCACCTGTGCATCAGTAAAACAACTTAACACAAAAGGAACACTACTGTTGCATTATACACGTGCATCACTCAAATAATTTACTGAGCCAACCTCGCGGTCTATCCTCTTCAATTTCCTCTGGCACGGGCAACCGAGCTAATTTTGGCAGCGCACCTTCTGTCATGCTTTTCAAACGCATGAGTTCTTGTTCAACAAGCGGGCCGTCATATTCGCCACTATGTGCGTGAAACCCCTCATACGAGGCCTTTTTTTGATCCAAATGCAAATCAAAAGTGATGTGATTACTTATCTTGTGAATATATACGTGAAAACGCGGATAATGATCCGTACTCAAACGACGTGACCAACTCTCTGTACCCCGGACAGGATCAGTATGAAAATGATAGCCGGCACTATGCATGAATTGAATTTCATTGGTTGTGATAACCGAAAGCGGCAATTTGAGTTTCATGGCGGACGATACTAATGACGATACTAATAATGTCTCTGTTTGAGGCCCCTCTTAATAAGCATATCCAATAATTCAGAAAAGTCAATACCTGCGGCTTTGGCGGCTTCCGGTAAGAGTGATGTGGGCGTCATGCCCGGGATGGTGTTTGTTTCAAGCACATAGAGCACCCCATCATCACCAACAATAACATCAGTGCGTGACATGCCGGAACACCCAAGCGCACGATGAGCCGTAACCGCAGCTTCCTGAATGGCTTTATTCAATGGTTCATCAAAATCAGCCGGGCAAACGTGCGTTGAACCGCCCGTGGCATATTTTGATTTATAATCATAAAACGCACCAGCATTGGCCATGATGCGCGTGGGAGGCAATGCCACTAATTCACCACTTTCTTTTTCAACAATGCTGCACGTTGCTTCAGGACCGTTTATATATTGTTGGATGATAATAGTGCGCGTACACTGTGCCGCATGTTCAATGGCAGCGGTTAAATCTTCACTCGCTCCCACAATGCTCACACCTACGCTTGAACCTTGATCCGCCGGTTTGACCACCCAGGGACGCAACACACGGCGCTCTATGGCTTCAAGCACCAAAGCACGCTGCTCTTCCCAAAGATTTTTTGTGAAATGAAAAGAAAACGGAACATGCAAACCATGCGCGCGGTACATATCAGCGCTACGCACTTTGTCCATGGCCAACGCTGATGCAAGCGGACCTGATCCGGTATATGGCAAACCCACCAGTTCAAGAAGCGCCTGAATACGTCCGTCTTCACCGGCGCCGCCATGCAAAGCAATAAAAATAATATCGGTTTTTTCTTCTTTCGCTTTTTCAAGCGCACGACCGTGATCAACCTCCACAATGGCCTGCTTACCATGTTTTTCTCTCAGCGATGCGCCACCGGACAACACAACAGGATCATGCGGCAAGAGCCATTTACCTTCACGAGTAATGGTTATGGAGCGCACGTTGTAGTGTTCCGGATTGAGCCCGACCGTTACCTGACGCGCAGTATTCAAAGAAATATCGTGCTCCGATGATTGCCCTCCCTGCAAAACCATAACATTAATTTTGGGCATACGGAATTTCCTACCTTTTACTATAGCAGATATTACACGGAATAGCTAATTCAAACGGTTCCTTTTAAATACGCACGGCGGCGCGCTTCCGGAAATTTTTCAATCGCATAACGCAACATGGTACGCGGCATATGTTTATAATGTTTTTTGAGAAACGCTTCTTCCGTCGCGACCGAACGCTTGCCCACTTCTCGCAACATCCACCCGACTGCTTTGTGAATCAAATCATGCTCATCGTTTAAAAGCAACTCTGCGATAGCAAACGTATCATTAAAATCATCACGCCTGATAAAACGATACGTCGCTAAAATGGCAATACGTTTTTCCCACAAGTTTTTTGAACGCGCGAACCGATACAACAACGCACGCGGTTTATTTATAAGCCACTCACCCACAATGTTGGGGCACGTTACATCAACCAAATCCCAGTTGTTTATCGCGCGCCGATGTTTAATATAAAAATCAAACACCTGTTTTTTGCGCCGCACATCTCCTTTCTCAAACCGGAACACCAAGATAAGCAGACCAATCATGCGCTCTTCGTGATAGTTTGAATTAAGCAGTCGTTTAATTTCCTCAAATGGCGCCTCTTTATACTTTTGAGCAAGCGAGCGCTGCTGCCCCATGGTCAAACCCCAAAAAGCGTCGCCCTCTCCATACTCACCTTTGCCGGTCTTGAAAAACCACGCATTTACTTTTGCGCGCTCTTTACGTGCGTGGGCAAGAATATCTTTTTTAAGACATGCGTAAAACATGATTAGAGCGCAATTTCCACAAGCTCAACTTCAAAGTTTAACGCTTTGCCGGCCAAATCGCTATTAGCATCAAACGACACAGCACCGTCACTTATTTTCACAATGGTCGCAACCATGGCAGGATTGCCATTACGGGACGGCACCATAGTTTTACCACCCACGATAAATTGATCAACGGCTTCTTGTGGAATTTCTGAACGCGGCACATCAAACACTTTGGTTTTATCATACTCGCCATACGCTTTTTCAGGCGGAATGTGCACGGTACGCTTTTCCCCGGGTTTGAGACCGGTAACGGCCTCGTCAAAACCGGTGATCACTTGCCCTGAACCAACCACAAACTCAAGTGGGTCACGCCCGCGCGATGAATCAAATTCTGTACCGTCATCCAAGGTACCCTTATAATGCACGCGCACTCTGCTTCCTGCTTGTGCTGTCTCATTGTTTTCTGGTGTCACACGTGTTGGCTCTTCTACCGGCGCCGCTGTCTGCTTTGACGCAGAAGAGGCACACCCTCCACCGGTTAACAAAAGGAGAGCGCCCAGCGCGAACATGGACACAAATGTTTTGTACTGCATGTTTTTATGATTATATTAATCAGACCATTTGACGTAGAACTCATAGCGAATTTCACAAAAACCCCACTTCGCTAGAAGTTGGTACATACATAGCATACCACAAAACCTGCGCGTTGACAAAACAGCTGGAAAAACCTATGATTCATCATATTCTATGTACAAAATGATCACGATTGCAAATGCACGCGCCGGTAGCGCTCGCCACCGCCACCCCTGGATTTTCCGCGGCGCGCTGACCAATACCCCAAGCACACTTGAACACGGAGAGCTGATCCACGTTGAAGATGAAAATGGCGTCGTACTGGGCACGGGGACATATTCTACCACGTCATCCATTGCAGCGCGTTTGTTTGATTCTGAAAAAACAACTATTGATGCTGCGTGGTTGGTAAAACGCTTGCAAACGGCACACGCACGCAAAGTGCTGTGCGGTTACGGACTGGACACTGACACGACCGGCTATCGCGTGGTGTTTGGAGAAGCAGACGGCATACCCGGGCTTGTGGTTGACCGCTATGGCGACGTATTTGTCATCCAAATCTCAACCGCCGGTATGGACAAACTCCGGCCGCTTGTTGTGGACGCGCTCAAACAGTGTTTTAGCCCGCAGGCAATTGTGGAGCGCAGTGACATTGCGGTGCGCGCAGAAGAACGTCTTGAACAAACCGTCGCTGTGCTTCAGGGTGTTATAAATGATGCAGTGCCATTCACCGAACATGGTTACGCTTTTTTCGCCGATGTACTCCACGGTCAAAAAACCGGCTTTTATCTTGACCAAAAAAACACGCGCCGTGCCGTTGCACGCCATGCAAACGATAAAAATGCACTCTTTTTGTTTTCCTACAGTGGCAGTGCTGCGATATACGCACTTAAAAATGGCGCACAAACCTCAACATGTATTGACAGTTCAACCGATGCACTCGCGTTAGCACAGAAACACGCAAAAAAACATCGCGTGTCCAAAAAATTAACAACACAAGAAGCTGATATTTTTGATGTGCTTAAAGCTGATGACACACCGCGTTTTGATATGGTTGTATTAGACCCACCTGCGCTCATCAAAAACCAGCATGACATGGAGCAGGGCAAAAAAGCATATCACTTTTTGAACCGCGGAGCGCTCCGCCTCATCAAAAACAACGGCATTTTTATTACCTCAAGCTGTTCACACTTTCTTTCACACGATGACTTTGTATTCTTGTTACGCCGCGCTTCAGTACAGAGCGGGGTTGTACTGCACACACTGGAAGAACTGCAACAAAGCGCTGATCATCCAACGTCCCTGTATTTTCCTGAATCGCGCTATCTCAAAACGTTTGTGTTTTTGGTTGAACGCCACGATTAATTTTACGCGGGCTGACGTGCAACTACGTCAAATGTAACCGTGAACATATCATCAATTATTTTATCGCCCAAGTCAGAAAAAAAGCTGCCGGAACCAAAACGAACATCCCATTTTGAACGGTCAAGCGAAACCAAAGCATGTGTTTTTAATGCACCGTCCTGCTCATAAATTTCCGCCGGGAATGAAATGGAATTCGTAATTCCTTTCATGGTAAAGTCGCCGGTTACTTGAAATCTAAATGGTACATAATCACCTTCTTTAGTGACTACTGGCTCAACCGTAGTAATTGTGAAAACACTTTCCGGAAATTTTTCAACATCAAAAAACGCATCTGACTTCAAGTGACCTGTGAGCAAGGTTTCACCATCGCCATTGCTGCTTTTTTCAGCTTTAATGGAAGCCATGTCAACAGTGAAAGTGCCACTCTTGACGCGACTATCTTCCAAAATCAATCCACCGGATTTCAAACCAATAATACCGGTGTCAACATAATTTAGAAGCAAGGGTTTCCTGCCTTCCCACTTCATGACGCTCGCTGTGGTGTCAACCGCGTAGGTACCGGAACCAGTTATGCTATTTTTTTTAACGGTTGGCGCGGGCTCTGCTGCAGGGGTTATTGTTCCGCCCGCTAATGCTGCCGATGAATCAACTTTTTCCTGTACGAACGATTGTCGCTGACGCGTGCTCTTATACCACCACACACCGCCCAAAATAATGATGAGCACAACCACAATAAAAACTGTATTTTTCATAGTTCTTTTAAAAATGAATGAAATGAATTCTGTTTTTAGTATACCACAAAAAAACCATTGGCAAAAGACTTATCCTCTATCAGTTTGACGAACACGAGGCCCTCTGGTATACTTGCACGCTATATGGACTTTGCCAATATATGATTACATTTTTTTTCGCTTTACTCGCATATGAATCACGGCAACGTTATTGTCCGTTTTGACGGCGTATCATTTGGTTACGATAAACACAAACCGCTCTTGAATGATGCTAGTTTTTCTGTACGCGAAAACGCAAAAATTACCATCATGGGGCAAAATGGCGCAGGCAAAAGCACTATTTTTAAAATGATCACCGGCGATCTCAAGCCGGACAGCGGTACCATATATTTAGGCAACAGCGCCACCATTGCTATTGCAACACAAGTCATGAAGCGCGAAAATCTGGAAAAAACCGTGGAAGAATTTTTTGCCAGCGCATTTGATAAAAAAACATACGATCTACCCAAGCGCATCAGCGATGTTTTAGAGGTTGTGCACTTGCACGGCCCGCTTGATAAAAAGATACAAAAATTTTCCGGTGGGCAACAGGCGCGCTTGCTTCTTGCGTACGCGCTTATCCAAAAACCGGATATTTTACTTTTGGACGAACCGACCAACAACTTGGACACGCAAGGCATTGAACACCTCACGGAATTTTTGATTGAATATCCAAAAACATGTCTCGTTATTTCTCACGACGCGTCATTTTTGAATGCCTTTACGCATGGCGTTTTGTATTTGGATTCTTTTACGCAAAAAGTTGAGCAATACACCGGTGACTATTATACCGTTCTTGCGGAAATTGAAGCGCAAATTGAACGTGAACGCGCAAAAAATGCACAGCTCAAAAGAAGCATCCAGGATCGTAAAGATAAGGTAAACTTCTTTGCGCACAAGGGTGGTAAAATGCGCAAACTTGCCAGCAAATTAAAAGAACAAGCAGAAGAAGATGAAGAGTCCATGGTTGGCGAGCGTCAGGAAGACAAAACCATACAACCATTTGTCATACCGGCCCAAACCGATTTTGTGGGTCCGGCTGTAGTCATCAAGTCCATAGGTGTTATGGTAAAACACGAACCGGTGTGCAAAACATTGATCTCCCCTGTTGAAGTGTATAAAAAACAACGGTTGCTCATTAAAGGCCCCAACGGCATTGGCAAAAGCACATTTTTGGAAGCGCTCGCTATGGGCACAGAAAGTGGCGCAATTATTACCCGCGACGTGCGCGTGGGGTATTATCGGCAAGATTTTTCCGGGCTTGATTTTGAAAAAACCGCGTATCAGGCGCTTGAAGAAGTCAGTTTAAAAAAATCAAATCAGGAAATTTACGCAACAGCCGCACATTTTTTGTTGACTGCGGAATTGTTGCGCAACAAAGTGGGATCGCTGTCGGAAGGACAAAAAGGATTGTTGTGCTATGCACGGTTTGTGTTACAAAAACCAGGACTCTTGATTATGGATGAGCCGACCAATCACATTAACTTTCGTCATTTACCCATTATCGCGGACGCATTGGACAAATTTGAGGGAGTCCTCATTTTGGTGAGCCACGCGCCAGAGTTTGTAGACAGTGTCAGCGCAGACCAGACGCTTGATTTGGGAGCGCTTTAAGCAAAACTTCCCGCCACATAGCCGGTTGTCCAACACAGCTGCAGTGAGTAACCACCTGAAGGTCTTTTGATATGCAACAGATCGCCAGTCACAAAAAGATTTTCACATATTTTGGAGCGCATGGTCTTTCCATCAATTTCTTTTATCACCAGCCCGCCGTCTGCCACCACTGCGCGGTCATAACCCATAAGGCCTTTAATGGTAACGGGAAGCGCTTTGAGCAGATTTACGATGATTTTACGCTCTTCTTTGGTGATGTCGTGTATCTTTTTTTCAGGATCAATTTTTTTCACCAGTGAAAGAAGCGCAACGCTGGAACCAACAGGAGCTATGAGTTTAAAAACATTTTTGAGTGTTTTATTCTTGTTGCTATCAAAAATAGTGGTTACGTATTTATCAAGCGCGCCCAAATCAAGTGCCGGATACAAATCAATTTCAGCAGTAACTGCGCCTTCTTGAAGCATGTCTGATACTTTGTCGGCCACGTTTAAAATAGTTGGCCCTGTGAGACCAAAATGCGCGCATAATATATTACCTTTACGCGATAATTTCTTTTTACCATTCACAAAAAAAGTAATTTTGACATCCAGCAGCGTGATGCCTGCGAGTGCTTTCACCCATTGATTACTTACCGCAAGTGGTACAATGGTTGGCGTAGGGGCTTCTACGGTGTGCCCCAGCTGCTTAAGCCATGCAAAGCCATCACCGGTTGAGCCGGTTTCCGGATGCGATTTACCGCCGGTTGAAAGAATATATGAGGTGGCGGAAAATTCGCCATGATTGGTAATTGCTTTTTCAATGCGTCCTTCTTTGGCAATAACAGAACGAACTTCTGTTTTAGCGCGCACATCTACCTTGCCTTTTTTTAAATATGTTTCAAGCGTATGAAAAACATCCAGCGCTTTTTGCGTTTCCGGAAATGCCCTGTTCTCCGCTT
>Ga0209211_10012856_pt1 | contig 10461 bp, 13 predicted proteins | sample RifGroA2_FD_183992 | JGI IMG/M metagenome (GOLD analysis project Ga0209211, IMG submission 183992) | Groundwater microbial communities from Rifle, Colorado, USA - Groundwater A2 (SPAdes) (version 2) | ecosystem: Environmental > Aquatic > Deep subsurface > Groundwater | place: Rifle, Colorado...
CTTCTTATCACTCCCCTTTGACAGCTATTAGTCGGTGATTATACATTATTCTCTTATACTAAAATAGTATAAACGTTTAAAAACTACAAATCTATTAAATATTTCTAATTGACTAAAAGTCAAGATATTTTATAATTTTACTATATGACAGAAAACTTTGAGAAATTAACACCGGAAATAATATCAAAACTTGTTCTGCCAAAAATGTTTTGCGAAAATGTTGAGTATTTTGAGGAAACATCTTCCACAAATGATATAGCAAAAGCAATGGCAGATAATGGGGCGAAAGAGGGCACATTAGTCATTGCTGAATCCCAGGCTCATGGTAAGGGGAGATGGGGCAGAAATTGGGAATCGCCAAAATACCTGGGGATATATGTTTCAATCATCCTTCGACCAAAGCTGAATAAGGAAATTATACCTTTTATCTCTCTTATAAGTGGAATTGCAACAGCAGAAACTATAAAGGAAGAGATGGGGTTAGATGCAAAAATAAAATGGCCAAATGATATTCTGATAAGGGAAAAAAAAGTTAGTGGAATATTAATTGAAGGCAGTATCATTCAGGATAGGCTTGAGTTTCTTATTTTAGGGATCGGGATAAATGTAAACAATGAGACTTTTAAGGGAGAATATCTCCACACTCCTACATCGCTGAGAATAGAGAAAGACGGAAATATCATTTCAAGGAAAAACATCTTAGAGCGCTTATTGGTAAAACTTGAGAAATGGTATTTTCTCTTGTTAAAAGAGCCGGATGGAAAAGAAACAATCTTAAAGCGATATAAAGAATTATCACATACCCTGGGTAAGGAGGTAACACTTAGAGCCGGAAAAGATCTCTTAAAAGGAACTGCTATAGATATTGACCAGATGGGCTTTCTGGTATTAAAGGACAAAAAAGGAAAGTTGGAAAGGATCCCATCAGGAGAGTTGACAAATGAAAGCTAAAAAAGAATGAGGTTCATGCTTAAAGCTGTAATTTTGAGCTTTTATTTTGATGGAACTGACGCTAAAATGTCATATTTTTCATAATAATCTGCTCTAACCGGTTTGGTTGTAAAGATTTCCTCTATTTCCCTGATTTTTGTTAAAATTCCTGCCCCTGAAAAACCTTGACAATCGTTCCCAAAAAAGGTAAATTCCCAAAGAAAATAATGATTTTAACGCATTGGTTTTTAAAAAACTTTTTTTATTTTTTATGGTACTTAAAACTGCAAAAGAAGTTTTAAAAATTGAGGCAAACGCTATTAGTAAACTTATAAAACGGCTTGATGAATCATTCATAAAGGCTGTTGATATCCTTTTTTACTGCAGGGGAAGAGTGGTAGTCACTGGTATCGGGAAATCAGGCTGGATTGGAAATAAAATTGCTGCAACTTTTGCAAGCACCGGAACGCCGGCTTTTTTCCTTCACCCAGCAGAAGGAGGCCACGGAGATATCGGTATGGTTATGAAAAACGATGTCATGCTGGCTATATCAAATAGTGGTGAAACAAGGGAAATTAATGACCTGCTGCCTCCTATAAAAAGGCTTGGGATAAAATTAATATCAATGACAGGAAATTTGAAATCCCTGTTAGCAAAGGAAAGCGATGTTACATTAGATGTGCGTGTGGATAAGGAAGCCTGTCCTTTAGGACTTGCTCCAACGGCGAGTACTACAGCAGCTTTAGCTATGGGAGATGCCCTTGCAATTTCCCTGTTAAAGAAGAGGGGCTTTAAAAAGGAGGACTATGCTTTTTTCCACCCTGGTGGACAATTGGGAAAAAAGCTATTACTTAAAGTAGATCATCTCATGCACAGAGGGGAAGAACTGCCACTGATCCATTCAAATGATTCAATGAAAGAAGCCCTTCTTGAAATTACTTCAAAAAAACTCGGGGTAACTACAGTTGTCAATGGGAAAGGTAAACTTTGCGGAATAATAACAGATGGAGATCTGCGCAGAGCACTTGAAAAACATCAAGACCTTCTGCTCAAGAAAGCCGGGGAAATTATGACAACAAACCCTAAGATAATAAAAGCTTCTTCACTGGCAGTGGAGGCTTTACAGGTAATGGAGAAATATTCCATTACTTCATTAGTTATTCTGGATAAAAAAAATATGCCTGAAGGAGTAATTCATCTTCATGATATCCTGAAAACAGGAATAGTTTAGATTTAGAGGTACAGGTGAAAATTTATTGAAAGTTTCTTCTGAGGCAGCAAAGAAGGCAAAAAAAATAAAACTAATCATCTTGGATGTTGATGGGGTTTTAACTGATGGAAGGATAAGCTTTAATAGTAAAAATGAGGAATTTAAATCCTTCGATGTCAAAGACGGCCATGGCATTAAATTGGCTCAGAGGTCTGGAATAAAATTTGCAATCATTACCGGCCGTTGGTCACCAATAGTTGAAAAGAGGGGAAGGGAGCTGGAAATAAGTGAAATCCACCAGAATGCTATAGACAAGCTGAAGGTTTTTAACGAGGTTTTAAAAAAGTTCGAATTAAAGAATGAAGAGGTTGCTTACATTGGGGACGACATTGTGGATATTCCGGTATTAAAGAGGGTAGGATTAGCAGCAACTGTTGCAGATGCATTTGACTACGTAAAAAAAGAAGCTCATTATATTACTAAGCTAAAAGGTGGCAGAGGAGCTGTGAGGGAGTTAATAGATTTTATATTGAAAAAGCAAAACAGGTGGAATGATTTAACCAGAAGATATTACAGGAAAGACGGGGAAGGAATCGAATGAAAAGATTATTACGATCTGCAAAAAATAAAACTTTACTTTATATAATTCTGGGATCATCGCTGTTTCTATTAATAGCCATATTTAACTATCCTACTGAGAATTTGAGAAAACTGGATAAAAAAGAAGCTAAAATGGTGAAAGACAAGGCTACTATAAGTATTGAGCCTTTACACTTTTCTCAGGAAATTGAAAAAAAGAGTAAATATATCCTTTCAGCAGACAGCGCCAAGTTTTTTCAGGAAAAGGGTAAAGGTGTTTTGAAAAATTTCTCCCTTACCTATATCTACAATGGAGGGAAAAAACTCATCCTTTCTGGAGCAAAAGCAGTAGTTAATATAAATGCAGATAAAGATCTGTCAAATGTCGATATGAGCATCGCTAATATTTATTCAAGGGGGAAAATCACTGCAGTTTCCAGTGAAGGTTACACATTTGAAACCGAAAAACTGTTATGGGATGGTTCCAAAAGAGTCATTTCAACAACAGAGCCGATTATTCTCTACGGGAATAATTTTAAGGTTACTGGGGAAGGTCTTAAAGCGGACATTGATAATGAAAGGATGGAGATTGTAAGTAAAGTAAGTGTTACTGCAACGCAAGAGGCTTTAAAAAACATTAAATCTAAGAGTTCTAACTTAAATAAATCTTCTTCGAAAAAGTCAAAAATATGAAAAAATTGAGATTAAACCTTTTTGCACTATTTCTTGTTCTATATCTTTTCATCCTAGTTAATATTACTCTGGGACAGGATTCGCTTTTAGATGCATTTGGCAAAAGTTCAGGTCGCGATAATAATATCCCGCTTAATATTACTTCTGAAAGGATGGAAGGTTTCAACCAAAAGAATCTTGTTATTTTTTATGGACATGTTAAAGCGGTCAGGGGAGATACAACTCTCTGGTCAGACAGGATGGAAATTTATTTTGAAAGAGAAGAGAAAAAAATTGACAGGATTGTAGCTTTGGGAAATGTAAAGGTAAATCAGGAAGACAAAAATGCAGTTGCTTCTAAAGCGACTTACTATGAAAATGGACAAAAAATTGTCCTTGAAGGTAATCCAAGGCTGTGGCAAAAGGGAGATGTTCTGAAAGGAGATAAAATAACTCTTTTCCTGAATGAAGACCGTATTCTCGTAGAAATTGCTGATGTTCAGATTCGGCCTAAAACAATAGAAAAGAAAGTAGCAAAGGATCAGACAAAATGAAATCTTTAACTGTTTCAAATTTAGTTAAAAGCTATGGAAACAGGAAAATCGTTGACGATATATCTCTGGAAGTTTTCAGTGGTGAAGTTACAGGCCTGTTGGGTCCAAACGGTGCAGGAAAAACTACAATTTTTTATATGATTATAGGCCTGACAAATCCTGACAAAGGGACAATTTGTTTGAATGAAGAAAATATTGAAACCCTGCCTATGTATAAAAGGGCACAGAAGGGAATAGGATATCTTCCCCAGGAACCATCTATATTCAGGAAACTAACTGTAGAAGAAAATTTTCTCGCAATTTTAGAAATGTATCCATTTTCAGATGAAGAAAGAAAAGACAGGCTTGATGAGCTGCTGAACGAACTGCGTATCACTCACCTGGCAAAAAACAAGGCCTATACGCTTTCAGGAGGTGAAAGGAGAAGAGTCGAGATAAGCAGAAGCCTTATCTCACGGCCCCAATTTATACTACTGGATGAACCGTTTGCTGGAATCGACCCCAAAGCCATAGATGACATCCATGAAATAATTCATCACCTGAAAAATAAGGGTATTGGTATTTTAATAACTGATCACAATGTAAGAGAAACGCTCCATATTACTGATAGGGCGTATATAATAAATGAAGGTAAAATTCTTGAGCAAGGTACTCCGGATGAAATAGCAGGAAGTAAAAAAGTAAGAAGAATATTTCTTGGAGACAGGTTCCAACTACTTTCTTGAAATAAAAAGTTATGGCACTGGAGATAAAATTACAACTCAAACAAATACAGAAGCTCGTTATGACAACAGAGCTTCGAAATGCAATAAAACTCCTTACACTTTCAAGATTAGAGTTGCAGCAACTGGTTCAGGAAAAGCTGTTGGAAAACCCTTGCTTAGAAGAGGCTAATGGAGATTTTCAGGAGGAGACTGAGGAAGTCTTAGCAGTTGAAAGGGAAGAGCGAGATGAAAATGTTCTTAAAAAAGATAAATATGAAAATGATATTGATATTAAAAAAACAATAAAGGAAGAAAACTGGGAGGACTACATCCAGCCTTATCAGGATAACTTTGGAACTAACTTTAACTCCGACTACCAAGAAGACCCTCCTCAGCTTGAAAATATATTACCTGCTAAAGTTACTCTTACTGATTACCTTATAAGCCAACTGAAATTAATCTGCAGTTCAAAAGAAGAATTAGAAATCGGCAGCTTTATTATTGGTAATCTTGATGAAAACGGATATCTTGCAACTCCATTAAACGAACTGATTGAACAGAATAATTTAAATCCTTATTTAACTTATAAAGTCCATGGCATGATAAAGGAATTAGAACCGGAAGGGATAGGTTCACAAAACCTGCAGGAATGTCTCCTTACGCAAGCTAACCAAAGGGGAATCAATAATCCATTGGTCATAAAAATTATTGCTGACCATATGCAGGATTTGCAATCATTAAATTTTAAAAAAATAGCCAAGAACTGCCAGGTAACAGAAGAGGAGGTTGTTGAATCGCTTAAAATAATTAGGACTCTTGAACCAAAACCTGCTAGGAATTTTGTAACCGAAGAAACTGGCTATGTTATACCAGATATTTACGTAGTTAAAATCGATGGGAACTATGTAATCTATTTGAATGACGATGGATTGAACAATCTCAGATTTAACCCGTTTTATAAAGAAATGCTATCACGAAGGGGCAATAAAAACAATATAACTAAACTCTACGTCGACCAACAATACAGGTCAGCGGTATGGCTCTTAAAGACTATCCAGCAACGACAGCTCACTATCTATAAAGTAGCAACAAGTATAGTTAACAGGCAGAAGGATTTTTTCGACCATGGTATATCTCACTTGAAACCTATGGTTTTAAGAGAAGTTGCGAAGGATGTTTCACTTCATGAATGTACTGTAAGCCGTGTGGTAACCAACAAATATATGTATACACCGCAAGGACTGTTTGAACTAAAATATTTCTTCACAAGCGGTGTAACCAGCACCGAGGGTAACTTATATTCTTGTGTAACTATAAAAAATATGATGAAAAATATTATTGCAAGAGAAAATAAAGAAAATCCTTTTAGTGATAAAAAAATTGTCCAGCTTATGAAAGAGCTAAAGATAAATTTAGCAAGAAGAACTATTGCAAAATATAGAGAAGAATTAGGGATACTTCCTTCAGGGAAGAGGAAAGAAACACTTTTTTAAAAAACAATTTTTGGTATTAATTTATTTTCAAAAAATAACTTTATAAAAGTTATTTTTTTAATTATAACGCAGAATTGGAGGGATGATGCAGATAACAGTAACTGGCAGACATATGGAATTAACCCCTGCATTAAGGGATTATGCTACAGCAAAAGTAAATAAATTAACTAAATATATAGATAACATCCTCGAAGCCCATATTGTCCTGTCAGTGGAAAAATACAGGCATCTAGCTGAAATTACCATCCATTTAGACGGAGTCAATATCAACAGCAAGGGTGAGACAGGAGATATGTATGCTTCGATTGACCAGGTTGTAGAAAAGATTGAACGGCAGCTTTTGAAAAGAAAATCTAAATATACAACTCAATCGAACAGGAAGGAAAATACCACACAGACGTTAAGAAGAAAAACTACTAAGAGCAAAAACACAGAGAGTCCAGAGACTAAATCAGAGATTGGGCAATTGGTTGAATCGCAAAGGTTTGCTTCAAAGCCAATGGCACCTGAAGAAGCTATGTTACAGTTGAAAATATCTTCAGACCAATTTTTGGTTTTCACTAATGCAGCGACAAATACAGTTAATGTTGTCTATAAAAAAAAAGACGGGAATATTGGACTTGTAGAACCTGATATTAGCTGAAATTTCTGCTGAGTTAATAGTTCCGTAGAGGATAGTATTGAATAATGAAAATATCTGATATTATGAAAGAGGAAGGTATATTACCTAACCTTACTTCCAGAAATAAATTGAGTGTCCTCAGGGAACTGTCCAATATTTTGGTAACTTCTTTTAAATTGAAGCATGATACTGATGCTATAGTAAAAATCCTTGAGGCAAGAGAAGAACTTGGGAGTACCGGAATAGGAGATGGTGTAGCCATTCCGCATGGGAAACTCCCGTCTCTGAGCGAAGAACTTTTGGTTTTTGGCAGGTCAGTTGAAGGAGTTGAATTTGATTCAATTGATGGTAAATTTGCTCATTTATTCTTTCTTCTAATGGGACCTGAAGAATCTGCAGGGATTCACCTTAAAGCCCTGGCAAGGCTTTCACGGTTGATTAAAAATCCAGATTTTAGAGATTTATTGATTAAGGCTAAGAGTTCTCGGGAAATAATGGAGATATTTAAACTCGAAGATTCAAAATATTAAATACAATGGCTAAATTCATCCGAGTTAAGGATTTATTAAATGAAATGGGGAAAGAGTTACAACTCTCTCCATTAACCGGGAATTTAGGCATAGAGAATACAATCAGTGATCCTCAAATCCAAAAACCTGGATTGGTGTTAGTTGGGTTTTTAAGACACCTCCATCCATCCCGTGTTCAAATCTTCGGGAATTCTGAAATATCATTTTTCAGGACCTTGTCTAAAAAAGAGCAAAAAAAAGTTATAGATGATTATTTTAGTTCCAGAATTTCTTGTCTGGTAATATCCAGGGTCCCACGGATTCCAGCTATAATTCTTGAATCAGCTGAGCAAAGAGGTATATCTCTTATTAAATCAAATCTCCCAAGTTCTGATCTTATATCAAATATCACCACTTATCTGGAAAACCGCTTAGCTTCTACAATAACTATTCATGGTGTTTTTGTAGAAGTATTTGGAGTTGGAGTTCTGATCCTGGGGAAAAGCGGTGTAGGGAAAAGCGAAATTGTTTTAGATCTTGTGGTTAAAGGTCATAGGTTAGTTGCTGATGATGTAGTGGAAATAAAGAAGACTTCTTCAAAAACCTTGGTAGGCCAAAGTTCTTTGGACATACGCTATCATATGGAAATTCGAGGGCTTGGCATAATTAATATAAAAGACCTTTTTGGTGTGACTTCTATCCGTTCGTCAAAAAAAATTGAGCTTGTTGTAGAATTAGAGGAATGGAGAACTTCCACCGAGTATGACAGACTTGGACTGGATGAAAAGGTTCATAAAATTCTTGGTGTAAAGGTCCAGAAAATTCAGATGCCTGTAGCACCAGGAAGGAATATGTCAATGATTATTGAAGTGGCGGCAAGAAATCATCTGCTTAAGAAAATGGGTTATCACTCGGCTGAAGAGCTTAATCAGAAATTGCTGTCAAAAATCAGGGAAGAAGCCCGTACAATTTAAAAGCTTTAAAAAATAACTCTATTAATAGGTTTAAGCAATGATAGGAGCTATTATTGTAACACATGGATCTCTTGGAGAGGAGATAATTAAATCTGCCGAGATGATTATTGGTCAACAAGAAAAAATAAAATCTGTAGCCATTCGGCCTGAAGATAGCGAGGCAACTATAAGAGAAAATATTACCAAAGCTCTAAATGAGGTTGATGAAGGAAAAGGAGTTCTCATATTAACTGACATGTTTGGAGGAACTCCTTCGAACCTGAGTCTTTGTTTTTTTGAAGAGAACAGGATTGAAGTTGTAACAGGAATAAATCTTCCAATGTTAATCAAATTTTCTACTGAAAGAAAAAAAGGAGCCCTCTCAGAAATAGTCTCAACCATCAAAGAATATGGCCAGAAACATATCTTAGTTGCAAGTCAAATCCTTAAAAAAGAAAGAAGTAGCTTATAAAAGGAAATCCCATTGAATCCGATATTCTTTCGTGTTGATGACAGATTAATTCATGGACAAGTAATAGAAGGGTGGGTAAAATTTCTTAATGCTACTAAGATTGTTGTAATAGATGATAAGGTTACAAACGATGCTTTGCAGAAGTTAGCCATGGAGATCGCTGTTCCATCCAATATTAAGGTACTGATAACAACAGTGGCAGATTCAATAGGTGAAATTGATAGTTGCCTGAAAAAGAACGAAAAGACCTTAGCTCTATTTTCAAATTTGGGAGATGTAGTTCGGACTATCACTCTAGGTTTAAAAATAGACAGTCTCAATTTAGGTGGATTGAGATTTGCAAAAGGCAAAAGGTTAATCTCTGAAACAATTTTTTTGGACCAAGAGGATGCAGAGATTCTTAAAAAATTATTAAACCTCGGCATTAAGATAAATATTCAACCAACTCCTTCTGAATCCTTTAAAAATATCCAACAGATTTTGATGGAAAAGTTTTAAAATAATGAGGTTGTTTATTTGATAAAGAATCTTTTAATTACTTCAATAGTAGGAGGCCTAATCGGGCTTGACAGGACCGCAATCTTTCAAACAATGATTTCTCAACCGATAGTTGCAGCTCCTGTTATGGGCCTTCTGCTGGGTAACTTTGCTTATGGTATTGCAGTAGGTATAGTTTTGCAGTTAATTTGGTTACCTTCACTGCAGATCGGTGCAGCTATAGTATATAATTCTACTTTAGCATCAGTGCTTGTCACGGCTTCAACAATTGAGGTTTCAAACAGTTTATCGCAACCGGACGGTTCATTTACGTCGATTGCAGCTTTCAGTATCTTTCTTGGCCTTCCTCTTCTTATTTTTGAACAAAAATTGGATATTCTTGTAAGAAAAGCTAATGCCTTTTGGGTAAAAGAAGCTGAAAAGCTGATAACCGATGGGAAATTTTCATTAATAGGTATTACGAATTTATCAGGATGTATTTTCTTTTTTATAAAAAATTTCATTTTTCTTTTGGTATCAACTATTGTTATAACAACAGTTATAAGCAAAAGTTATTTTTTCCTGCCTGTGAATTTTAATGAAGGTTTTAAATTATTTTTTGTGTTAATGCCTCTTTTAGGGATTGCAGTTGTTTTAGAAAGTGTTTTGGCAAAAAGGAATTATATTTATTTTTTTTTCGGTATCTTAACAACAATTATATTGAAGTTAATACTGGAGAATAGATAGACCGGAGTATGGACAGGAAGTTGACAAATTTTGTTTTATTTAAAGCAGCTCTAAAATCTTTTTTTATCCAGTCATCATGGAACTTTGAAAGAATGCAGGCCTTAGGTTTTACCTATTGTATATCAAATGCTCTGAAAAATATTTATTCTGACCAGGTATTATTAAAAAAATCACTAATAAGGCACTTGGAATTTTTTAATACAAATCCATATTTGGCACCGACAATCGCTGGAGTTGTTTTGAACTGTGAGGAGAAGCATGCTATATCTAAAGACAATAGCATTGATTCAAGTTCTTTAAAAGCAAGACTGATGGGGCCTTTCGGTGCTATCGGAGACTCTTTGTTCTGGGCAACATTTAGACCTTTGATAGGTATTTTGGGTTTTATTTTAGCTTTTATTGAGATTAAAGAAGCTCCTATCCTTTTTCTTATTATTTACAATATACCTACTTTCGGAATCAGGTTCTATGGACTGTTTAAAGGTTATCAGTTGGGTCCATCCATCATAGAAGAAATAAAAAAAATTAACCTAAATCTT
>Ga0209211_10012857_pt1 | contig 10461 bp, 8 predicted proteins | sample RifGroA2_FD_183992 | JGI IMG/M metagenome (GOLD analysis project Ga0209211, IMG submission 183992) | Groundwater microbial communities from Rifle, Colorado, USA - Groundwater A2 (SPAdes) (version 2) | ecosystem: Environmental > Aquatic > Deep subsurface > Groundwater | place: Rifle, Colorado...
TGTGTTTGTCAAAACAACATTTGGGCCTATCCAGCAGTCTTTTTCCAGAATACAAAATTCAGGGACAAATGCCTGTGAATGAACTCTTGCGTTATCATCAATTTTCACATGGTGCTCTATAACAGAAAGCGTGCCTATGCTGACATTATTGCCAATTTTGTTTTCTTCCCTTATCATTGTATGATGCCCAGTTTGAAAATTATTGCCTATCCTGTTGCCTGCATAAATTACAGTATGCGACCTTATTACAGCATTATCGCCAATTATGGTTTTAAGCTCGCCATCTTTTTTTCCTTTTGGCGGCAGGCCGATTATAACAAACTCACCAATTTCTGTATTTTTTCCGATTTTAACATTCTTATAAATATTTTTCATAATATAATCTCCTCCTCATTTTCAGCTGACAGCAAGCATGCCTCGCATACCTTGGTTGTTGCTATTTCCTCTTCAGCAACGTTTGTAACATCCTTATTTTTTATACAATCACAAAAGTGCTTTAATTCCTCCCTTAACGGCTCATTCTTTTCTACTTCTAATATAATCTCCCTGCCTTTTATTGTTTTGTCATGGCTTACCTCTATTGGAAATTTCTTTATTTCCTGGTTAAGCAAATCTGCATATACTTTTTCTTTGGAGCCAATAATCCATAAATCCCTTTTCTTTTCAGGATGAAGCCAGGAAACTTCCAGATTAGCTATAAATTTGCCGTAATCAAGGATTATAAAAGCAACATCTTCCCTTTCTTTTGATAAAAAGTTTTTTTTCCTACAAAAAACCTTTTTTGGCTTGCTGTCTAAAATGAAATTCAAAATATCTATCAAATGAATGGCAAAATTAAATATAACGCCGCAGTCCTTTCTTGGGGGCTTGTCAGAATGTATGTAGCGCGCAGTTATATACTGCACTTCCCCAATCTTTTTTATCTCATTTTTAACAAGCTTGACTGCATTATTAAACCTGAACAAATAGCCCACGGCCAAAATCAGGCTTTTCTTCTTTGCCAGCTCAACAAGCTCTTTTGCTTCTTTTGAGCTAAGGGTTATCGGCTTTTCAACTAAAACATGCTTGTTTGACTGCAGGCAGCCTTTTACAATGCCATAGTGCAAATTTGTCGGAACTACTATGGAAACGGCATCAACTAAAGGCAGCATTTTCTTGTAGTCTGTAAAGAACGCTATATTATATTTATCTGCTATTTCTTTTCTTTCTTTATCGTTATCTGCCAGTGCTGTTAAACAGCCTAATTCTGAAAATACCCTAAGATGATTTTGGCCCCATTTGCCTGCTCCAATAACTCCTATTCTGACCATTTTTTAGACTATAACAATAGTAGAATAATTGTGGAATATTTATATATGTTTCGGATTACAAATCCATACCCTAATTATTTTTCCAATACTGTGTCAAATACTATCACATGGCCGAAATTTGGCTGTATTACGCCAAGCAGATTATTAATTGGATGAAATAATCTGAATAGGGGGTAAATTAATCCCGGGGGCAGGGTGTAAGGCCTTTTGCCTGTTGGAGGGTAATACCAAATTCCATACATTTTCTTGATTTTGAAATATGGCTTTAGGGTATTTCTCAGATTTTTTGGTGTGGACCAATTATCTATGGGCTGGTTTCCGCTTAATATCTGCCTCCCTAAGATAATCTCGCCTGCTTTTTTGAACAGCCCATAAAAGCTCAGCCAGTTTGGTGTTGTGATAATTAACTGGCCATTGTTTTTTAGCACTCTTTTAAATTCCAAAATCATTTTTTTTGGGTTTAGAACATGCTCTATGACTTCAGAGCAGACTATTGTATCAAAACTATTATTTTTGAATGGAAGATTGCAGCCGTCACCATTAACGTAACTATTTTTTGGAAAAAGTCTTTTTGATTCTTTCAATGCTGTTATTGACAAATCAAGGCCAACAAGCTTTTTATTTGAGATTGACATGTCTTTTTTTGAGCCGCAGCCAACAACAAGTATGCTCCTGCTGTCTTTAGATATCAATTTACCCAATAAATCGCATCTTAAATCTTCTTTCATCTCTTCTAGCTTATTTAAAGAATAAGAATGGAATTCCTTGTCATAGAACTCTTTAATCTTTTGGGTGCTTTTCTCCATGAATTTGCAGTAAACATAAAGTATTTATATACATTTCTAATCACCCTGTTTAAGATGAGCATTATAACAATTATCCTGTTTTTTATTTACACGTGGGGGCTGGGCTTTGCAGCAACCATGCTGCTGAAAAACTCTGAAAATGGGCTGGAGAGAAATTTAATGAGAATAGGCATTGGCTTAGGCATTTTTCCAATTCTTGCCGTATTCCTTAATCTTGTTCGCATACCTTTAGTTTGGCATATCTTTTTCATTATAAGCATAGCATTTCCAGCTTACTCTGTTTTTTTAATGTTTAAAAATAAAAGTTATCCCAGCTTTAAGCTGAAATTAACAAAATCAGACTTAACAATACTGGCTGTTTTGGCTATTTTTTTTATAACCTTTTTTATGTATGAAAAAGGCGCTTTTGCATACCCTTATTTAGAAGATGATGACCCATGGACGCATGCCAAAGGCGTTAAATATATTACCCTGGAAAAAACAGCATTTGAGCCAAAAGGCGCCCCTTATGACTTATTCCTTTATATTGATGCTTACCCTCCAGGCTACCCTATCCTGATGGCCATGTTGCACCAAACATCTTCATCGATGATGTGGACATTGAAATTCTTTAATGCCCTGATAATCTCTTTAAGCATCATATTTTTCTATTTTTTTGCAAAAGAGTTCATTGGCAACAGAAACAAGGCATTATTTGCAACATTTGCTTTGGCTGCTATACCTGCTTATTTAAGCCATTTCATCTGGGCTGTTTCCCTGATTACTACATTATTTTTTCCTGCTTTTTACTGCCTGGAAAGAATAAAATATGATAAAAGATGGTGGTATGCTGCTGCTTTGGTTATAGGCGGAATAATGGTTGTCCAGCCAACGCATGCATTCAAGTTTGGTATTTTCTTTTTGATATACTGGCTGGTTAAGGCATTGATAGAAAGAAAATTCTTATTGCATACGCTATTAGCCGGGGCATCCGGCCTGTTGCTGTCATTATTTTTCTGGTGGATTCCAATGCTAGTAAAATATGGTGGTTTTTTAGGATTATTAAAAACAATGGGGCCAACAGAATTAAGCGCCAATGTAAAAGGCTCTGCAACAAGGATCTATTATTTGAGCGATTTTATCTGGGCAAAAACGCAAAATATGATCAATAACCCTATTGGCGTTGGTGTTGTATTATTCCTGCTGTTTGTAATCTCTGTTGCTTTTGTTTTAGTTAAATACAACAAAGGCCTATTCAAAAAAGAGAACAGCTGGATTACAATAACCTTGTTTTGGATAGTGTTTACTTTAATTGGATTAAACGGAGCAAGGCTGCCTTTCAGCCTGGTTGCGTTTAGATTTTGGATGTTGTTTGCTATCCCTTTAAGCATATTAGTCAGCGAGGGTATGTGGTTTTTAATGAACTTAAGCGAGAAAATTAAGATAAGCAAGATTATTGTTTTAGCTGCAGTGGTAATTGGCATATTACTCACATCAGGATACCAGAAATATGCCGTTAATACAGCGATGTGGGGCCCTGGTCAGGGATGGAGCTCTAATGAGGAGCTAGCCGGGCATATGTGGCTAAAGACATTGCCCGTTAACACAAAATTATTTAATTTCTTAGATGATGACTGGACAATTGGATTAGACAAGTATAGCTGCGCATGGTGCAATGATGTTATTGAATTTAGGAAAGGCGCCATTAACAAACCAGCAAATGAGCTGCACTCATGGATGAGGAATGAAGGCTATGAATATACCTTGCTGGGGGAAAGGGAAGCAAGGAATTTTGGCATTAATGAAACAATTGGCAAGATTAACGAGATGCTGAATAGCGGCTTATTCCGGGTTGCATACCAGACTAATGGGGTTGTTATAATGAAGGTTGCCTGAACTGATAAATCATAATATTTTTATATAAACTGCTTTCTTTTCAGAGCAAATGACAAGCTATACAAAAAGGGCTGTTAAAGGCACTATGATTGTATTGGTTATAACAATGATGGGTGCTTTTGTTGGCTATTTAGTTAGATTATTGTTCGCTAGGAACTTGACAGCTGAGGAATTTGGCCTGTTTTATGCTGTTATTGGATTCTTATCTTTCTTTACCATATTTGACAATCTTGGCTTAACAACTTCTATAACCAAGTTCATACCGGAATTTAAGATCAAGAGAGAGGGAAAGCTAATAAAAAATTCAGTCATTATCACCTTTTTTTTTACTATATTATTTTTGGGATTAGTAAGCATTATACTGTTTACCCTTTCCGCCTATCTGGCTATACACTTTTTTCATAATACTCATGTTGTGTTGGTATTAAGGCTGCTTTTGGTATGGTTTATTTCGATGGGTTGTGTGTATATTATAAGGGCATGCTTTTTAGGACTCCAAAAAATGGCTTATTATTCCTCTATAGAGCTAGCTACAATCTCACTTATTTGGATTATATCTTTTGTTTTGTTCAAATACATCCAAAAAACCCACATTAAACTTTATTATGTCCCTGTGATAGCATATGTATTAACACCATTAATTATTATAATAATCTATTTCCCTTTGTTATGGAAAACTTTATCCAGGTTTTCTAGAATAAAACCATCATTTGACAAGAAATTAGCAAAAAGGCTGATTCTTTTTGGGCTGCCAGTTATGCTTGGCGCAGCTGGTGAACTCGTTTTAGGCTATACTGATACAATGATGCTGACATATTTTAGGTCTTTTGATGAGGTTGGATGGTATAATATTGCTTTGCCAACTGCCAGGCTACTAGTGTATTTTGCTATACCTTTAAGTTCTGTTTTATTTCCTATGGTATCTGAATTATGGACAAAAAATTATAAGTCGCACTTAAAGGAAGGCATAGAGCTGCTTTACAAATACTGCCTGATGATTACAATGCCTTTTGCCCTTATCCTGATGTTATTTCCTACAACATTAATCAATCTTTTATTTGGCAATAAATTTATACCTGCAAGCGATGCCCTGAGAATATTAAGCCTGGGAGCAATATTCCTTGTTATTTTCAGGATAAACGGGAGCATTATAACTGGAATAGGAAAGCCAAAAATAAACGCAAAGATAATCTATACTGGAGCTATCTTCAATTTAATATTTAATTTTATTTTAATCCCGAAATATGGTATCACAGGCGCTGCTATAACAACAGCTATTGGCTTTTTTTTAATGGCAGTATTAGGCACAATTTACCTTAAAAACATTATACAGCTTGAATTGCCTGTAAAGATATGGGTGAAAAATGTTATCATAGCTTTGGTGTTTGTTTTTATTACATCTTATTTAAAAAACCGGCTGGTTATAGGCAATGCGTGGCTGGAGATGGCAATTATTATCTCTATAGCCGGAATTGTTTATATAATGCTGCTATTCCTGCTTAAGCTGGTGAAGATTAAGGAGATAAAAGAGATAACAGCAAGATTAAGGGCATAGCTATTCAAAAACATAGCTGTTTGTTGTGCAATTTACCATGGTGTCTTTTGGCCTTGCTTCTTTTGAGAATGAATAATAAATAAGCTTGTCTTTAACGGCTTCTTTTTTGTAGGTTATGTTGTTTAGTGTTAGATAATCCACCAGCTTCTTATTTAAGGTAGAGCCTTCCCTTACTATATACGCGTAATTATCTGAGGCATCTACAGCAGCTTCATATGCGGGATATTTTGAAACTCTTCCCTCACCACCGCAAAAACACATATTATCGCAAGAGCCAATAATCTCTTCATTGCTCTCAAAAGCCAAGAACCATTTCAATACCATGTCTGTGTAAACATATTTTATGCCTTTTGAATCTAAGAAATTGATTATTTCAGGTACGCTTTCCTCTTTGGATGAGCCATATTGGAGATTACCTGAAAGAAGGACTGATGTTTCAATTAAGCCAATTATAATCAAAATCCCTATTATCAAAGAAGGAATTAAAATCTTTAATCTTTTACCAGTTAGTTTGTTTTTTAATTCTATGATAAACAAAACAATTATAAACGGCACCCAGACATACAATCCATATAAATACCTCTGCTTTGACATGCCTCTGAAATAATAGACAACAATATAAAGAAGGGCATATACCAAGATAAACAACTCTAGCTTTATATCCTTAGGCAATACAGAAAATTTCTTTTTTGGAATGATGCCTAAAATAAGTCTTGACAATTGTTTTCTGTTAGCATAAACAAGGTAAATAAATGCTGCTAAAAATATTATATAATAAGCCCATCTAAAATTAGTGCTGCCAAAGAAATCAGGCAGGTCTTTTGTAAAAAAAGATGCTAAACTTTTCTTTTCTGAATTAACCCAGTTATCCAGGCAATAAGCAACTTTTGGGAGAAGATTATACTTACATACAAGCTTGTGGACTATTGTTTCTGAAAAAAGGTGCTTTATATGGGAAAAGTTATGTGTTAGATTAAAATATATTAAAGGGATAGAGCCAAAAATAAAAGAGGATAGATAAGCAAGAAATGGCTTTTTCAGGAAAAAAAGCTTGTCAAATATAAACCAAAACATGAAAAATGTTATGAGCAGGACCATAACTGAATCAGACAGGTAAAATGCAATAGCAGACAAAAACCCGAATAAAGCGAAATTCCTTAAACTGCCTTTTTTGCAGAAGAATAGCTGGTAAAAAATATAGATTAAGATTATATCAAAAATTACAGTTATTAAATGATACCCTACATGCAGGCTAAGCCTCAAAAACAAAGTGGTTGGCATTGCCAGCAAAAGAGAGGTTATAATTGCAGCTTCTTTACTGAAAAATTTTTTTATAAAGAAATAAGCCATTACCATTATGATTAAAGATGTTGTTATAGCAGCGAGCTTTAAAGAAAGGGCTGAAATCCCAAAGACAATGAAAAAGACAGTTGCAAAATATATCTGCAGCATTACATCGCCGCCGTAAGAGGCGTGCCATGTGAATAACGAGTATTCCCCTTTCTCAATGATATGCTTGGCTATAACTCCCTGGAATGCTTCGTCTGAGTCTGTATATTTTAGGGGAGAATGAGCTGCTACTAAAAACCTTATTAGGAACGCTATAATTATGATAACAATAACAAACCAGTAACTTTTTACTGCCTTCTTTATATTTAACATTTTAGTTATTTAAATTGACCTTATACAGGATAAAATCTTTATTCCAAAATACTTTTTCCAGGAAAGGATAGGCTAGCTCGTTTGTAAACTGTCTTTCGAATGGCGTGACAAGGACATAATCCAGCCTGTACCTAAACAAAAGGCTTTTGTCAAATTTTAGTTCTTTATATTTGTTAATTGTTGGCTCATTAAGGGCTTTATTGCAGTCTGGGTCGGGATAAGTGTAAAATCCTTTTCTTATAACAGAGCAGTTAGTAGAATAAAATATATACATCTGGAGCTTATCCTCGATGCTATTCACCTTTCTTACATCACTAAACTGAGTTTCGACGTATTCTACAGGCATATCATACAGCTTGAAAGTGATAAGAAACCTATCTTCTATTTCTTTTGTGCTGGCCAGAGTAGGATTGCTGTAGGGAAAGAAAATATTAGAGTGCGTTAATCCTGGTATCATGTTGTTGTATTTCAAGCTTGCAGCCATTATCACACTATCATTTGGCGTATTCTTATCTACCCAGCTAAACAGATCTTTTTCCTCGTTGCTTATGCTGTAACTATCCTTAGATTCAAATGAAAATCTTGCCTGAACCCAGGCAGCATGCGTTATTATCAAGAATATTAAAGCCCACTCAATTATATTTGGCCAGTATCTGGCTCTTTTTGTTTTTCTGAACTTAGCTAAAAACCGGCTTATCAAAACAAAAAACATAATGGCTGTCCATGAATTCATAACCATGTCAATCCAGTGACTGCTATAAAGGCTGAAACCAGTTATAATCTGCGAATTTATCAAAATTATCCCGCCTGCAAAAAAAGAGGCCATAAAATAAAAGTTAAAGTCTTTATTTTTGTAGAGAAAGGAAAACAAAAGCAATATAGCAATAAAAGGCATTGTGTAGCCATCAATATACCTTCCAAACTCCAACCCCAGCCTTATGAAAAGGTCAAGAAAATATTCCGGATTGCTCTTTATCCTAAAATGATTCACCCAAAATGGAATAGACATAACCAGCCCAATCCCAATAATCGTGGCATACTTCTTAATGTTAATTTTAATATCTTTTTTATTTTTAATCAGGAGGATAAACAGCAAGATAGATAACCCGGCAATTATAAATGTCCAGTAATATAAATACACGTTAAAAAGGAGCCCAAAAAATATGCCCGCTAATATTGTGTATTTATACTCCTGTTTTGATAAGGAAAAATAGACAAAGATAACTGCCAAAGCAAAAAAAATGTAGCTTGCTTCAGGATTCATCAGCCTTGAAAAGAATAGAGGACTCCAAAGGCCTTTCGTGATGAATTCATACATAATGCCCGGCCATAATGCGGGCCTGTATATATGAAATGCTTTTGATGCTGTAATAACTGCCAAAGAAGCTGCTATGCTTATATTTTCGTTTTTTGTTAAAATAAAAGCCAGAAAAACAAGTAAAATAAAAATAAGCGGCGGGAAAAAAAAATCAGAGAAGATAAAAGCAGCCTCAACAGAGCCCAGTATTTTAGAAAAGACCCCTACCATCATTATAGGCATCGGGTCAAACTTATAAATGCCTTTGTCCTTATGCTCAAATGTATGGAAATCTGTCGGTATAAAATGGCCGTCTTTAAAGTCCCTTACCCCTGCGCCGTATATCAGATTATCATAATTAGTGTCGCTTTTCATGTCAAGAGCCAATGGGTTATAATTTTTTACACTAATGCCCATGATGATATGGGGAAGCCCGAATATCAGGCTGACTATTACAGAAAGGAAAAATATCTTTTTAATATTTTTTTTATCCACTTTAAAATCAAGGAACTATATTTTTCTGAAAATGCCTAAAACATCTATTAAGTTATATACCTTTAAATATTCCTTTTTGAAGCCATATCCAGAAACAAGCGCATTAAGCTGGCTTGGTTTAAAAGGCTTATGAACTGGCTCTTCATCCAGGTCTTTTCTTCCGGAGAATATCTTCCTTAAGAACAATAAATGCCAAACCGGATTATAAAACCAGGGAACAGCTATATAAAGCAATCCACCCGGCTTTAGGATTCTTCTTACCTCTTTTAGGGCTTTAATTCTTTCATTTTTGTTTAAGTGCTCTAAAATAAAGAACATAGTAATTTTGTCAAATTCATTATTCCTGAATTTCAATTTTGTTGCGTCACCATGAACAATAGTAATTTTATCTTCTACATCTTCTTTTTTAGCGTACCTCTTTAGCTGCTTTAAAGATTCTTCTGTGATGTCACAAGCTACAACATTGCAGCCTTTTTTAGCCAGGGGTATTGTAAAAAGCCCGGAGCCACAGCCAAGATCAAGAATTTTGCCTTTATTGGTGATATGCTTTGTGAGAAGCTTAACATTTAAGGGGTGGTATATCCTCTCAAAAATATTCCCCTTTCTCGCTTTCAGGTAAAAATCGTAATGCAATTCCGGCATTTTTAGGTTAAACCTCGTTTTTCAGCATTTTCTTTAGTTTTAGTATATAAGGAATCATTCTTATTTCATTTCTTATGTTAAATGTGCTTTTTTTGCCGTATCTCCAATTAATAGGGAATTCAACAATTTTATAGCCATCTATCTGCGCCCTAATCAAAAATTCAGCATCCCAAAACCACCCCCTTTTAAAACTCTTGTCATAGCCCATTTTTTTGATAATTTTTAAAGCTATGCCTTTCTTAAATGCCTTAAAGCCATTCTGGTGGTCCCTGATTTTTGAGCTAAAATAAAGCCGGACCATGGAGTTGTACAGGTAACTTATTAGCCTTCTAAAAGCCTCTCTTTTTACCCTAGATCCTTTAAGGTACCTGCTGCCGATAGCAATGTCTGCTCCATCTTTGACATAGCCGATAAGCTTTGGAAGAAATTGGGTGGGGGTTGAAAGGTCAACATCCATAAAAATTATTATATCCCCTTTAGCTGTTTTAAAGCTATCGGCCAGATTCTCCCTTCTGGACGGCCCGTTTTTATATCTTATATACTTTATATTTTCATTTTTTATTAATTTTTTAGCAATTAATGGCGTTTTATCCTTAGAATTGTCATCCACAACAACAATCTCAAACTTATCTTTGAGCTTCTTAAGCCCGTTATAAATCTGGGTTACATTGCTGAAAAGTATTTTTTCTTCATTACAAACAGGGACAAAGACAGACAGTTTTATCTTATTATTTTCAGGCATTTTTTGCTAGCTTAGAAATAGCAGATTTAATATAAATGTTTTTGTTTTTTAATCTAAACATATCTAAAAATCATAAG
>Ga0209211_10012858_pt1 | contig 10461 bp, 10 predicted proteins | sample RifGroA2_FD_183992 | JGI IMG/M metagenome (GOLD analysis project Ga0209211, IMG submission 183992) | Groundwater microbial communities from Rifle, Colorado, USA - Groundwater A2 (SPAdes) (version 2) | ecosystem: Environmental > Aquatic > Deep subsurface > Groundwater | place: Rifle, Colorado...
ATTTGCAATGCTGGATTTTTCCATGATCGACATGACGGAATTTACAAACGAGATCATGGCGAACGTGCGAATGCCAAGCGCAACCACCATCAACACCGACAGCACCGCCACCATGCAGCGCAAGCTGGCCAACTACTACACGCAAGGTCGCCAATGATCGCACCGAGATATTTCATCACCATTGCCACACTTGCTCTTGTGGCAACCACGGCAAACGCAGCGGAAAGCTTTAGCGTGAAGGCGCTGCTCATGCAGGCATTGAATGCGCCAGACGGTGCGGCCAAAGGAATTGTGGTGGGCAAAGAAGCCGATGCAATTCACGCAGCAACCGGCGCGCCTGACCCGGTTAGAGCCGAGGTGTCAACGATCAAGAAATACAATCAGGAAGGGTGCAGCCGCCTCGCAGTCAAACTGGTACAACCGAACACGCCAACCAAAGAGGGGGGCAAAGCGGACCTTGTGCTGAATTATGAATTGAATCTATGCCGAAACGGCATGCCCCCGGGCGAGGGGATGGATTTGGGGAGGGCGGCAAAAGTTCTGGGCAATTGACGATGCCAATGGAGAAAGATATGTCGAGTATATCTTTGCTTCGCCAGCCTAACTCGCCTCCGCGCCCTTCACGGAGTCCATACCGTCATCGCGGGAATATCGATCTTGTCGCCAATCACAATCCCTGCGCTGGACCGCGCGCGAGTGAGGGCTACATAGAACTTGGCTCGGATGTCCGGCTTCAGATCCGTCGCCCGATCCTTGAGCCACTCCGCGAAGTCCTTCGTCGGGTAAATCAACACTCTTTCGAAATCGAGTCCCTTGGACTCGCCGAAATTCATGACGGCGGCGCTGTCGGAAACGGGCGTTTTTCTCCAGTAGCGCAACTGCATCGGGCAAAAGGCGTGAAGATACGCCTCTAGGTCGCGCTCCCGTACGAGGAAAATGCCGTCATGCCCCGTCGTTCGTGAATTCGACGAGGTTGCGATAGGAAAATCTGGGAAGAGCGTATCGGATAACTTGCAGAGCGCCGGATTACAGCGATGGTTAACCGACAGGGAGGCTTCGTCGATCAAGGCGTCGGGCCTATCAGCGACGAGCTGCCTGAAGTAGTCGACGATTCCCGACTTCTTGAACTTCGTGTACTTCTGCGAATCACTTGTCGAATACGTTCCTTGGCGAGGATCGCCGACCAGCAAGACGCTCGCGACAGAGTCCATGAGAAGTTCGATGAGATCGAGGTCGTACCCGGCGATGTCCTGAACTTCGTCGATAAATATCTCGTTGAAAATACCCGCGATCCGCTTGATTACTCTCCCTTCCGACAATCCGTCGCATTTCAAGGCGAATTTCGAAACCTTGTCACGATAAATCTGATTGTGCTTGTTTAGATAGTGACCGAGGTCTGCCTCCTTCGTATACTGCGCCGAGATGCCCTGATTGAAATGTAATCCATCTATGTGCGTCTCCGTAGCGCAGCCTTGATACGGGCGAACGCCGTGCTGAAGCAGGAAAGCGAACCACCCGGACAACGTCACATTCGACGGTACACATCCGTTTTTTTCGATGAACTTCTTCTCGATTTCCGCTTCGTTCGCCTCGGTATAGGTCGCAATGAGAATTCTCGAATCCGGCCTCGATAGCGCCTCGTTCACGAGGAGCGTCGTCTTTCCCGAACCGGCTGCGGCTACAATTATTCTGTCCTTCTTTGCCTCAGGCATATCATTCTTCGATCGCGGCGGTCACGTACGCCGGGAACTTAATGTCCTTCTCAGAGTTGAAAATCTTAAGGGCGCAGTCCGTCTTGTTCGCTCGCATATGCTTCAAGAGCTTCTCTTCCTCGTCGAACGCTGTTCCGAGCATTTCCTTCATCGCGGCGCATCCGTTCGCGGCGAGCATCCTCGGTTCGAGAGTGTTGAAGTTGAAGTTCTCGCCAGCGATCTCTTTGCGCGCGTCGATGGTTTCGTCGAAGCTGATGCGGATATAGCCTTTCGCTTTCGCGCCGAGATAGCTCTCGTACTTCTTCTCGAGAGCGTCGATGTTTCCGTCGTTGTCTGTAACGACGGCGACGGATTTCTTCAGCTTCTCTGCAATCTCCAGGAAACGCAGGAAGCTCGTGCCGACGGAAATGACATCCACTCCACGCTCGATCGGCAGCTTTCCGTATTTGAGCTTGTACGCTTTCTGGACTACGAGTTCGTCGGAGTCGCCTTCGACGAGTATCGCCCTTTTGCAGAGCAAAAGGCGAAGCGTGTCGTACCCGGCGAGCTTCTGAAAGAACGTCGACGTCTCGGGATTGAGGTCGCTTAACCGAGTCGTCTTCCCGTCATGGAGCATGATTAGATGCATTAGGTTCGCCTTGTTCGCGACAAAGCTGCTGTGCGTTGTCATCACGATCTGCTTCTCCGCGTTCGCAGCGGACATCATGTCGATTAACTGATTCAAGCGTGAATGCGACAGATGGTTCTCCGGCTCTTCGACGAGCAATACGTTCGCGTTCTGCGCCCTCTTGTGCGCGAGAGCAATTGCGATCTTAGCGAGCGACTGCTCGCCCTTTCCGATGAAATGAAACGGTATCCGATCGATGCACGTGATGAGGTTGGATTCCCACGCGCTACGTGCGGCCAGGTCGACGGCGAGCGAGAGCTCTCTTCCATCGAGGAGATCGTTCGCTTCGTTGATCTTTTTATTGACCTCGCCGACCTCCTTGTTTCTCCGGAACGCATCCGCCATTTCGCGATGAACCTTCGCGAGGGTGACTCGCTCCTTATCTTCGAGGAAGTCGCGAACAATGCGCGATACGTACGCGTCGGAGCCGTTCTGGTATCGCGCGCCGGAGGAATCTATGAACGCTGCCGACAACGAAATGCCTCGCGTCGTGAGCGCCTTTCGCGCGAAGGACTCGACGACGATTTCGTAATACTCAATCGGAAGACCGGACACGTCGCCCTTAACGAACTCGACGTACTCTTCGCGATACTGTTCGTCGAGACGAACAGAGAACTTGATGCCTGCGGCGTCTTGGTCCTTTAGCGAATTACCGTTGCCCTTATATACGTCGATGCCTTCTCCGCCGAAATAGAGCTCGATCAGGAGCTCGGGCGGACCGGTCTTCGGATCCGCGACGTATGCTTCGACGGCTTCGCGATTGAACACGTGCTCGGAGAGATCGTTGCGCAAGAAACGTCCGTGGAACACGCCGGAGAGGGCGAGATTGATCGCCTCCAATATGGTCGATTTTCCGGAATCGTTGTCTCCAACGAGGACGTTCATCCCTTTATTGAATTCCAACGCAAAATCACTTTTGAAACACTTGAAGTTGCGAATCAAAATTTTCGAGATATGCATGTGTTGTATTAAATCGCAATTAATTGTTTACGAAGTGACCAGTTCGATGCGCAGGTACGTTACTTTAGTAGAAGATCGGTATGCCAAAGCCTTGCTCTACTTACCTTCTGATTGATTGAAACTGTATATTAACAGCGTGGTAAAGCACAGGCTGCGCATATTGGGTTGAACGTAACTCGACAAGTGGCCATTGACTGCACACAACTTCAAGCCGGCTCTTGCGAGAATAGGCCAGCAAAGCCTGCATTGGGTCGGGAGAACGCATTCGCCAGACGAGATAGCCAGCGTTTATGACTGGCAATGCTCTAATGCCCGCTCTGCAAACTCGTAGCGGACGCATCAATGCGCGAGGCTGAAAGTCGGCCATCGCCCATTGCAGTCAGTCGACTTTCCAGAAAACAGTTGTTCAATACTGTTGATTACACAGAATTTCAGATACCCCCATGCTTAGGCTGATTCTAAAAGCTTGTCGCAAACAGCACGAGTCTTCGGGTAGCTCAACAGCATGTCCCAGCGGAGCATCGGATTGATTGAAAGCAAACACCGTCCGCCTTGGTCGGTCACAAGGAAGACCTTCGGGTGCTTTGCCACTGGATCAAGTGCGATTCGTGCAATAGGCTCCTGAGTTATGGTCGTTTGGGCTGCACCCTGAGCGAGGGTGCTCCAATCTTGTGCAGTGAATAAGCGTCCACCAGCCACCATCGTGAGCAGCTTGGCTAGGAAGGCATCCACCTGATGCCGCTCCGACCCCTTCGACCTGGGAATCACGATCGTGATAGGTTTGAGGCTCTTCTTCGGTGTCGTCGCTGGCCCCTTCCGCTTCGCGGGGTGCTCCAGCCTGCGTTGAGCTGCACGCGCCTCGGACTCGCGTAGCACCTTCTCCAGTCCAGCAAAGTCGATATCGTCGTTTCCTTCCATCTCCGGTAGCTGGTCACTTCGCAGAACACCATAGCCGGTCGGCGTATCTACATCGAAGTTATCATCCTCTATGTCGATTTGCGGAGTCGTGAGAGTACTCTGGCGCTGCTTCACCGCCCAAGCAGAATGAGCCTTTTGGAACAATTTGAATCGCCCTCCCCACTCATCAAATAAGCTGTCGAGGGTGTAGTAGGGCAACTCACCCGGCCGGTCGTCGAGCAACAAGAAGCCGCAATCCAAGAGTTCGGATACGAGAATCACCTGGTCACGGCCACCGATGCTAGTTTCGTGCTCCAGCCGTTCCTCCGTTGGCAGCGCTGTTGGGGTAGAAAAGCTGAGTTTCTCGATCAGGGCGACCAGGAAGGCGTCAAAAGGTGCCAGGGCTGGCCACAGTGTTTCCTTGGTAGATTGAGTGAAGAGTCCGTCCGTGAGAATCAACCGATTCTGCGCCGAGTCGACGAATACTGACCTCACATGGTTGGCGCAGTGCTGCACCAGCAGAATGTAAATCTCACGAAGGTTCGTGTCGGCGAATCCCCGCCTAGTCTCCATAACGAGCTGGCTGAAGGTAAACACGCCTGTTGTGAGCTTATTGATGGCCGCCTCGATGGCATCCTCCGCAGAATCATAATGCTTCTGATCCTGAATGATAATCGCCTGCGCGACCTGACTCATATCCAGTGGAGTTTCCTTGGCTTGGGTGGTAGCCGTTACCCCCAGATTGACTAGGCGTGCTCTGACTTTGCGGCTGCCGCTTGAGAGTGCGAATCGCTGCCGGCGTGCCGGTGCATGGCCAGCTTCCTCGTCAAGCCATTGGATGTAGGCTGACGCTTCATCCACCTCAGGAGGCGTAGTCTCGGCCCATAGATCGTCGAACCAAGCGCCAAGCTCTGAGACCAAGTTGGCATCATCAAGCAGAATGCCCATCTCGGTGCGACCGAGAATGCCGTGCTGCGTCAGATTGGCAGAGCCCATCATCGCCAACGAGTCACTAATGACTGCCTTGGCGTGGAGGGCGGGACAGTGATGGATCAATTCGAGATTCTCGCGGATGAATTGCCAAGCACGAGGGCGAGCTTGCGCGGAGAGGGAACCAAGCCATTCCTGCACATCGGAAATCAAGCGCCACTCGGAGCTGATGCCGATGATTCGTTCGATGTAGGCAACCCCAATGTAAGGGCTAACGATGCGTACCGGCCCGCAACGAGCAACCTTCAGGATCGCCTCATCAAAAGGAGAGACGACAGCCTTGCCATCTTGAGCCAAGTGATAGAGTAGCGTTGCCATCTTGCAATGCTACCGAGTATGGCAACAGTCTGCAAAGGGGGCCTATCCGCCGCCACACCCAATCCAGCAAGAGCCCCACACTTATCGGCGGCGGATAAACCTTGTTGGGCTGAACTGCGGGGCAAGCGGTACTTATGAACTATTGTGCACGCACTTGGTAGTTGTAGCTGGGGAATCACTCGGATGTGGTTGCCACCAAGCCATCTTCTTTCGTGGCGCGCTCAGCAAGACCGGCATCATCGGCCAGCGATGAAGCGACAGTTTCCGCACTATCAGGTGTCTGTGTTTTCGTCTTGCGAGTCTTTTTCTTGGGTGCTTCTACTACCACCTCTTCTGCGGGGATTTCCGTTGCCGCCTGGCCGGATTCTGCCTGAACATCATGCTTGAGCTTCTGCGCGGCGCTGAACGCGCGCGCCAGGATCGCAGTAATTTCTGCCGAAACCCCCAGCGTCTTCCTGCGCCATTGCCGCTCCAATGCGCCCTTCGCATCGTCGGCGATGAATCCGGCAAGCCAAGTTGAATGCACCAGCTCCATCAACCTGTCGAGCTCGCGGATCATTTGCAGATATTGGCCGGATTTATTGCAGGTAATTTTGGCCTGGTAAGCGGTGACATTCGTGTAATTGACCCTGCCAATTTCAATGCCGTTGTCCTCGGCGATCTTCTTGAGCCGTGCGCTTTCATTGCGCAGATTCGCAAACGCATTGTTGATCAAGTGATCGACCGCGCCATTGACGGTCGTTACTTCGTTATCGCTTTTGAGGACTGCCGGCAGAACAACGCTCAAGCTGCGCAGCGCCGAATCGCATTTCTCGTAGCCGTTTTCAAAGACAGCCTGGGCGGGTGATGAATGTATCTTCACCTCTTGGGTCAGGAATGGGTTGCTGAATTCATCAGCTTTCTTTCTTGGTGCGCCTTTCACTGCTTTGCCGTTTTCCACAAAACTCTCCTCTGATGTTGTTGAACAAAAGAACCGCACAAATACAAAGCTTGATAGTGAAACAGGGCTTCAGGAAAATCTGATCGAAAGTCGGCGATTTTGCGGATTATCCGCATGGAAGGAAGAATAAAACCGGTGTAGTGTCTGCCGCATCTTGCTTCATGCGCTTATTGCCATGAGCTGATATTGGCGGCTGACCAATCAAAACAAACAGAAGACGAGCAATCGTCATAACCACCCAGCGGGGATATCGTTCCCCGCAAGGGTCATGGTGTCTCCGTTTTTTTCATAAAAAAGGAGAGCACCATGGAACTTGTCATTATCGCTTGCTGCATCAGTGGCTACACCCTCAGCCGTCCAATTGTCTGGATGCTGGGGCTGAACTAAATCACCCACGCGGGGACACCTCCCCGCATAGGGTTTGTGTCCCCCTTTTTTTCAAAAAGGAGACACAAAATGAAGCGCATCGTCAGAAACCTGCCTTTGCAGGTGTACCACTCCGGTGAGGCAATATCACACAGCGGGATTGTTCAATTACTCAAGTCACCCGAACACTACCTGCAATACAAAACAGGGTCAGTCGCGCCAACGCCAGCAATGGAATTCGGTTCGGCATTCCATGGCTTTATTCTTGAACCCGAGGTCTTTTCAAAAGATTATGTGCTCGCGCCGAAATTCGACCGACGCACCAAGGAAGGCAAGGAAATAGCCGCAAAGTGGGATGTTGAAAATGCGGGCAAGACACCTTTGACCGCAGAGCAGATGGACACGCTTGCCGCAATGAGGGTGAGCGTTTTCAATCATGCGGGCGCAGCCAGAATGCTTAAGGATGGCGAAGTCGAGACATCCCTGTTCTGGACTGATGACTACACGGGATTGCCGTGCAGGATACGTCCGGACTGGATGTGCGAGTACGGCATGGCAGACCTTAAAAGCTGCTGTGGTGCGAGTAAAGACAGTTTCTCGAAAGCGATAGCCAATCTTGGCTATGACGTGCAGGCCGCTTTTTACACTGATGGCATGAAGGCGGTGACTGGAAAATCAGTCAACTTTTACTTTATCGCAGTGGAAAAAAATGCACCGTATTCGACGGCCTGTTACATCGCCAGTCAGGAAATGATCGAAGTAGGGCGTGCCAAGTATCGCGGCGCGCTTGAGTTGCTGAAATGGTGCCAGGAAAACAAGCAGTTCCCCGGCTATCAACCGGGCGGCGAGATCGAGACGATTGATCTTCCGCGCTGGGCAGCAAACTTCGAGATCGAAGAGTAGTACCAACCCTATCGGGGACACTTCCCCGGCAAGGGCTCGTGTCCCCTTTTTTATTTCAAATGAGGAGACACAAAATGGGCATCTTTATCTTGTTAATGATGGCGTGGGCGGTTTATTCGGCCATTCGGGCTGTGGTGGTGTGTATCAAGCCACGCATCAAGGCTGAGTTTGCAACCAGGACTCAGGTGGCAACAATGCCGAACGAGCCAAACTGGGCAGGCTTTGAAATACCCACTTTCATTCGGCGCGGAATACCCTTTCCTGTTCTGATTGGAAAGAAGAAGAAGCGCATCCGCAGAACCAAAACTGTGGGCGCACTTGCTTGTGCCAGTTAGAAATTCAACCCACGCGGGGACATCGTTCTCCGCAAGGGGCAGGGTGTCTCTGCTCATCTGAGTACGGAGGCATCATGCAACGAAAAATCAAACCCAAAGCACTCAAGATCGCATTGGATGCTTTTCGCGCAGACCCGTCACTGGGGACGCGTCAGGCCAAATCACTTTTCTCGGAAATCATCACCCATTTGCAGGCGGGCATGAGCGATGAAGCGGTTTTGCAGGAAATTCTCAAACAGAATCGCCCGACAACATCGCCAGCCGGCACGTTGTCGCTGTTCTGAATCCACCAACCCACGCGGGGACATCGCTCTCCGCAAGGGGCAAGGTGTCCCCGTGGTCATCAACGACAAGGAGACACCATGAAAAAAAATTTTCATTTCTACGCCGACCCCGGTCACGGCTGGCTCGCCGTCAAGAAGCACTACCTGCATAGTTTTGGCATCGCCTCTCGGATCACGCCATATAGCTACCAACGTGGCGATACGGCCTATCTGGAAGAGGACTGCGACTTGTCGGTTTTTCTGGCTGCACTCAAGGAAGCTGACATCGAAGCAGACATCAGGACGCATCACACTGATCGTCGATCCAGGATTCGCAGCTATGAATCGTATCGCTGCGAAGATTCCGGTCTGTGCAAGATCGAAAAAGTGTCCGATGGCCGTTGGCTGGTACGAAACGCGGAAGGTGAGCGTATCGGCGAGGTATTCGGCATCAAAGGAAGGTTTCAGGCGCAAACCATGAGAGGTGTTTTTGTCGCAAATGGCAGCACGCTGTACATGGCGGCGAACCTTCTATCTTCGGCTCACTACCATGTGGTCGCCACCGTTCGCGATCCTCGTACCGACGAGGGCATGAAGGGTGCGCCGACAATGGGGTATTGCACGGAGTCGCGCGATATTGCCTTGCATCAGGCAAGACAATGGGCGAGCGATGGCTATTGGGCATCGGTTTGCGACAAGGTGTCCGGTGAGGCTATCTATGACTTCTCTCCGAAAGGAGGTATGCACGGGTTGCACGCCTGACAAGTCGTAGCCAGCAACTTAAGCAACAAACAACTTGCATCACGAGACGCTGTGATGTTTTTTAACTACCCCTGCGGGATATTTCTTCCCGCAAGGGCAGAGGTGTCTCCGGGGGTTTTTTATTTCCCGGAGGCAATAATGAAATTGAAAAAAATCGCTGCGGCAATCATGTGGTTGCCCGGTTTTGAGCCTGAAGACAACGCCCCTATCGTTTTGCAAGGGCCGGTTGTTCCGCAACGCGAAGCCGAGATCATCCCGTTTCCCAAAGCGGCGGCTGCCGAAGTCGCAACAATCAAAGCAGTCTGGCCGCGTCTCGATGCCGTTACGTTTTCCGGTTTGTCCGGCAACGTCACTAAATTCGAGGCCAACATTGCCGCAATCGAACTCCTGCGCAAGCTGGAGAACGAGAAGAGGCAAGCAACCACGGAAGATCGGGAAGTGCTCAACCGTTACACCGGTTGGGGCGGCATTCCGCAAGCGTTCAATGATGACCAGAAGGAGCAGTCGTGGGTTTCCCGCGCCGAACACCTCAAGGCATTGTTGAGCGCAGACGAGTATCAATCTGCCGAAGCCAGCACACCAAATGCCCACTACACCGCACTGGAAGTCATCGAGGCGACGTGGAGCATGGTGCAACGGCTGGGTTTCAAGGGTGGCCGCATCATTGAGCCATCTGCCGGTGCCGGTTACTTCCTCGGCGCGATGCCGCAGGAGATTGCCCGGCAAAGCACCGTCACGGCAATTGAACTCGATCAACTATCGGCGCGCATCCTGAAGGCTCTTTACGGGGATTTCGGGGTAAACGTCATACAAAGCGGGTTTGAGGCGGCAAAGCTGCCGGATGAGTTTTACGATCTGGCCATCTCGAATGTTCCGTTCGGGAATTATCAGGTGCCGGAACTGCGCAACGTTCCCTACGCCAATTTCCTGATCCACGATTATTTCTTCGCGAAAGCGATGGAAGTTGTCAGGCCGGGCGGGTTGGTGGTGTTCATCACGTCCTCCGGGACGCTGGACAAGTGTGACGACAAGGTGCGGCAATATCTTGGCAGCAAGGCCAATCTGGTGGCGGCAGTTCGCCTGCCAAATACCGCTTTCAAGAAAATCGCCAACACCGAAGTGACGACCGACATACTGGTGCTGCAAAAGCCGCTGGAAGGGCGTAGCAGTAAAAAAGGCTGGATGGATTCAATCGTTCTGCCGGAAACATCCCCGATCTATGGGGAAAGCAGGGAATACTGGAGGCATCAACAAATATCGTGCAACCAGTATTTTGCCGAGAACCCTCAATGGGTCATCGGCAAACTTGCACTGACTGAAAACGGCTACCAGAAATCGACCGGCTGCA
>Ga0209211_10012865_pt1 | contig 10457 bp, 10 predicted proteins | sample RifGroA2_FD_183992 | JGI IMG/M metagenome (GOLD analysis project Ga0209211, IMG submission 183992) | Groundwater microbial communities from Rifle, Colorado, USA - Groundwater A2 (SPAdes) (version 2) | ecosystem: Environmental > Aquatic > Deep subsurface > Groundwater | place: Rifle, Colorado...
GCGAGCCGAGCCGGAGGCGAGGTGAGCGGATCCGGAGATCCGGGCGAGCGTGAGCGAGCCACGTTGAGCGTGCGGCCGAGGGCGCCAACGAAGCAGATGAGCCTTTTTCAGCAGCCTGCTAGCCCAGCTGGTTCATCTGGTTGAGGAAGTCCTTGTTCGTCTTCGTCATCTTCAGCTTGTCCAGCAGAAGCTCCATCGCTTCCACGGGATTCAGCTGGGACAGCGCCTTCCGGAGGAGCCACATCTTCTGCAGCTCGTCCTTCTCCAGGAGCAGCTCTTCCTTGCGGGTTCCGGTCTGCTCGATGTTGATGGTCGGGAAGATCCGCTTGTCCATCAGGCGCCGGTCCAGGTGGACCTCCATGTTGCCGGTGCCCTTGAACTCCTCGAAGATCACATCGTCCATCCGGGAGCCCGTGTCGATGAGGGCGGTGGCCATGATGGTCAGCGACCCGCCCTCCTCGATGTTCCGGGCGGCGGCGAAGAAGCGCCGCGGCCGCTGGAGCGCATTGGCGTCCAGCCCGCCCGACAGGACCTTGCCCGAGGATGGGATGACCGCGTTATGCGCCCGGGCGAAGCGGGTGATGGAGTCCAGGAGGATGACGACGTCCCGCTTGTGCTCCACCAGACGCTTGGCCTTCTCGATGACCATGTCGGCGACCTGCACGTGCCGCTGCGGAGGCTCGTCGAAGGTGGACGAGATGACCTCCCCCTTCACCGACCGCTGCATGTCGGTGACCTCCTCGGGCCGCTCGTCGATGAGCAGGACGATGAGGTACACCTCCGGGTGGTTCTTCGCGATGGCATTGGCCAGGTTCTGGAGGAGGACCGTCTTGCCGGTCCGCGGCGCGGCCACGATGAGCCCGCGCTGTCCCTTGCCGATGGGGCAGAGGAGATCCATCGCGCGCGTCGTGAGATTGTCCGAATCGTGCTCCAGCCGCAGCCGCTCCATCGGGTAGAGCGGCGTGAGGTTGTCGAAGAGCGTCTTGTCCCGCGACTGCTCGGGCGTCTCGAAGTTGATGGCCTCGACCTTCAGGAGGGCGAAGTACCGCTCGCTGTCCTTGGGGGGGCGCACCTGGCCCGAGATGGTGTCGCCGGTCCGGAGATCGAAGCGCCGGATCTGGGACGGGGAGACGTAGATGTCGTCGGGCCCGGGCAGGTAATTGTAGTCGGGGGCGCGGAGGAACCCGAATCCGTCCGGCAGGACCTCGAGCACGCCCTCGGCGAAGATGAGCCCGTCCTTCTCCGCCTGCCCCTGGAGGATCTTGAAGATCAGCTCCTGCTTGCGGAGGCCGCTGAATCCCTGGACGCCCAGATCCTTGGCGACGTGGTTCAGCTCGGTGATGGTCTTGTCCTTGAGCTCGGACAGGTTCATCTTCATCCCTCCTCCCCCTCCGGCGTCCGATGGGTTCGGCGTGGAGTTCGCGGACATCCTCGGCGAGTTGCGCTTAGGGATACGCTGCAAAATGGCTGTCTCCGGGGGGGTGCACTGTGTGCGAGGGGCTCAACTGCTATACAAACGCCACTGTCCCACAGCGTCCGTGGCGCTGTCAACCTGATTCTCGCCGTCCCCTCACAATCGCCGGTCGATCATGGCTCGCTGCTTGATCTCCGCGAGCCATTCCCGGAATCGGGCCTGGTGCTTCTCGCGGAAGAGGATCTCGCGGATCTGGTTCCGGGCCTGCACCAGCCCCTCACCCAGCAGCGACTCCTTCGACTCGAGCGTGAACAGGTGGTACCCGACCTCGGAGCGGAAGGGAGCCGACACCTCCCCGCGCTGCAGCCGGAGAATGGCCGCCTCGATCTCCGGCGCCAGCTCGCCCCGCTTGAGCGAGCCGAGCGCGCCCCCGTCCTTCCCCGACCCGTCGTCGGAGTACTTCCGGGCCATCTCGGCGAAGTCCGCCTCGCCGAGCAGCAGGGCATAGACCTCCTGCGCTCTCCGGCGGGCGACGGTCCACCCGTCCTCTCCCCGGCCGGGCTCCGGCAGGAACAGGATATGCCGGGCCTCGAAGGAGAGCCCGGTCTCGAGCTTGTCGCGGTTCTCGCCGAGATACCGGTCGATCTCCTGCTCGGTCACGGTGACCCGCAGGGTGACCTTCCGCCGGACCACCCGCTGGACCATCAGCTGGTCCTTGATCCGCCGCTTGACGCCGTCCAGCGTCACCCCCTGGGCCTTCAGCGCCTCCTCCGTCTGCGCCTCGGTGGTGACGCCGAGCTTTTTCATGATCTCGCCGAGCGGCTCGGCGATCTCGGCGTCGTCCACGATGATCTTGTCGCGCTCGGCCTGCTGCAGCTGGAGGCGGTTGTCGATGAGGCGCTGGAGCAACTGCTCGCGCAAGGCCAGTCGCGCGGCGGGGTCCTTGGGCTCCTGCTTGGTCTCGTAGAGGTGGTAGGCCTCTGCCTCGTCGAGCTGGAACAGCGTGATGGCGTCGTTGTTCACCACGGTGATGACTCGATCCAGGATCTCCTCGCTCGCGGGCGCCCGGACAGCCGCCCCGCCCGGCAGGACGGGGGCGCTCTTCGGCGGCTCGGCCTTCTGCGCCTGGATCTGGGCCGCTCCGGGAGGCAACTTCGGCACCGCCGTGGCCTTCCCGAGAAGCGGAACCCAGGACGGCACCGAGCAGCCGGCGAGCGTCAGCCCCAGGACGGCGACCAGCACCGCGCGGGAGCGCGTCACGGGCGCAGCGACTCCAGCAGGGTGGTCAGCGCCGCCCGCACCGCCGGCCACGGCTCCGAGGGGATCTGCGCTTCCAGCGTGTACTCCTTCAGCATCCTCAGGCGTCCACGGCTCCGGCCGATGGCCCGCAGCAGCTGCTCCGGTGTGACGGGCGTCGATGGCGCGAACGTCAGGAGCGCCCGGCCTCCCTGGGCGTCGACCCGCTCGACGCCCACGGCCCGCGCCGCCACGCGGAGGCCGACGACGTCCAGCAAGGCATCGACGGGAGGCGGGATCGGCCCGAAGCGATCCAGCATCTCCCCCCGGATGTCGGCGACCTCCTCGATCCTGACGATGTCGGCGAGCCGCTTGTAGAGCGCCAGCCGCTGGGTGACCTCCGGCACGTAGTGCTCGGGCACCAGCGCCTCCACCCCCACCATGATGGTCGGATCCACGTGAGGGGGGGCAGGCTCGCCCTTCAATTCTCTCACAGCTTCCTCGAGGAGCTTGGTGTACAGATCGAACCCCACGGCGGCGATGTGGCCGTGCTGCTCGGGGCCGAGCAGGTTCCCCGCCCCGCGGATCTCGAGGTCGCGCAGGGCCAGCTTGAAGCCGGCGCCGAGCTCCGTCAGCTCCTCGATGACCCGGAGCCGCCGCTGCGCCGTCTCGTCCAGGCGGCCGTCGGCCGGGATCATGAGATACGCGTAACCCTGGAGGCGCTCCCGCCCGACCCGGCCCCGGAGCTGGTAGAGCTGGGCCAGGCCGAAGCGGTCGGCCCGGTTGATGATGATGGTGTTCGACGTGGGGATGTCGAGTCCCGACTCCACGATCGCCGTGGAGACGAGCACGTCGGCCTGGCCATCCACGAACTTCACCATGACGGATTCCAGCTCCCGCTCGGCCATCTGTCCATGCGCCATCACGACACGTGCAACGGGGCACAGCCCCTGGATGAAGGCGGTCATGGACGGGAGGGACTGCACCCGGTTGTGGACGAAGAAGACCTGGCCCCCGCGGTCGAGCTCCCGCTCGATCGCGTCCTTGATCACGGTCCGGCTGAAGCGGGTGACGACCGTCTCGACGGGCAGCCGGTCGAGCGGCGGTGTCTCGATCACCGACAGGTCGCGGACTCCCGCCATGGCCATGTAGAGCGTGCGAGGGATGGGCGTGGCGGTGAGCGTGAGGACGTCCACCGAGGCTCGCATCTGCTTGATGCGCTCCTTGTGGGTAACGCCGAAGCGGTGCTCCTCGTCCACCACGAGCAGCCCCAGCCGCTTGCACTCCACGTCCTTGGACAGGAGCCGGTGGGTGCCGATGACCACGTCCACCGCGCCGCTCGCGAGCCCTGCCAGCACGGCCTTCTGCTCCTTGGGACTCCGGAAGCGCGAGAGAAGCTCGACCCGTGCCGGGAAGGAGGCGAAGCGGTCCGTGAAGGTGTTGAAGTGCTGCTGGGCCAGCACCGTCGTGGGGACGAGGACGGCGACCTGGCGCCCGTCGGCGACCACCTTGAACGCGGCGCGCAGAGCCACCTCGGTCTTGCCGTAGCCCACGTCCCCCGCCACGAGCCGGTCCATGGGCCGGGCGTTCTCCATGTCCGCCCTCACGTCCTCGATGGCGCGCATCTGATCGGGCGTCTCCTCGAACCGGAAGGCCGCATCGAACTCACGCTGCCACGGCGTGTCGGGTGGGAAAGCGTTGCGCTCGGCCACCGAGCGGGCGGCATAGAGCCGGAGCAGCTCCTCGGCCATCTGGCGCAACGCCGCCCGCACCGACTCCTTCACGCGCTGCCAGGCCCCGCCGCCCAGCCGGTCGAGTCGGGCGGCGCCCTCGGGGGCGCCCATGTACTTGGAGATCAGGTCCAGCCGATCCACCGGCAGATAGAGCCGCCCGCCCTCGGCGTACTCGAGCAGGAGGAAGTCGGCGTCGCGTCCGTCCACCGACATGGTCCGGAGCCCGTGGTAGCGGCCGACCCCGTGGGACTCGTGGACCACCAGGTCGCCGGGCGCGAGGTCCGTGAAGGACGCGATGGCCGCGCCCCGCTGGAACAGCGGCCGGCGCAACCGGCGGCGGCGGGCGCCGAAGATCTCCTCCTCGGTGAGGACGATGAGCCCGAGGGGCGGGAGCTGGAACCCGGTCGAGCAGTCCCCGACGAGAACCCCCAGCCCCTCGGCGCTCCAGAGCCGGGCCTCGGACCAGGCCGGAAGCCCGTGCTCCGAAAGGATGTTCCGCAGGCGCTGGGCCTGCGGCTCGTCGGTGACCACGAGACGCACGGCAAAACCCTCGCTGCGCCAGCGCTCGAGCTCGGCGGCGAGAGTCTTGAACTGGCCGTGGAATCCGCCGACGGAGCGCGCCTCCATGGCGACGCCCTGGCCGCCGGATCGCGCCTCGGCAATCAGCGACAGGTCGAGCCGCTGGAAGGGCGCGAGCGCCCGGACGAGAGGCACGGCGGACGGCGCGTCGTCGGGAGGCGCCTCGAGCAACCCCGGGTCCACGAGAACGGCAAGCGTGTCGAGCGGCAGGTACGCCGGGAGCGCGGCCTCCTCGCGGCCGCCCCCGAGCGGGAGCACCGCCAGGTCCTCGATCTCCTCGATGGAGCGCTGGGACGTCGGGTCGAAGAGGCGGAGGGACTCCACGTCGTCGCCGAAGAACTCGACACGCACGGGATGCTCCCGGGCGGGAGAGAAGATGTCCACGATCCCCCCGCGCAGGCTCCACTGCCCGACGTCCACCACGGCCTCGACGCGCTCGTATCCCCCCGCCGCGAGCCGATCGAGCAGCATCTCGCGCTCGACCGTCTGGCCGAGGGAGAGACGCAGCGTCCGGGCCCGGAACTGAGCAGGCGTGGGCAGCGGCGAGGACAGCGCGGCCGCCGTGCACACGACCGCGAGGGCCTCTCCGTCGAGCAGCCGATGGCACACGAGCATGCGCTCGGCGTCGTGCTCGCGGTGGCGGCCCCGCCAGGCAGGAGGCGCGGCCGGCGGGAACTCGACCACCCGGGGGCGCGCCGCGACGGCGTTCCGGGGGGCGGCGAGCGATGAGAGGAAGAAGGCGATGTCCAGGGCCATCTGGTGCGCCTCGACCTGCCCCGGCGTCAGGACGAGGACGGGGCGGCTGGCGGCCTCGCGCAGGGCCGCGATCACGAGGGCGCGAGAGGAGCCCCAGAGCGCATGCGCCCCCACACAGGGCGTGCCCGCGGCGACGACGCGCGCCAGGTCCGCGAGGGCGCGCCAGCGGAAGAGAACGGGGGGGACGGAGGAGGCGTCCGCCATGTGCTGCGGCCGGGCCTGCCCGGGCTACCGGCCGCCCTGGGCGAGGTAGAAGCTGAGGGACTCCAGCTCGATGGACAGGTCCACGTTCTTCAGACGCACGTCGCGGCCCGTCTTAATACGGGTCGGCGCGAAGTTCAGGATCGCCTTGATCCCGGCGGCCACGAGCTTCTCCGTCACCGCCTGGGCCGACTCCGCGGGGACCGCCACGATCGCGATCTGGAGATTGCGCGCCTTGGTCTCCTTGGGGAGGTCGCGCAGCGGCAGGATGGGCACGCTGTCCGCCGACGTGCCGGCCTTGCCCGGGTCATCGTCGAAGACCGCGGCGATACGGAAGCCCTGCTTCGAGAAGCCCTTGTAGTGGAACAGCGCGGAGCCCAGGTTCCCGAACCCCACCAGCGCCACCGGCCACTCCCGGTCCAGCCCCAGGATCTTCTGCAGCTCGGCCTTGAGTCCCGACACGTAATAGCCGATGCCCCGCACGCCGAACTCGCCGAAGTACGCCAGGTCCTTCCGCACCTGGGCCGAGTTCAGATTGAAGCGCTCGGCCAGCTCCTGGGAGGAGACCGTCTTGACCCCATCCTCCTCCAGCTGGAGGAGACAGCGGGTGTAGACCGAGAGACGACGGACGGTCATCTCCGGGATCTTCGGGATCTTGAAGTGGGAGCGTGCGGTCATGCCGCTCGCCGTGTCCAGCCGTGTGGCATGGAGAGCGGCGGGTGCCCCTTGATCGACCCGAGGCACCCGCCCCCCACCATTACTTCACCGGCTGCACGAAGAGGAGGATGGCGGCGATGACGAACACGTACAGGGCCAGCGACTCGATGAGCGCCAGCCCGATGATCATCGCGGTCTGGATACGCGCGGCGGCCCCGGGCTGGCGGGCCATGGCATCCACGGCGGCGGCGGCCGCCCTGCCCTGGCCCAGAGCGCAGAGACCGGAGGCGAGGGCCATGCCCAGGCCGGCCGCGAGCACCGAGAAGGGGCCCACCCAGCCGCCCGTCGCCGGGGCAGCTCCCTCGGCCGCGACGGCCAGCCCTGGAACGGAGAGAACGGTCCACGTCATCAGCGTCAGCATCAATGAGCGTCGCACGACTTTCGCCTCCTTCGGTGGGGTTGGGACCGACTACTGGTGCTCGGCTTCTTCGACCGCGCCGGCGATGTACAGCATCGACAGCATGCAGAAGATGAAGGCCTGCAGGAACGCGACCAGGATCTTGAGCGGCAGCAGGAAGCCCGTGGTGAACGCGATCATGAGCACGCCGGCCGGGGTGCCGACCAGGAGCCCCATCAGCTGGCCCGTCAGCGCCCAGCCGATGAGTCCGTCGAAGCCGGTCAGGAGGAAGATGATCGCGAGCAGGATGTGCCCCCCGAACATGTTGCCGAAGAGCCGGAGCGCGAGCGACAGCGGCCGCGCGAAGTGGCTCACCAGCTCGATGGGGAACATGAGCGGCGCCAGCAGGGGGACCGGGCCGGCGAAGTGCTTGAGGTAGGCCAGGAATCCCTGTTTCCGGATGCCGATCGAGTGATACAGGATGAACACGGTGATCGCGCAGGCCGCGGTGGTGTTCAGGTTGCCCGTGGGGGCCACCAGCCCCGGCACGAGCCCCATCAGGTTGGACACCAGGATGAAGAGCCCGAGGGTGGCGATCCACGGCAGGTAGCGGCGACCCTCGTGCCCGATCACGTCGTCCAGCAGGGCCAGGAACTGCTCCAGCACCACTTCCATGAAGTTCTGCGTCCCGCGAGGCACGAGCTGCACGTTCCGGGACGCCACGAACGAGACGGAGATGAGCACGGCCATCACGAGCCACGTGTAGAGCACGTGATCGGGGATGCCCGCGATGTGCACGAGCGGGGGATACTCGATGGCTTCTATAGGAGGCCTCTAGCAGGCCGCTGAAAAAGGCCCATCTGCTTCGTTGGCGCCCTCAGCCGCACGCTCAACGTACGGAGAGTACGCCTCGCGTGCGGCCGTCGGGCGCCGCCTCGCATCTGGACCTTTTTGAGCAGCCTGCGTGTGTTTCAACATCCTGCTAGAGAGCCGCCCGGGCGCTGTGCCAGCCGTGGGCGATCAGGATCGGCGAGAGCACCGCGAGGCCCGCCATGAGGGCCACGGGATGGAGCCCGGCCCGGAGCAGCAGGACGATGAGCCCGAACAGGACGAGGTAGCGCAGGCCGAGGCCCAGGACCCAGAGCGGGTGGGCGCGTCCGCCAGCGAACAGGGGCGCCGCGCGCTCGGCGCCCCACGCCAGCCAGCGAAAGCTGGCGACGGAGATGAGGGCGCCGGCGAGGACCCCGAGTGCGCCGGGAAGCCCGGCGACAAGCCCCCCGCCCGCGGCCGCCAGCACGGAGATACCGAGCGCCGTGCGGCTCACGCGCGTCACCAGGTCACGGTCCATCGCGCTCCTGTTTTTCAGCCTGCTTGATTGAACGGAAGAGATCGCGGAACCCAGCGGTGATTCCCACACCCATGCCGATCAGCGTGAGCCACGGGCTTGTCCCGAGCCACCGATCGAGAAAGTACCCTCCCACCGTGGCTCCCGCAGTGGAGACCACGAACGTGATCCCCACGGTCGCGAGCATGCCGAGAGTACGCCAGGGGGAAGGCTCCGAGACCCCCATGTGAAGAAGAACACTATCACAGCGGTTCTGCCGGCACAACTGACTTTCCCCACTTCCCGAGGGCGTTGCCGTTCGCAAATGTCAGCTGCTGCCGCGGCTGGGCGATCAGCACGGACATTTACAGGTGCTGTCCGTAGCGACACGTCAGATCCACTGCGTAGATCCTGCCCCGGCAGGCTCAGCGCAGTCAAGGAAGGAGTGGCGGGGTGCGGCCCCCTGTCACAGGCCATCACTGCCCCTCCTGTGTCCCAGAATTCTGGCTCCGGCCTCGTGGAGAACGACTCATCCGACACGGCCTCGGCACGAGGAACTCGAACCCCACGGCCGGTCACGTTGTACAATCGAGCCCGCACGTATGCAGAGCGAAGGGGTGGCGGCCTCCGTCGTGGCCCTTTCGTCGTTCCCACGATCCATGGGCGAAGAGGAGAACACCGCGTGGCCAAGATCGAGACCGCGATCAGGGAAGCAATCGCCCGGGGTGCGCGACGGCAAGTGCGCCCGGTGGTCCTGTCGCTCCGGCGAGAGGTCTTTCGGCTCCGGCGGAAGGTGGCGCAGCTCCACGGTGCGCTGACGGCTCTGCGTCGGCTGGCCGTGGGCTGGGAGCGAATGATGGCGGCTGCACCACTTATCCCGCCGGTGCCGGAGGAGGCAGCGAAGGCCGCCCGGCTGTCGCCCCGACTCATCCAGAGCTTGAGGAAGCGCCTGGGGCTGAGCCAGACGGCTCTGGCGCGGCTGGTAGGGGTGAGCGCGCCCGCCGTGGCGCACTGGGAGACGGGAGAATCGACTCCCAAGGGGCAGAACCGGGCAGCCCTCGTGGCACTCCGGAAGGTGGGGAAGCGCCAGGTCAAGGCGCTCCTCGCTCGACGCAGGAAAGAGACCGCGTCGCGGACGCCGAAGGCTCGCCTCCGCGTGAAGAAGTCGCGCCGACGGGCGAGGAAGTAGCGGAGCGCCGGCGCCCCGTCAGCCCCGGCTCACCCAGCAGCGTCGGTCCCCCTTGGGAACCCTGGCGGAGGGACCCGAGGTGTCCCGTCATGACGGGCTCATCCTTCTCATCGTCGACGAGGTCCACCACTTCGGCGGGGGCCTCCGCGATGAGGCCCTCGAGATGGCGATGGCGGATGCTCGTCTCGGCCTCACGGCAACGCCCCCGCGCGGCGCCGGCGCAGCGGCCCGCCTCGCGGAGCTCGTGGGACCGACGGTCTTCGAGCTCGCCGTCGGCGACCTTGCCGGGGGGTTTCTCGCCAGCTTCGACGCGATCACGCTCTACCTGGACCTCTCTCCCGAGGAAACTTCCGCAGACACGAGCTTGAGCGGGGAGTTCACCGGGGCCTACGGGGAGTTCCGTCGGGCGGCGCCGGACGCCAGCTGGACGGACTTCAGCCAACACGCCGCCCGCACCCCCGAGGGCCGTCGCGCCCTGGCGGCGTGGAGCCAGATGCGACGGCTTCTGGCATTCACGCACGCCAAGCGCCGCGCCAATACGACAGCCGCGTCGAGGAACGTTTCGCTCGAGAGTTCCGACGCCTCGCGCCGGAGTGGGATGTGTTTCGCGAGCCGGAGCCGATCGCCGCTGACGGCACGCTCATCTTCCCCGACTTCGCCCTCCAGCTCCGCTCCAACCCGGCGCGCCGGTGGCTCCTGGAGATCGTGGGCTTCTGGACGCCCGACTACGTGGCGCGGAAACTCGCGCTGTATCGGAGCGCGCGCTTAACCAACCTGATCCTGTGCATCGACGAGGACCGGAACTGTGCCGAAGCGGATTTGCCTCCTGGGGCCCTGGTCGTCAGGTTCCGGCGCCGGGTGGATGCCGCTGCCGTCCTGCGCCTGGTCGGCTGAGCGGGTCGTCGTCATGGGCTCTTCGCTCTGGTGGCCTGCCCTTCGTCGAGGAGAAGGCCGCCGACCTCGAAGACATG
>Ga0209211_10012866_pt1 | contig 10456 bp, 9 predicted proteins | sample RifGroA2_FD_183992 | JGI IMG/M metagenome (GOLD analysis project Ga0209211, IMG submission 183992) | Groundwater microbial communities from Rifle, Colorado, USA - Groundwater A2 (SPAdes) (version 2) | ecosystem: Environmental > Aquatic > Deep subsurface > Groundwater | place: Rifle, Colorado...
TGGGAGAAAGTGCAAAGAACGGTGTCTGGTGTCCGGACTCTCTAAAAATTGCCACTGCCTATGGAATCAAAGGGGTAAGAATTAATTCTATTGATGAAATTGATAAAAAAGTCAAAGAGGTCCTTGAATATAATGGGCCGGTTATCTGTGACATAATGACCCCTGAATGGCAACTGTTAATTCCTAGAACGGCGTCGGATAAAAGACCGGATGGAACACTGGTGGCCAAACCATATGAAGACATGTTCCCATTTTTAAATAGAAAGGAATTGGCAAGTGCTAATCATCCCTGAAAAAAATTATTTCCTAATATTTATTGCCTCATCAACAATATAAATCGGTCGATTTTTTGTTTCTTCAACAACTACCTGAATATACTTTCCTATAATACTTACGGCTAAAAGTTGTATCCCCCCGAAAAAAACAATCGCCAACATTAGTGGAATCGAAGCATTGATTGGATTACCGATCACAAATACTGTGTAAAGATATCCTATGACAAACAAAAATGAAAAAAAAACTATTATAATCCCACCATAAATCATGAGGTCTAATATCAAATAGGAAAATCCAAAAATACCTCTTTCAGCATGATGAAGATAGTCAAAAAAGTTATACGAGCTTTTGCCCTTTTCTCTCCGATTTTTTTTATAGTAAATATAATCTCGCTTAAAACCAATCCAGGAAAGTAAACCACGACTAAATCTAAATTTTTCCGGCAAAGATAAAAAAGCATTTATTGCTTTTCTACTTACTAATCCAAATCCGGTTGTGTTAACTGGAACATCAATATTAGAAATAGATTTGAAAACTTTATAGAATAATTTTCTTAACCAATATATAAATATGTTATCTTCTGTTTTTGTATAAATACCAAAAACAATATCATTCCCTTGTTCCCACTTTTTAATAAATTGTGGAATTAATTCCGGAGGATCTTGTAAGTCAGCCGCCATACCTATGACTGCATCCCCGGTAGCATAAATATAACAAGCAGTCGCAGAGGCTTCCGGACCAAAATTTCTAGACAAAAAAATACCAGAAATACACTTATCTTTTTTTATTAGTTTCCTAATTAAGTCCCTGGTTTTATCTGTACTTCCATTATCAATAATAATATATTCAAAATCATATGAATGAAGTTTTTTTAAAACATACTCTATTTTTTTATATGTTGATTCAATATTACCTTCCTCATTAAAACAAGGAATTACAATTGAAATTTTTTTCTTCATATTATTTAAAAGTTATAATTTTGTTTTTAATTTTATTTATGTGAATATGCTTCAAAATTTCATTTTTAAATCTAAATGAAGAAATTAATATAGGCTCACTAAAATCTTTTAGATTGCCAGGAGAAATAACTTCTATATCTTTTATTTTTTTGCCGATTAAATTTTTGCTTCCATCAACAAATTTGTAAATTTTATTTTTTATATTGGTAGTTTTTAATAATCTTTGAGTCAAAGCCCCTACTCCCCATATAATAGTTTTTTTTGGTAATAAATCAATAGTTTTTATAATACTTTTCATTTTTATTTTAGACAGGTTTATATATTTATCAATATCCGTTTCCTTTTTATTTTTTTTCCACCATAGAGATAGAAGGGCATTGTTATCTGTTTTTACATATAGACATTTATAATTATTCATTAAATTAGACAGCGATTGTAAAGTAAAAAAATTAATATGTTCTGTTGAAAATTCACCAAACGGCTCTTCAAATTCTTTATAAAAATTTCCAGCATCAGGAACACCAACAAAGATCATGCCATTGTCATTTAATAATTCCCTAGATTTTATTAACGCGCTTCTTAAATCTGCCAAGTGTTCAAGCACTTGCGAAAAAACTATAAGATCGTATTTTTCTTTAGTTATAAAATTGCCCAAAGTTGATGTTTTAATATTTACACCATAAAGTTTTTTTGCAATTAACTTACATTTAGGGGCTGGCTCTATTCCCAATAAATTCCTATAACCTCTTTGTTTAATAAAATAAAGTAATTTTCCGGTCGAACAACCAACGTCCAGTATTTTAGCGTTTCTTGAAATATATTTTTTTAATATTAAGTTAATCGTTTTATAGGTAAATTTATCATGTAACTCATGTTGTCTTGTACCTTCATATTTTGATTGATTTTTATAGTATTCATCATAATATTTCTGAGATGGAGTATTACCCACAAATACAAAACCACAGAATATACAGGAAACAATTTTATGTTCAAAATGTTCGGCAAATTTTTGAATATGTAATGACTCGCTTTTATCGTAAAAACAAATCGGACAAACCCTAATTTTATTCATAAATATCAGATTGCGTAACAAATTGTATCAAATAAAAAATTTGTGTAATGTCTTATGTAGAATTTATAATTCTTATTAAATTTTTTTATTAAATATGGAATTTCCCAAAGATCCTCAATATGGTGATATAAACAAATTGCTAATTTTGGTTTGTGTTGAGCAATTGTTTTTTTCGCACCCATTAATGCCTGCTTCTCAAATCCTTCAATATCTAATTTTATATATTTTAATGAATCGATTGGTATGATTTTTATTAGGGTTTTGCTTTTATTTGTAATTTTTGATTGAAGATTACCTTCATTTGTAAAATATAATTTTTTTTTATCTTTACCCAGGCCGATCTTATTGTTGATAATACGGTCATCGGCAAGTTTATTTAAATATTTACTTAATTGAATATAGCTTTTATCATCCGGCTCAAAAGCGTATATATTTTTAAATATATTTTTTGATTCCCTAATGAATGTTTTTATCGTATCGCCATCATATGCGCCACCGTCCAAGAATATTTCATTTGAAGATAATTTAATTATTTTTTTGTCAAAATATTCATCCACCTCATCTTTAATTTTATTAAATATTGATTGATCAAAAGTTAACCTAAATCTAATTATTTCCGTAAATATTTTTCTTGATCTATCATCATTGAGTAAAGCAAAAACTGCTTTTATTTTTTTCTTGTTTTTAAAGATCAGATCAATGTTATTCTTCCAGGTCAATAAATTAAAATTTTTACAATCTAATGTGAAAAAGAACATTGGATCAAATACATGGTTAAGTCCCATTTTTTTTAGTTCTTGACTTATTTCCCCGTAATGGACCGAGGCTATCACTACCTGTATATTTTTACCAAACTCTTTAAATAAGACTTCTTTACTAAGAATCCTTAATCTTGATAGTTTTTTACCAATTTTATTTTTATCATTATCAACCAAAGCTAAAATTTTTGTCCCTTTTCTCTTAAAATATTTAATAAAATGCGGTGATAACTTGGCAGTACCAAATATAACCGCCGATTTTATAAAATCAAATTTAGGATTATTTTTTAAAATTAAATTTTTATAGAAACTAGCAGATTTTAATAATAAGTCATCTAATTTTTTTTCCATACCTCTTTATACCATGTATATAATTCTTTTAGTGATTCGTCAAAATGTGTAAAATTGAATTTACTTAATTCGCTTTTCAGTCTTCTGCTATCGCAAGTATACTCATTATTTAATCCTTTATTTTTTACTATAATCTTCGATTTTTTAGCGGAAATTAAGTTAATTTTTTTAGCTATTGTCAATATATCTATTTTATTTCCTGTTCCTGAATTATAAAATCTGTGTTTTACCTTATGATTAATAAAATGATCAATGATTTTTACAAAATCATCTATATAAACATAATCAAAAAATACATTTTGATTCATCGTAATCGGGAGTCCGCTAATATTATTCACTAAAGCATTTGAAATAAATCGATAGCGATAGTCCTCATACCTACCAAATAAACCAAATATTCTGATACAAACTATGTTTTTCTCTTTCTCTATATATTTTGAACAAATATATTTAAAGAATCCATATTCGTCTTTGGGAATTGTTTTACCTAGATCACTTTCTTTAACTTTAACGATCGGTTTTATTTTATCATATTCCGCTCCCGACCCTAAATGGATCATTTTTTTAAATTTATCCTTGTTTCTCAGAAGGTTAAAAAAGATCCGTAAGTTACCTGATAGGGAAGAATCCACATGTTCTTCTTTTCTGCTTCCTCCGATGACCGCACAATTGATGACGACGTCAATGTTATTTTTTTTAAAAAAACGGTCGACCGCTTTTTCATCCAGCAAGTTTAATTCTTTGTGTCCAGGGGTTAATAAGCGATATTTACTGCTAAGTTTTTCGACTAAATTTTTTCCAATAAACCCGTTCGCTCCGGTAATAAAAATTGTTTTTTTTATTTTTCCCATAATGGAATAAACATATTTGCTTTTAATTCTTCTCTCGATAAAAACGGGGCCATGTCTTCAAGCGGTCGCGAGACAAACGTTCCATCCTTTAATTGCATGCTTGCTGACTTAGGTGAAAACTGCATTTCTGATGAAACAACTACTTCACATAGAACTGGGTCTTTATGAATTCCATAGGCCTTGGCTACTTTGATGATATCTGGACAACTGACACCGCTGTCTTCACTTGAGGCAACTAACCTTCCAGAAAATAGTCCATTTTGTGTCAATCGTATCGACACATATCCCTTGTTATTGTAAACAAATATTTTAAGTGGTAATTTATTATGGACTATCGTTTGAAATTCTTGGATATTCATTTGGATACTTCCGTCACCTTCGATACAGATAGTTTTACCTTTTTTATTGGCTACGGCCGCACCCAAACTAGCTGGCAGTCCATAACCCATAGCTGCGCAACCTGAATTATTTACTATCCTTAAACCTTGTGGAAAACGAATTGCTTGATAAGTACATATTGCCGCCGTGGCGTTTGACACGGCTATGACATCGTTTTTATTTAGGTATTTTGACAAAGTATCAATAAAGCAGTAAGGATTAACCTTTTTTTCTTTCCAATATTCCGGTAAAACTGTTGAATATTTTCTCAGCCAATACCTAGTTTTATCTAACCAATTTTGTACGGAAAATTTGGCTTTACTATTTTTCAATTGGTCTATCATCTCATCAACAAAAATCTTTGCATCAGAATTTATTTTTTTATCGATCGAAAGGGTTGATTTATTCATTTCTTCTTTATCTATGTCAACCATTATCTTATATGCACCCCTGGCAAAAGATTTAAAATTGTAGCCAATCATCCTGATATTTAATTTAGAACCGACCACAAGTAGAAGGTCAGAGTTTTGGACAGCAAAATTGCCCGATCGCTGGCCAATCGTACCCGGTCGCCCAACAAAATATGGGTTTGACGAAGAAATGAGATCAAAACCGGCAAAGCCTGTAACAACCGGAATTTTTAGCAGTTTAACTAAATTCAGTAGTTCCTTTTCCGCTCCTGCCAGTCTAACTCCGTTCCCTACAAACAATAAAGGTCTCTTCGCTTTTTTAATTTTTTCTAGCACAAATCTTACTTCACCTTTCAGATGTTCTCGGTTGGTAATATTTTTTTTAATTTCTTTTTCGTCAAAATGCTTAAAAGCAGATTTTTTAATCTTTGCACCTTGAACATCGAGGGGAATATTGATCCAAACTGGTCCTGATCTACCATGAGTCGCTAGATATGTAGCTTTTTCCATGTGATAAGATATTTCTTCTTCCTTAAAAACGGTAACGGCATATTTTGTTACAGGCTTTACCATATCGACAATGTTTACTTCTTGATCACCAATCTGTCTTAATTTTGAATAGTCAGCAATCGTTTCCCTTTTTATTTGCCCAGAAATGAATATTACTGGAATTGAATCCAGCCAAGAACCAATCAATCCTGTGAGAGTGTTTGTACTTCCAGGACCTGTTGTCACCAAACAAACACTAATTTTTTCAGTGATCCGTGAATATGCTTCGGCTGCAATGGCTGACGCCTGTTCGTGGTGATTACAAATAAATCTAATTTTTTTATTTTTTCCGACTGAGTCAATCAAATGAATACATCCACCACCGGAAATAAGAAATATATCTTTAATACCAAGAGAGGCAAGATAATTTATTACGTAGTCGGAAATTTTCACTGTATTAGATTGCATACGTTGGATTATACTATAATACCAGTATTTATTCATGTTTATGAAAAAAAAATCATTAAATATTTTCACACTGATTAAAAAAGTAAAAAATAAAATTAAACTTTATGTTTTTGATTACGACGGGACAATTTTTAATATTAAAGACAAAAAATTTGATCATCAAAAAGCTTTTTTATTAATTAAAAAGGTCATATTAAGAAAGAAAACATGTCTCATATTAACTGCACGTTGCGCTTCATTTATCGATTTACATCTTAAAAACCTAAAAAATATTTACAAAAAAAATAAAAATATAAACCCAATATTTATCGGCGGCGGTAATGGAAGTATTTTGTATAAATATTCAAATAAAGGACTTATAAAAATATACAATAATGGATTACTTTTTGAAGAAGTTAAAAAAATTATGAAATTGGGTAAAAAAATTTATGAAAATTACGGGATATCAATTGTCGATCTAAACACATTAGGAATAAAAATTCACAAAACATTCTTGAGGAAAAAATGGCAGAAATTGATACCTAATAATTTTGTTAAGGAAAATAAACTTTATGAAGGAATTTGTTTTTCTGAAGAAGCAAAGATCGCTTTTGTTCTTCCAAAGAACAAAAAAACCCATAAAAAACTTATCGAGTCTTTTAATAAACGTATTGCCGAAAATTTAAGCAATAAATATTCAGCTGTAAAAGGTGATGATGTTTTTATGCAAATTAATAAAGCTTTTAAGATTGATTCAAAACTTTATGCCATGCAAACAATTATTAAAAAATTAGATTTATTTAACGACCAAGTCATGGTTTTTGGAAATACGCCTGATGGTAATGACAAAGGGATATTAATTGACAGTCAATTACCGTTTGTTTTTTCACGTTTGAATGTCAAAGATATACACAGTCTCGTAATTAAATCGCTTCAGTAATACCCAAATCTATTGACTTTATAAAAATATTATGATAAAAATTATCCTATAAAATTTATTAAGTTTTCTAATGAACAATAAAACAATTTTTGACGACCTATTCGTTTTAGAATTAGCTAATAATCATTGGGGTGATTTAAATAGGGGATTAAAAATCATAAGTGATTTTTCAAAAATAGTTAGATTTAATAGTGTCCGTGCCGCTATTAAACTTCAATTTAGGGATGTCGATAATTTTATCCATAAAAAATACAGAAACAGAACCGATGTAAGGTACATAAAAAAAACTTTAGCCACTCAAATGTCTGATAGCGATTACGAAATTATGATTAATTCAATCAAAAAAAATGGTTGCATACCAATGGCTACTCCGTTTGATGAAAGATCAGTTGACCTATGCACAGAACTAGGAATTGAAATCATAAAGCTGGCCAGTTCCGATATTAATGATTGGGTCTTAATAGAAAAAATTGCTAAAACAAAAAAACCTGTCATTGCCTCAACCGGAGGATCTTCATTAAAAGATATGGATGATCTTGTTAAATTTTTTGAAAATAGAAACATCCCCTTTGCTATTAATCACTGCGTCTCATTATATCCTTCGGAAGATAATGATCTTGAATTAAATCAAATAGATTTTTTGAAAGAAAGATATCCCGGACATGTGATTGGATTTTCTACACATGAATATCATGATTGGTCATCTTCGATGTTGATTGCATATGCTAAAGGCGCCCGAACTTTTGAAAGACACATTGATATTAAGTCATCGAATAAGGAAGTATCTCCATATTGTTCTCTTCCTGAACAAGTTGATACTTGGTTTAAATTTTTTAACAAAGCTCGGGCAATGTGCGGAAGTTCAAGTGATATTAAAAGAGTGCCAACAAAAAAAGAAATTGTTTATTTAGACCAGCTTATTAGGGGAGTTTATGTTAAAAAGGATTTACCTATAAATCATAAATTAAGTGATGAGGATGTATATTTAGCCGTACCACTTTTAAAGGGTCAGATTTCATGTCGAGAGCTTATGGATGGTGAATTACTTATCAAATCAGTTAAAAAAGATGAACCTATTTTTATAGATATGATCGATAGCCCATACGCTTACAATGAAGATCTTAAAAGATCGATATATCAAAGGGGGATTGACATGACTCCAATAAAAAAATTAACAAAAACTAAAAAAAAGAAAAATAAGTAGTTTTTCAGTTAATCCTTCATATTCACCGTTTCTTCGACAATATACATCGGCCTGTTTTTTGTCTCCTCAACAATAACTTGAATATATTTTCCGAGTACACTTATACCCAAAAGATTAATTCCACCAAAAAAAAATATAGACAGCAGAATTGGAATTGAAGCGTTGAATGGAATATTGACAAAAATTACCCAGTATAAGTAACCTACAATAAATAAAAACGAAATTAATGTTAATAAAAATCCTCCATAAACCATAAGATCTAAAACCAGATAAGAAAATCCAAAAAATCCCCTTTCTGCCTGTTTAATATACTCAAATATATTGTAAGAACTTTTTCCCCTCAGTCTTTTATTTCTTTTAAAAGGAACAAGGGTCTGCTTAAAGCCAACCCAAGCTGTCAAGCCCCGTGCAAAACGGAATTTTTCCGGTAAAGACCTTAAAGCCAAAACAACTTTTTTATCTAAAAGCCCGAAACCTGTAACATTGATTGGAACGGTTATTTCAGTTATTTTTTTAAACACCATATAAAATATTTTTCTTATTATGTCCATAAAAATATTATCTTTACTTCTTGTGTAGGAACCCATTACTACGTCATATCCTTCTTCCCACTCTTTAATAAATTTCGGGATCAATTCCGGCGGATCTTGGAAATCGCAACTTAGAGCTATAAAGGCATCTCCTTTTGCGAAGTTTAATGCAGCTTGACCGGAAGATTCCGAACCAAAATTACGGGAGAGAAAGATACCTTTTACTCTTTTATCTTTAAGGGATAAATTCTTTATCAGCTGATGGGTGTTGTCCGTGCTTTTATTATCTGTGAAAATAAACTCAAAGTTATATTTTTTGTTCTTGCTGGTTATTTGTTTTAATCTTTCATACATCGGGACAACATTTTCCTCTTCGTTATAACATGGAACGCAAATGGATATGATCATATGGCGTAACAGACCGTATCATGTTGGGTCCGTGTATAATGTCTAATAAATATTTTATATCTTGGATTTATTTTTTTGATAAGCAACGGTATTTTCCACAGATCAGAAGGCTTATGATATACACATATAGCCAATTTTGGTTTAAAATCTCTCATTATTTTTTTCATTCCTAACATCGCGTTTGTCTCTGATCCCTCAATGTCAAATTTGATAAATGTTGGTTTCCTATTATATAAATAATTGTCCAGTGCAATCAATTTTATTTTATACTTACTGCAATTACTTAATTTTGAGCCCGCTGTACCTTCATTTGTAAAAAACGCTGTTTTGTTTTTATTATTTAATCCAAGTGAATAAAGTTTAATTTTTTTATCTTTTATTTTTTTCAAAAAAGTCCAAATTTTATTTTTTGATTTTTTGTCAGGTTCAAAAGTATGAATTTCTTTAAAGTTTCCGTGTGATGATTGTATAAATTTTTTTATCGTGTCTCCATCAAATCCGCCACCATCAACAAATACTTCGTTTTTTATTAACTTGACAATGGATGGGTCAAAGTATTCGTTTTCCATTTTATCAACAATGCCAACTAATTTATTATGGTCCAAAGTCAGTCTGTACTTGATCAGCCCTTCAAGGACTTTTTTTGATCTATCATCATCCAATAAAAGATATAACTTCATTATTTGCTTAAGGTCGTTTTTAAAAAGAAGAAGAGAACTTTGCCAGTTAAAATAATTAAATTTTTTTGGATACACTGTGGCAAAATAGGTATGGCTGAAAACATTCTTGTATCCAAGTTTATTAAGTTGTTCCTTGACGATAAAATCATGCATCACTGTGATGATTATTGTTGTGTCCTTCGGATATTTGATCAGTTCGTTTACTGAAATTATTTTTACTCCAAGTATTTTTTTATCTTTTTTTGATCTATCGTTGTCACAAATTGCCTTAACTATCAACCTATTTAATTTGCATACTTTTAAAAATTCTTTTCCCAAAATGCCGGCGCCAAATAAAACAATTTCTTTCTTTGGTTCAAAAGCAAAAGGTGGGTTCGCTTTTTTTATTTTGGTCAATAGATCGGCGGTGTTTGTTGTTAAAAGTTTTTTTAATGTCGTTTGGCTCATGTTTTTATATACTTTTTGTCCTATATTGTCCTGCCGTCCATTTGGGAAACATTGACTGGGCAGGATTGATCATCAGTTCACAAACCATCGGTCCTTTATTCAATATTATTTCTCTAATTTTATAAAGTTCTTGATCGTTATGTATCTTTAAATACTCAAATCCCCAGGCCGGTATTAATTTCTCATAATCTGGAAAGCTCACTCCCGTTTCCGGAGAAGAAGCAAATTCTTTTTTAAAATAATTAAGATGGGTGTT
>Ga0209211_10012867_pt1 | contig 10456 bp, 8 predicted proteins | sample RifGroA2_FD_183992 | JGI IMG/M metagenome (GOLD analysis project Ga0209211, IMG submission 183992) | Groundwater microbial communities from Rifle, Colorado, USA - Groundwater A2 (SPAdes) (version 2) | ecosystem: Environmental > Aquatic > Deep subsurface > Groundwater | place: Rifle, Colorado...
TAAATTTTCTTCCCCCATCAAACATCTTCCCTCCACCATCATCCATGACTTTGCTGCCCCGTCAGGGGTCGAACCTGAACTCTTCTGATCCAGAGTCATCCCATTTCGTTGATTTTTAGCTAAAAACAAAGGTTTTGTCTGAATTTGGGCATATTCCATACATTTAGGAGTCATAAAATGTATTTAGTTAAGAACAAAAAATCTATTTTTTACCAGATAATTTATTTCGTTGATGGTAAAAGAACAACTCACTCAACAAAAAGGGTTTACAAAAAAGAAGCTGCTAAGTATCTCAGAGAATTTAAAAAATCTTTAGAACATCCTAAAGATACTAAGCCTCCAGAGATTCAAATTTCAATTATTAAAAATACTTTTCTTCTCTCAGAATTCAAAGGGGAATATTTGGAATACGTTAAATCCGTCAAGTCAAAAAGTTATTATCGCTCTATTTCTTATGCTTTCAATTACTTTATTTCCTTTTGTGGGGACATTCCTTTAAATAGAATTGATACCCGCATTGTGGATAAATTTATTAACTCCACCTTCAGACGTACACAAAGAGGAGCTCATCAATATTACCGCACGTTAAAGGCAGCACTTACTAAAGCAGTTGAATGGGATTACATTTCTATTAATCCATTTACCAAAGTCAAATTTCCAAAATTATCAAAATCCTTTCCCGCTTTCATCCCGGAAGATCAATTCCTCCTCATTTTGGCTAATACTGAAACTCAACAACTTAGAGATATTTTCACAACAGCATTTTATACCGGCTTACGCCTTGGGGAGTTAGTCAATATGCGGTGGAATTGGATAGACTTTTTACAAAATCAGATCACAGTGAAATGCACAGATAATTTTCTTACTAAAAGTAAAAAAGAAAGAATTGTTCCGATGAGTGAAAAAGTGAGATCTATTTTATACAATCGATTTAATTCAGCAAATCATAGTTTGGATGAAGTTGTATTCTATAATAGAAGAAACAAAAAGCTTCATCAAGATGAACTAAGCAAGAAGTTCAAGATAGTAATCCGAAGATCAAACCTAAATGAAAAAATCCACTTTCACAGTTTGCGTCATTCCTTCGCTTCCCTTTTGGTTCAAAGGGGGGTTTCGCTTTTTGTAGTAAAAGAGCTTTTAGGACACGAAGATTTAGCTACAACTCAAATCTATGCTCATCTACAGCAACAAAATTTGAGAGATGCAGTGAATTTATTGTAAACAACTTGTAATTTCATCTGTTGATTCTGAATGCATATAAGAATTTCCCATTTGTTAAAAGTGCGCTATATGTACTCATAAAAATGTCTGGCATTTGATAAGAAAAGTTGAGTTTTTTTTATAGAACAGTATATTATTGAATCGGCGGATTCAATCGTGCAAATCAACTTTTATGCTACACTATAAACATTAGTTATTGAAAAGTTAAAAATCGTCATTATACTCCTCGGTATCTTTTCTTTCCTCAATATCCTCTTTTCCCTTTATATTAAAGTAATAGGAAATGTCTAAAGAAAATATCTGTGTTTTTTCCTTCATATTATTAGAGGATGAAAAACCATAGCCATAACTGGTGGAGTTTTGGGAAAGCAGATTGAATATATCTTTTGCTTTTATCGAAACTGAAAGCGATCTATCAAAGAGCAATACTCTCATCGCTGCATCTACAAAATAGTTTGCATTGGATTTGGTTTGAGCAGAATATTCTGGCGCGCTGTAGTACGAAGTAATTTGAAATCGAAAATCCTTGAAAGCAAAATATGTGCTTAAATACAACGACAATGAAGACCCGCTACTTTTAACTGTTGCGCCCTCATATTTTCTATTTGTCCATCTCAATGATGGGCTGACAGTTAAAAAGTTAAATAGTTTGGTGTCGGCGGATAATGAAAGCCCATAGCCTCTAGTACTATAAATATTTTTAAATGTAGTTATAGCTTTTGTTAGATTATATTGTTCAGTGATTTCTTCAATTCCATTATCGCGCGTAAAATAAAAAATATTGGAATTAATGATTATTCCCTCTGTGTAATACATATATCCAGCTGTAAAAAAATTACTAAGTGATGGTGCTAAACCGGGATTCCCAACAGTTACATTGGTTGAATCTGAATAGTCGGCGTATGGATTTATCTGTCGGTTCTGAGGATAAGCGTAATTCAAGTCCCATCTAAAGTTTAAACTTTGATTTTTATCAATTGTGGTATTCAAAGAAATTTCTGGTAGGAAATTCGAATATTGTTTTTGAAAGGAATGCCTAAGTAAAAATTCATCAAACTTTGTTAGAAAGATTTCATAATTAATTCCAGCCATCATATCAATATTAAATATCTTGCTGCTAACATATCCGGAAAGGGAATGCTTCATATTACGGTTTTTGTAGTGATTATTACTTGAGATGTTCTCAATAAAACTATCTGTAATCGTATCATAATTATAGTAATCGTTTTTCATATTTAATTCAGTCAAATTTCCGCTATAACCCAAAGCTAATTTTATATTGTCGATTAACGGCGTAACGTATCTGGTTCTCAAATTCAAGGTATTGTTTGAATTATCAGAAAAATCATTTTGGCGAATTGGATCTGTTAAGGATGAATAGTCATAGCTTCTGGTAGTCGTTGTGTTCATTTTGTTATTATTATAGCTTGCACCCAAATTAAAGTATTCATGCTTCTTTGAAAAAGTTTTTCGATAACTTGTTACTAACATCAGAAAGTTTTGTTTAATATTTTTGTCAACAGTAGTGTTGCTTTCACTAAAGACATTATTACTATTATTCCTTTGATCTGTTAATAGGCTTAGCAAGCTGGTTGTGTTTTTATTGTTATAAATTATACCAGCTGTGAGGGAATTATTTTTATCCGGATTATATACAACATTTATTCTACTAACATTGTTGATAAAATTATTATGATTGTCACTGGTTTGCTCTAAATAGCCAATGGAATCATTCAACATAATTGACTTTAAACTAGTTCTGCTAATTTTCAAATCTGAGTTGTTGAAGCTATTTGAACCTCGGATAATTAGTGACTTGTAAATGTATGAAAGGTTTGCATCTGCATTATAACTGCTTTTAGTATTCCCGCCTAAAGAAACACTGCCGGTATACTTGTTGTCAAGCTTCTTTTTTGTGACAATGTTTATAATTCCGGAGTTGCCCGCGTCTATATAATCAATTGAGTGGCTTGTAATAATCTCAATTTTTTCAATATCGGTTACAGAAAGGTGTCTTAATTCCTCTGGTTTTAGAAATCCCGACATGTCCATAGGAATACCGTCGATATAAATTTTTGTATTTTCTTTCCCCGCCAGATTTACGTTTCCATCAATATCTACGTTTACCATTGGAATGTTTTCTAACACCTCAATTCCATTATTTCCTAAGTCTTTGTTTACTCTTACTACTATTTTTTCATTGTCCTTATGGACTCCCTCGTATTTTTCCGAAATCACCATTTCGTTCATATATATATCTTTAGCCGCAAGTCTTATAGTATCAAGGTCAATGAAACTAACTTTTTCTGTAAGTATTATTAAATCCCGTTTGCGTTTTTTATAGCCGATGGTTGTAATTTGAGCGGAATAAGAGCCTAAAGGAATATCTTTTAATATAAATTTGCCGTTAGACGTAGTTTCGGCATGTAAAACCCGCGCGGTATCGTTTTTATCAAAAAGTTGAAAACTTGCATGAACTATGGGCAGAGTAGTTGCGCTATCTACAACAATTCCGGAAATTAAACCTTTGTCCTGCTTTCTTTTACTCAACTCTATAATATCGGTTTGTGCAAAAGTAATTAATGGAGTTTGAAAAGCAGAACAGAAAAGAATCAAATACTTTATGAAATTTTTCATATATAATTTTTAACTATGAATATTCTAGCATGAAATACAGATGCAATCAGTATAGGAATTAAATAATCCCAAAGAAAACATAATAAATATATCTAAAAGGAATTCAATAAATAAATGCAACATAATAAAACGACTTATTTCCTTATCCCAGAATGTATGGGGTACTCACTTTTTAAGTTTGCTCTCTTTCCCTTTTTCCCCAAAAATATTACGCTTCACCGTTCATTTTCCGCAAACGAACTCCCCATCGCTACAGATACTTTCCCTTTTTCAAAATCCTTCGCTTCCCTCTTAGTTCAGCGCGGAGTATCTCTCTATGTTGTAAAAGAATTACTTGGTCACGAATCCCTAACTACTACTCAAATCTATGCTCATCTACAGCAACAAATTTGAGAGATGCGGTAAAACTTTTGTAAGTTTTCTTTGTGGTAAGTAGTAACATGGTAACTGGTTTTCTTAAACTCCCAAGATAATTTTATTAGAACTTCAATCCCTCTTTTAATTCTTTTTATCTTTTTCAATATTCAGTTACCACACTTACCACAGAATCGCATATATAGTAAGATTAAAATTCCCGGCTAAGATTTCCTCTTACCACAATCTTACCACTTACCACACTAAAAAGAATCCTCTCCGGCTTTATCTAAAGTCGTAATTTCTTTTACAGCCCATTTCTTAATACTTTGTCCGGCAGTTCGCTTACTCATTTTCTCGAATTTATATTTATTTAATACCATTCCGATTTGTCTCGTAATTGGATTAGTTATCTGCTTCCCTTCAAATATTTTTTCTGCTATCTCTGTTGATGTTAAAAATTCTGCCATTGGATCATCTTTCTTAATTACCCTGAATCTTCCCAATATCTTTTCTTCTTCAATTGACCTGAAAGCAAATTTTTCATTTCTCTTCGTTATCTCATCCGAATCATTTTTATCGAACCAGTATTCGTACCTATTTTTATAAAGATGTAATGCTTGTGCAAAAACTTTATTCATATCAACATTGTGATCTGTCTGTAAAGCAACAATCTCAAAACAAAGAAACCTTCGTGTTCCGGTCATGTCATTCAAAAACTCCTTTTTGTTTACAGAACCGATAAAGCTCGATCGTCGTATGTATTTTTCTTCATAATGCCCGTAAGGTTTTCTTATCTGTATTTCTTTTTGTGTCATCAGCGATTTCAGAAATCCAATTTCTTCACGGTTCAATGTTTCCAGTTCATCAAGATTTATGATGAAGTTCTTCACAACGGCAAGCTTCGAATCTTTATCGCTGGGAATAATATTTCCGGTAAAAACATAATCGCTTAATTCTTTGGGAACTAATCGCATTATCCACCTCGATTTTCCTATACCTTGTTCTCCTTGGAAAATTATTGCGGTGTGATTTACCTCTTTGTCATTCAACACACACGCTACAACCGCAACAAGCCATTTTCTTAAACACAATTCCCAATACTCCCTTTCCTCCTCCTCACACTTTACGGTTTCTGCCAATTCATGAATGTAATCATACTTGTCCCAATTTTCAAGATCATGCAAATAGCGAATTAGAGGATGAAATCTTTCAACATAATCTGAATTCAAAATTCTTTTTAAGTCTTCATAACCAATTTGAATCTTCTCTTCAGAACGTAATGTTATGTAAATGGAATTTAAATCTGAGTCAGTAAATTCTATTAACTTATTCTCTGCCCTCTTTTTCCACATCAGTTTTTGCGTTAGTTCATTAAACTGAAAATCATAAAAGTAGTTCAGAAATTCCTTCGCTGCTTTATAATAGTCTTTTGATTCTTTCCCAATTTCTTTTGGAAGTTTCCATCCGTATTTTGCAGCTATATGTAAGAAAGACCCCAGTGTTATTTCCCCTCTATAATCTTTAAGTAACCCATCATACTTTTTATTCAAGACCGTTTCAGAATCCATAGGATATCTAGGATTATCTTTCACAATCAATATGAAATATTCTCTCCCTTTTTCTCCTAAGGAACACAACGCCCAACCGATTCTTAAATAATCATCATAATTATCAACTTTACCTTTTAAAAACTCAGCAGCTTCCTTAACATATCTTTCATCTTTTGATGTTGCGTTAAATCGAAACACTTTCGATTCTTTTTTTACACTCATCCCTAGCGAAGTCGAGGGAAGCGAAGTCGAGGGACTTTCATTTTCCAGGACACAAAATTCTTTAAGAGTATCAATTATTCTTCCCACGCTAATATGTTGTGCCCCACCAGAAGGCAAGCCTTCGCGTACATTGATAAATTCATAGCTATTACCACTTGGATGAGAAGAGGGAGGTAGTACCGTGTAACATTTTCCCCATCGCAATTCTATATGATCGCACATCCCGTCGATTTTAAGTTTTAGCTTGTAATAAGATTTTTCACCTCCCAAAATCTTAAACAAATAAGAATCGTCATCACAATAAAACCAAATATGGTATCCTTTGTGACTTCCGCTCTTAACGATCCATGCATATTCAATGGGCAATCCAAGACTTGTAACAAATTGTTTTACTATTTCATGATTTAGTACACCATCAAAATCCAAACACCTTAATTTTTTTATTCCTGAAATAGCACCTATGCCATTCGTGTCAGAATTCCAATTCCCAGTTTCAATATCATTAATTGTCATTTCCTCTGTTTGCCATTTGTGCCATTCCCCTTTCGGCGCCTTATTTACAAGTGGCAGTAAATTAAATCTAAAAACTTCAAAATAATCTTTCGCAATTTCTTTATACTCCATCCTTTACTCCCATAACTCTAAATGCACCCAATAATTTTTGAGTCCTCTCCCGGCGCCAGTCCCGCAACTTTTGGCGGAAAGAGAGGATTTAGGTGAGGGCTGTTTTGCTTCGTAGCTTGTATTCTCAACCTCCTCAAACCATACGAAATAGCGTAGGTTATTCGCTTCTTTTTCATTTGTGCGACAAGTTTTTATTAGTTTTCGTAATAAGTGTCTATCCATAAAAAAATACTCCCTCAGAGTCAATTTTCACGTTTTTACCGGTAACAGATTTTAAAGTCCTTTTTGCTATATCTGGACGAGAAAATTCACAACTATAAACCCAAAGTTTTTTATTCCAACCTATCGAACATAAATGAAATTTATTTCTTCGTTTAAGTTTTTGAGCAATCCATTTTTCGTTCGTTTGAATTTTGTAGAACATCTTCCCTCGCTCTTCTTGCCATAGATAGGTCATTTTAACCTCCCACTTTAATCTTATTATTTAGTGTTTCTTCAAAAGTTACTTGCCTTAAAAACGATTGTTTTTCCTTGGATGGGACATCAAATGTTTTCATAGCTTCCTTCAATGAATCCATATTCAAATGGCTATAGATTTCGGTTGTAGTGATCGATGAATGCCCGAGTAGTTCTTTAATCGTGTAAAGATTAACCCCTTTTTGAGCAAGATTTGAAGCGAATGAATGTCTCAATGAATGGAAATGAATCGATTTATCAATACCAGCGGATAGACAAGCTTTCTTAAAATTTTTAGAAAAAAAATCTCCCGTGAACTGAAACCCGTTGCTTTTACAAAAAACATACCTTGCGATCTTGGTTGATTCATTTAGAGTGTGAATCAGTGGGGTGACTTCTTTGATATTAGTACTACTTATTTTTGTAAGTACCTCATATAATTCATCACAGATAGGAATGTATCTTTGATCCCTACTTTTCGTTGTAAAATCTTCATCCCCAACAGTAATATTCCGGGAATCAAGGTCAACATTCTTCCAAGTCAAATTCACCAATTCACTCAACCTCATCCCGGTATAGAATGCTGTGATAACAAGATCCTTTACTACGCCGATGTTTAAATGGTTAGTAACTAGTCTTAATTGCTCACCGTTTATATAGGATGGATTAATTTTTTGTCTCTTGGGAAGTTTAATTTTTTTGAAATAATTATCTTTAATGTATCCCCAATCGACGGCTTTATTGAACGCTGCTTTCAATGTTCTGTAATAAACACGATTCCCTTTAACTACTTTTCTCTGAAGATGGGAAACAAAATCTTCAACCTCTTTTAGCCCTATCGAATGAATGGCTTTTTGTGATCCGAAATGATCTGATAGGTGTTTCAATGATAGAACAACTGATTTATGATAAGAAAATGACCTATTTTCTTTGATCAACCGACTATATTCTTCCGCAAATACTCTCAATGTCACAACTTCTTTTTGTTCAACTTGTGGCATCATTGAAAAAAGTATCTTAAACTTTTCCATCTCCTCAAGGGAGATATTACTAATATATTTTGAACTCCATTTTTCATTTTACAATCTCTTTTATTTCTAATAATCAGTTAAAGGATTAAGGCTTAAATTCACTTTAATTTTGTTGCAGCTAAACCTATTTAATCGTTATCATCTTCTTCTTCACCTTCATTATTGCTTATAGATTTAGCTGACAAATTGTTGGAATTTGCTTTGCTTTTAGCAGAAGTTCTTGATTTGCAGAATATCCAGTCATCTAATTCAGATTTGGAGAAAAAAAGCATTTTGCCTGAAGGCTTATAGAATTTTATTAATTTTCTGTGGGTCAGGTTATACAAGTAGCTTCGCGTGAAGCCTAGATAAGTACATGCTTCCCTAAAACTAAGGGGTCTATCATCTTTTTTCTTAAGTAGGTTTTCAATACTTACTAATGTTTGTAGTACTGAAGTTTCTGTTGGTTTTTTTTCATTGTTCATTTTACACCTGACATTTTTGTTTTTGTTAGGTGTAAACTTATAACTCAAACTAAGTGAAAAATATTGGTAATACTTGGTACCAAGGATTACCAAGTTTTTTTGTACGTTATTTAATCTTTAGCAACCTTTCAAGAATTGAATCCAATTTTTGTACATTTTTGGGCTTCCCGTCTTTGTTCGCTACATAATTCTGATATGCTTGAGCAAGCTGTTTATTTGTTGAATCTTTACCTTTTTTGTTTTCAAATATATTTGCAATTATTTTGTACCCTTTTTCATTTACCGACAAAAAATCATTCGGTATATAATTTTGTCTTGCTAACTCCGCGAACAGATACACTAACTGCACTTCTGTCCCCAGCCATCTTATTTTTTCATTGAGTTTAAAGTCTCCCTTCTTTTCGTTCATCATAACATCATTGTTTTGTAAATTATATTTTTCGATCTTAAAAAGATTATTTCTCAAGGAAAACAGTTCTTCATAAATTTCTTCTTTGAACTCAATTAAAATATCTATATGTTTTTTCATTTTTGCTATTACATTTGGATCCTTATCTTGAACTTTCGCAGAGATTATTTCTAATCGTTTTTGAGATATTCTTTCATCTATTTTCCAATTTTTCCCCCCAATGTAAACTGCTTTGTCTCTAATTTGAGGAATCTTTTTTACCTCAGCTTTTAATCTTTCCGAACTGAATTTTACGATATCAAGCTTAAGTTCTAACACCGACAGAATTTCTAATTCCCTCACTCCGCCATCTTTTTTTAATGTCTTCTTCTTTGCTTCTTCAAGCAGATAATTTAAATAATTTTCGATCTTATCATATCTAGCAAGCTTTTTTATATACTCTCCAATTTTGGTCATATCAAAATCATAAGTAACCCATTTTTCTATCTCATTGCCTCCAACATCCGATATTCCCTTATTTAATTCTGTCTCCAATATGTCGATATAAAAAAACAACTTTTCATCAATCTGTCTCTTGTATATAGCCTCAATCCACTCATTCCATTTATCATGCTTTCTATCATTTATACTTTTTAGCGACCCACAGTAAATATTAAACTCCATTTTTATTAATTTCAAATATTCAACCTGATCTTCAAGTGTTGGTAACGCGTCTAAGTTAACATCAAGGTGATATAACTCATCTGGCATTTTTATCATCTTTAATTTTCTTGGTTTCATAGCCCCGCCTTAAATTCATGGATGCTACTATTAAGTTCAACTAAACTAATTACTGGCATAAAATACCATCTTTCTGTTTTTATAAGTTTTTATAAGCTTTTATTTTTTTCATCATGATACTCCCTGTATGCATCTCTACCCATTTTTAAGATTTTACCTAGTGCTTTATCTTAATTTTTTTAATGGACTTTGTAAATTAAGATAATTATTTTTTTGACGTGCTTTAATTATAGTAATACACGACAATAATTTTTTTAAATTTATATTATACTTCGAATATCTAAAGGTGGTATTTGGCTTTTCATGATGTTATGCCGGTAACATTTAGAAAAATAGATTCCATTAATTATTTTTCTTCCAATACCGGTATCATAACCCACTTTCTGGGATTGAGCGATACTTTTTCAACCTCCTCACATTCGATAGCACTATAATTAAAACAAATTATACATCCATTATCTTCATAAAATTTCAGTTGTGACAAATTTCAAACCACCTCGCTCGCTCGGTTCAAAAAACAACGGTGTAACCTTGGCTAAAACGGAATTCCCTCTTAAACCGCTAATCTCGGTTTAACCCATTCCGTTTTATCGCCGGAAAATAGTTTGGAAGAAAGGAAAGTTTTTTTTAATCACAAAAGGCAACGGAAGGGGCAAAAACTTAACGGTAGTACGGTGGTAAACTAAAAATTTTTATGTTTGAAGT
>Ga0209211_10012868_pt1 | contig 10456 bp, 9 predicted proteins | sample RifGroA2_FD_183992 | JGI IMG/M metagenome (GOLD analysis project Ga0209211, IMG submission 183992) | Groundwater microbial communities from Rifle, Colorado, USA - Groundwater A2 (SPAdes) (version 2) | ecosystem: Environmental > Aquatic > Deep subsurface > Groundwater | place: Rifle, Colorado...
TTTAAGCTGCCTGCCGGCAGGCAGGTAAGCATAAGAAAGAGTAAAAAATGGAATTACAGTCAAAAGTTTAAGTTTTCAAAAAGCTTACAACTTAAAGCTTATAGCTTACAGCTAATCAAGTTATTTTGTTAAATTCTGTTTAGACTCTCTCCAGATACTCCCCTGTCCTGGTATCAACTTTTATCTTTGCCCCTTCCTGCACAAAAAGAGGAACCTTTACTACGAGTCCTGTCTCAAGGGTTGCCGGTTTTGTAGCGCCTGTAACAGTGTCTCCTCTGACTGCTGGTTCGGTAGATACTACCTTTAAAACAACAGCAGACGGGAGATCCACGCTTATTGCTATTCCTTCAAAAAACAGGATCTTAAAATCAACATTTTCCTGCAGATACCATTTGCTTTCTCCCAGTTGCTCAACCATTATAGTAACCTGCTCGTAGTTATTGGTATCCATGAAACAGAAGCCTTCCTCAGAGGAATAAAGAAACTGCATTGTCTTTTCCTCAAAATCAGGTTTTTCAAAATTTTCCCCTGAGCTAAAGGTCTTTTCAAGCACTGCCCCTGTCTTCATATTTTTTAACTTAGTCCTGACAAAAGCCCTTCTCTGGGCCGTCCTCGCATGCTGGAAATCTACAATTATATAAATATCGCCTTCATATTTTAACTTAAGGCCTTTTCTGAAATCAGTGGTTGATAACATCTTTTCCTCCTAAAAATTTTCTTCTCCTTTAAACAAAAGTCCAATCCTTGTCAAGGTCAAATAGAGATTTCTGCATTTTGCTTGATTTGAAATTTGAATTTTGATATTTAAAATCATAATTAGCTTTAAAAAATAATTCATGGTGGGCTATATAAAATTAGCTTTATGAATTCCTCATTCTATCCAATTATTATAGTGGGCTCAGGCCCTGCAGGGATTTCTACTGCTTTATATATACAAAAACTATTTCCGCATTTCACAAACAAGGTACTTATACTCGAAAAAGACAAACACCCAAGAGAAAAAATCTGCGGGGGAGTTTTAACAAATAATTCTTCAAAAATTTTAAAAGAACTTAATGTAGATCTGGATATCCCTAAAATAGCCGTAAGTAAGGTACGTTTTGCTTATGGCGGTGAATTTTCTGATCTTCCTGAAATGAATGATGCCTTTGTCATAAGGAGAGATGAATTCGATTCTCTTTTATCAAAAAAGGCAACTGAAAGAGATTTAAAAATAAACCAGGAAGAAAAAGTTATAGATATAAAAAAAGATTCTGGAAGGGTAAACATTTTAACTACTAAATCGAGCTATTCATGTAATGTAATTATTGGAGCAGATGGAGTCAAAAGTTCGGTCAGAAAAATATTAAAATTCCCTCAGAGAAAATTGTCCCCTCTGTTAGTTACTGAAATCCCCATTCAAAAGGAAGATTCAATTGAGTTTAAAGAAAATCTAATAAGTTTTGATTTTTCCTTACTTTCAAAGAGATTATCAGGTTACATCTGGTCTTTCCCATGTCTTATAAATAATTCTCCCTATTTAAACATAGGGATTTATCAATGGAATAGAGGGAGTTCGTCAAACCTCAGCTTAAAAAATATTTTAAAGGATTACCTTTCAAAAAGAGGCTTTCAGACTAACTCAACAAAAATAAAAAGCTATGTTGAAAGGGACTTCTCTCCTGAGGATCATATTTCGACACCCAACGTCATATTGGTCGGAGAATCAGCTGGAATTGATCCTCTTTTGGGAGAAGGAATTTCCCAGAGCCTGCAATATGGCAAATTTGCTGCCCAGGAGATAATAAAGGCCTTTAAGTTTAATGATTTTTCATTCAGGGATTACAAAAATAATCTTTTTAAAATGAGTCTGGGCAAAGAGATCAAAGCCCTTATTACTTATGCCAATCAATTATATAATGGGAATTATAAATTCTGGTTAAGTCTTATTTTATACAATAAAGATTTAAAAGATTTTGTATTTTCAAGTGATTTCAGAGGCTATGGAAATTTTCATCAACATAAATTAAGGCTTTTAAACATCGCCCTAAGGCACAAACTATTTGGTAAGAAAAACTTACCAAATATGAGCTAAGTTGGACAATTTTATTGGACAAAAGAAGAAAAAATACAAGTAGGACAGGCGTCCCGCCTGTCCTCAAGAACAAGTAGAGGATTAAGTGTGTCCCCCTCACCTCAATCCTCTCCCCAGAGGGGAGAGGAAGCCAAAAACCACAATCTTTTTACCTCAATAAGAGAAGAAGCAATAGAAAAGGATTTTTTTCAAAATCAGAAGGAATGACAGTGAACAGCACCCTCTACCCGCCGGGGAGAGGGTCAGGGGGAGAGGTTCTACAACTTCTTAAGTTTGGACCTTATTTTCCTCTCCTCCTTTGATAGCCTTCTTGGGTTTCCTTTTTTCTTTGTAGATAATTTACCGGACTCCTGAAAACTGTCTTCATCCTTGCTGAAATCATCAGTCTGGAAAACACTGGCAAGCTCCATCTTATCCTTAAATTCTCCTGAAGAAACTACAGTAGCATTATATCGGTTGCAAAAATCTGCCACTTCCCTGTCAGATGTAACCACTATAAAATTTTCCCTTCCCTGCCCTCCTTTAACTATTTTTTTTATTACTTCATCAGCGCTTTCACCTGTCCTGGAATATATTATTGAAACTCCTCCTGTCCTGTCATACCCTTCAAAAAGGTTATTACTTCTCCATCCGTCAAAAACTATAGTTATGTCAAACTTTTTTATCTTTTTATAATCAGAAAGCTTTTTTATCAACGTATCTCTCTCGTTTTGCAAATCCCTGTTGCGCATTAAACCATATGCCCCGATTAAATTATAACCATCTATAACGAGCTTAGCCGGCATGAGACATTATCTCCTCAACCTTTTTTAAATCATCAACAGTATTTACTCCTATAACTTCTCTCTCATCACCTACATGGAAGGAGTTGACCTCAATCCCCTTCTCAACTGCCTTGGCAACAATGTCAGTCAGGTAATACTCTCCCTGTTTATTTTCAGGTTTTAACCTGCGAAGGGTACTGAATAAGAAATTCTTGTTAACACAATAAATCCCGCTGTTTATCTCGGCGATATTTTTTTCTTCCTCTGAAGCATCTTTTTCTTCAACTATTTTCAAAATTTTAAAATCTTCACCCCTCACGACTCTTCCGTAGCTTGTCGGGTCATTTGCTCTGGTTGTAAGTATTGACAGCATGGATCCGGAAATCATGTGGTCCCCGATGAATTCTTTTAATGTCTGCACCTTTAAAAGTGGCATATCACCATACAGGATCAGTACGTCGTTTTCGGAATTCTTCAATGCATTCTCAGACTGTAAGACTGCATGCCCGGTCCCTAACTGCTCCTTCTGAGAAACAAAGATTACCTTCTTCCCCTTAAGGTAATCTCTTATTCTCTCCTCCTGATATCCTACTATAACTGCTATAGGGTTGCACATAAGGCTTCCGGCAACTTTTAACACATAGCTGATCATTGGCTTCCCCTTGATTTCATGTAAAACTTTTGGAATATCAGATTTCATCCTTGTACCCTTACCGGCAGCAAGTATAATAGCAGAAACCTGGTATAAATAATCGCTCTCTATTTTCTCTATCCTTCCAGCCATTTCCTCCCCCTATTAGTAAGACAATAAGAATCTTTTTTTACTCCTTTAGCTAAAACTCTTTTAATCAGGCCTTCCCTTTTTTCTGTTTCCATTAAGACTCTTGTTATAAGATCAGATGGTTCAGTTTTTTCTTCATCAAGGAGTTTAATTAAAGATCCCTTTTCTATTCTCCCGTGTTTGTTTATTGTTTCAACTATCAATTTCTGAATCTTTGCATAAGAATTTTCATAATCTTTTAAAACCTTCCTCAAAAACCCTGTTATTTCTTCACCGATTTCAGACAATACTTCAGCATCTTCTTTCTTTCCTCTGAGATCAACTCCAGTTTTATCCTCTGTCCCGGAGTTTCTTATAAATATTACCCCCCTAACTTTTCTCCGGGAATCAATTAACGAGAAATATAAAAGATCCGGCTCCTCTTTTTTTATCTCAGTTTTTAACTTAATTTTATTTTTAAAATAAAACCTGACTAACTTTTTTGTCAAACTCTTCACAGCCTTCCAGCTTTCAGAACCATCAAAAAATCTTCCTTTATCCGTATAATAAATATATATAGTTTTTTTCATCCCGGCAATGAAAGGAGATCTCAGAGATTCTATGTAGCCTTTAAAATGCCGGTTCCTGTGCCAGTAGAGGCTGCATGTGGAAGCAAAACTGTTTAAAGCGCTCTTCAGACCATTGCCTATAAAAACAGGCTGAAGGCTTCTCTTCTTGTCCCTTATCAACCCTCCTGTAATATTATGACCACTCTCCTCTGAACCTACAGCAAAATTAAAAACACTTTTCTCTATCCATCTGGTAAACTCATCTTCTCCAATCATCTCTCGGATAAGGTCTATGTTTTTAAAAGCATTAGCCAACCTAAAGACGCTTATTGAGTTTAAATCTTGAATTCTCTTAACTGTGTTTCTCAAATCTCTAATCTCACTCCTATTCTTGATATCATTTTTCCCTGAAACAAATCTGAGAAACGAATTTAAAACACCTATTATTGAGTTAGCTAAGAGCCATTTATCGCCTACTCCGGTTGACGTTATTCTAAAACCAAGCTCTTTTGCTGAAAGAGCTGCCTTAAGGTCGCTTTCAATAGTATTCACATAGTAAGAATTTTTATATTTGGAAGCATCCTTTTCTATAAGAAACTTTCCCTGGACAAAGGCTATCTCATCCCCGGCTAATACCAAAATTTCATCTCTCACGGGATCATATTCAAGCCTGAAAAACCTGTCTCCATCAGCATCGAATATTGCCCCTGAAACAAAGGTTTCCTTTTTCAGGATCTTTTCCCTGTAAATTCTTCCAATTTTAAAAATCTTTTTTAGAGCGGAATTCTCAGCAAATTTCGGGAAAGGAGCTCCCTTCTTTTCAAAAACCATTGAAGGAGATATTTCTGTAAATCCGCTGATGTCTGAAACTCCGCTGTTCCTGTTGACCTCTCCCTTAATGTCATCATTTACGTCTATTACTTTTTTGAAACCTGATCTCTTAAATACCTGAGATGCAATACCAGAAAAAGAGCCGTTGGCTGAGTCCACGATCAAAATCCCATCTTTTATAAAATTTTCTTTTTCTATCCACGAATTCCTGGAATCAAGCATAAAATCAAAAAATACCTTGAGAACTTTACCATGTTCGTCTCTGAATCCTCCTGACAGTTTAATTGATTTCACATTATCATAGTCTGTTTTATAAACGACCTGAGTCAAAACTTTATCATCCTCTGGAAATAATTTAAGGCCCATTGGATAGAGAAAAAGTTTTATTCCATTCTGATCCGCGGGATTATGAGAAGCTGTTATCATCACTCCTGCTTTAGCACCTTTATATGCCATGTATAATGGAAGAGCTGGCGTTGGAATAATTCCAAGGCTTGTTGCAAAGCCGCCTGCTTTCCTGATTCCTTTAATCGAGGCCTTTGTAATAAGGCCGCGTTTATCCCTCGGGTCCCATCCAACAAGCACCTCATCACCAGGGCGAACTGTATTCATCCTTATCAAAAGAGAAACAAAGCAATAAGTATAAAGCTCTACAAACTCCTCAGTAATTATCCTTTTTTCTAACAAAGCCTCTAAAGGAGTTAACCCTGCCACCTCAGGATCAGATGATTTTAAAGTTCGTCCCCTTATCCCGTCAGTACCCTGGAGCCGTTCCGGAAATTTCATATATTTAAATCCTAAAAAAAATTCTAAACAAACCCAAATTACCTAAATTCAAAAAGAATAGGTCAGGCATCTTGCCTGACTCTGCGCGCCTCTACATCATATCTCCCTTTTTGAAAAAGGGGGATTTACCGTTACAATTAATAGTAGACCTAAACAAGCTGATCAAAAATTCCTTATAAAAAATTCTAATTTCTAAATTCTAAACTGTTTTGAACATTTGAATTTTTGATTTTGGTAATTGTTTAGAATTTAAGGTTTTATTTCTTAAATCATCTTCTCCTCAACCTCGGGTCTATTGCATCCCTGATCCCTTCTCCAAGAAGATTATATCCGAGAACTGTAACGAGAATTGCAAGACCCGGAAAAAGAGACAGCCACCAGGCTAACTCGATATTATCCTTGCCAGAGGTCAGGATGTTCCCCCAGCTTGGCGTCGGCGGCTGAACGCCAATACCTAAAAAGCTCAGAGCAGATTCTATAAGGATTGCTCCTGCCACCCCAAGCGTTGCCGAGACAAGCACCGGAGCCATTGCATTGGGGAGAATATGTCTCGCAATTATTACAAGGTCATTTGCACCAACAGATTTTGCAGCTAAAATGAATTCTCTGCTTTTTAAACTTAAAATTTCTGCCCTGATAAGCCTTGCAACCCCGGTCCAGCTTGTTAAGCCAATAACTATCATTATGTTGGTGATACTCGGTTCAAGAATCGCAACGACAGCAAGTATTAAAAAGAACGTAGGGAAGCAAAGCATAATATCAACAAACCTCATGATTATACTATCCGCTAATTTCCCGTAATATCCTGCAATCGAACCCAGAAAAACTCCGACAACTGTAGCTATTCCAACAGCTACAAACCCGACTTTAAGGGATATCCTTGCCCCGAAAACTACACGGCTAAAAACATCTCTCCCGAGTTCATCAGTCCCAAATAAATGATTTGAGCTGGGAGGAAGCAATATCTCTTCAACATTTATCTGCTCCGGATCATAAGGGGATATAAACGGTGCAAAAAAGGAAATGACAAACAGAGCCATCACAACAACCCCTCCTGCAACGGCGAGTTTATTCCTCCTTAACTCCTTCCAGAAATTTGTCCAGAATCTTTCTTTTTTCATTTTGTTCCTAACTCAAGACTCCACCAACGCTTAACTACGAACTCTATAGTAGGGCAAGGCTTTAGCCTTGCTTAAAGCCTGCAGGCAGGCAACCCTAAAGGGTTGCCCTACATTCTAAAAAATTAAACTCGTTTGTTATTTGGAATTTAATTACCCTAATCACCTCCTCATCCATACCTTATTCTCGGATCAGCTACAGCATATAAAATATCAGCTATCAAGTTACCTACCATGGTAAGTACTGCTCCTATTACCAATATCCCCATAATCAGTGGATAATCTCTTGCCATGACACTCATATAAAAAAGCTGCCCCATACCAGGAATAGCAAAAATTGTCTCAAAGATAACACTCCCCCCGATTAACCCCGGTACTGAAAAACCCAATATTGTTATTACCGGAAGCAGGGCGTTTCTGAGGGCATGTTTTCCAATGACAGTACTTTCAGCCAGGCCTTTGGAGCGTGCAGCAATAATAAAATCCTGCCTTATTACTTCAAGCATGTTTGATCTTGCATAACGTGACAGCCCGGCTAAATCCCCGAAAGCAGAGACAAAGAGCGGCATAATCAAATGCTTTGCGAGATCAATAAATTGCCCCACGAAAGATAATTCATGATAATCCATAGAATGCAGTCCGGATATAGGCAGCCAGCCCAGATTAACCCCAAAAAAAATCATAAGGAGCAGAGCTAACCAGAATGTCGGGATAGCAAATCCCACAAAGACAAAGACTGTCGTAAGTTTGTCAAAAAGAGAATACTGAAACCTTGCTGACAGGACACCTATTGGTATAGCAACACAAAATATGATAATCAAAGATAATACATTGATACTTATTGTTATGGGAATCCTTTCCCTGATCTTATCAATTACCTTCCTGTTATCCGGTGAAAAGGACCTCCCAAAATCGAGCAAAAAAAGCCTTTTTACCCAGTTAACGTACTGAACGTGGAGCGGTTTATCAAGCCCATAGATCTCCCTTAATCTTTGTTTTGCTAAACTTGATGCCTTGGGATTGAACTGTGTCTGAAGGTCTGTTGGCTCGCCCGGAGCTAAATGGATTACTATAAATGAGATTAGTGTAATCCCGATTACGAGTGGAATCATCATAAAGAATCTTTGCAGAAGATAAAAAAACACTCGAAGGACCTTCCTTATTGGGTTAGTTCAACATACTTCTGCTCATTTTTCGGGACATACCATTTTATGAAGTTATAGCTTATTCCTGCCGGGGCGGGATTAATGTTTTTAAATCTTGCGTTTACTATAGGTAAAGCATCAGGAACATAAAGAAAGACATAGGGTTGTTCTTCAGCAAATATCTCCTGGATTCTGAAGTAACATTTTTTCCTTTCTTCCTGGTCAAAAGTCCCTCTCCCTTTTACAAGCAACCTATCAACCTCTGCATTTTTAAAAGTCACGTGGTTTAATTCGTCAGGTCCGGTCTTGCTGGAATGCCAGACATCAAAGAGGTCAGGGTCCGGAGGAATATTCCAACCCAGAATAATGGCTTCAAACTTTCTTGTACGGATAAACTCTTTTAAAAAAGCTGACCACTCTACAATCCTTATTTTAACTGAAATCCCTGCATCTTTTAGCCGCCTCTGGATGATCTGTGCAGACTTTTCTCTCTCCTCGTTCCCCTGATTAGTCAGAATGGTAAATTCAAATTTTTTCCCGTTTTTTTCAAGAATACCATCTTTGTCGGTATTCTTCCACCCTGCCTCATTTAAAAGTTCCTTTGCCTTATCAGTAGAAAACTCATACTTTTTGACATCTGGATTGTATGCCCACATATCTGGTTTATAAGGACCGGTTGCAATAACACCAAGACCCAGCAAGACGCCGTCAATTATTTCCTGTTTGTTAATTGCATAGGAAATTGCCTGTCTGACCCTTTTATCTTTAAACCTGGGATCAAGGAGGTTAAATCCCAAATAAGTATAGCTAAAGGAAAGATATTTAAATTTATTAAAATTTTTCTTTATTTTGGCGTTCTCTGTCTGCCTTTTATATTGAAAAGGTGCAAGACCCATCCAGTCTATACCGCCAGCTTTGAGTTCCAAAAACATTGTTGCCGAATCAGGGATTATTCTGTAAATAAACCTGTCAATATATGGTCTGCCTTCAAAATAATTATGGTTTGACTCAAGTACAATTTTTTCTCCTGTCTTCCATTCCTTAAACTTATAAGAACCTGTACCTATCGGGTTTCTCGCTAAACTGCTCTTGGTAATATCCTTTCCCATAAGAAGATGGCTTGGCAAAATCCCGATAGACCAGCTTATAAGCCCGGGAGCAAAAGGCTTTTTATAAGTCACCCTAAAGGTATATTTATCCAGGACTTCAGCTTTTTTTACCTGGAGGAAATCACCGCCGTATGCTGTCGGAGTTTTAGGGTCTATCATAACTTTATACGTGTACATCACATCATCAGCAGTAAACGGTTTCCCGTCATGCCAGCTTACGTCTTTTCGAAGATGGAAGGTAATAACAAGTCCGCCATCAGAAACATCCCAGCTCTCTGCCAGTACTCCTTCTGTAATCAGGTCTTTATTATACCTTACCAGTCCGCCATAAACAAGGTCTGCTATTTCATGGGAAGCACTGTCAGAAGCAAGCTCAGGTATGAGGTTTGAAGCATCTCCAATGCTACCTTCAATGATTGCATCGCCATAAGCAGGTTCACTTTTTACGTGTGAGGCTTCTTTATTTTTTACACCGCTATCTTCTTTCGGGGCTTCTTTTTGTGTGCAGCCTAAAGTAAAAGTTATTAATATTATTAATCCTATTAGCACCGCACTGATAGCCGCAGGCTCGTAGCTGAGGACTTTAGTCCTTAGGTTTACCCTGCGACAAGATAAAAACGTTTTAAATTTCGCTGCTCTCACTTCTTCCCCTGTTTGTCTAAAAATTTGTAAACTATCTCTCCTTTTTTCACCAGATCGAGTTCCTCTCTCGCAGCTTTCTCAACCCAGAAGGGATCACTCCTTGCAGCAGCCAACTCCAGGGTAAGTTTCTGGTTTTCCTTTTTGATACTTTCGATTTCATTAGTAATATTTATTTTTTCTGCCCGCAGGTCTTTTATTCTCAAATATCCTTTGTCGCCAAAAATAAAATTCAGCGCTAAAAAAATAAAATAAACCACCGCAACGCAGATTGCAAATTTAAACTTCCCATTCTTCAGGCTATTCTTTATCTGCTTAACTCTTCTTTTCATTTAAGGCGGGAGAATAAAGTTATAAATTCAAAATTTAATATAAATATTATTTTTAAGGTAAGGTTAAGCCCATTGTCAAGAAATTTTAAAAAAGTTGTTTCAAGAAGGTGGTGAGGAAGGGTATAGCTTGATAAAATAAATTAAGAAAGCAGGAAAGTTTGAGTATAATTACTTAAGAAAACATGGAGGCTTGAACAACGAGATACCTTTTGATAAGCTCCAAAAAGTTACTGTTGTCCACAAATGATAATGTCCGCTTTTACACAAATAGAAATGTCCTTTTTAAAAAATGGTAAAGTGCCCTTTTTAAAATCAAAAGGAGGGTATAT